>Ga0255763_1003056_pt1 | contig 15329 bp, 13 predicted proteins | sample 041ome_2_FD_179963 | JGI IMG/M metagenome (GOLD analysis project Ga0255763, IMG submission 179963) | Coastal salt marsh microbial communities from the Groves Creek Marsh, Skidaway Island, Georgia - 041406US metaG (version 2) | ecosystem: Environmental > Aquatic > Marine > Intertidal zone > Salt...
GGAGCCCAAGGGATAATGATTAGTTTGCACCATTTGGTAATTGTCGACGCTGTAATCGGAAAACAGCCGTTTGGTTTTAAAAACGTTTGGCAAAACATCCCCCGATCCGTTCACCCATTTTGTGTGGGGCGCTTGGGATTTGTCGGGGCTGCGCGGACGATGCACGCCCAACTTTTTATAGGCACCCGTATTGCGATACAGCGTTTTGATCATAAAGGCGCGCCATGGCCAATACATGATTTTGGGGGCCGCGCGCACAAATTGTTCGGTGATAAAGCGGTCACGATATTCGATGATCCCGTTATTTCCGAACAACCGCCACGTGATCGCGATGGCATCTGCATCGGGCAGTGCCGCATAAAGTGCGGATAACGTGTGATCGCCTACATGAATGTTCACAAATTCATCAACATCCATGGAAATGATCCAATCGGCGTCTTGGACAAGCGGATGGGTTTCCGCATGTTTCAGCGCCGTGAATTGAATGCCGCGATCATCATAGGGGCCATCATTGCGAATATGGGTGAGCTCGCCCATCTCCTGCAATCGATCCAGCATCGCGTCGTTGCCATCTTCGCAATCATTCGAATAGACCAAGATATCGGTGAACCCGACAGATTTATGATGCGCAAGCCATTCCAATAGAAATGCGCCTTCGTTCTTCTGGGTTGTCACAATTAACGAACGCACCATTCGATCCAATCTTTGCCCCACCGCGTGATCGGTTGTACCGCGACCTGATGTGCGAAGCAACCGATGATTGAATTTTGCGCTATGCAATTTGTACAATGTGGACTTTGGTCGCATGTCAATCCGCTTGACCCGACGGGCACAACATGCAGCAATAGGGCACAACCAATTTGGGGGCGCTATGACAAGCTTTGCATCAATTGACGACGTTCAAGAAAAACTTGGCGCCCAAGGCTATGTCTGCGGACGGGCCTTGGCAACTGTGGTTTTCTTGTCGATCAAACTGGGTCGTCCTGTGTTTCTTGAGGGCGAAGCAGGGGTCGGGAAAACCGAAATCGCCAAAGCGTTGGCCGCAGTGTTGGATCGCAAATTGATCCGTCTTCAATGCTACGAGGGTTTGGATGCCTCATCCGCAGTTTATGAATGGAACTTTCCTGCGCAAATGATCGCCATCCGCACCGCCGAAGCGGCGGGGGGCGCGGATCGCTCTGCGCTGCAAAGCGAATTGTTTTCGGACGAATTTCTGATCCGTCGCCCATTGCTTGAGGCGATGCAGCCCGATGAACGCGGCGCTCCGATTTTGTTGATCGACGAATTGGATCGGACCGATGAACCCTTTGAAGCGTTCTTGTTAGAAGCGCTGTCAGATTTTCAGGTCACAATCCCCGAATTGGGCACGATCAAGGCCCCTGAACCCCCGATCGTGATTTTAACGTCGAACCGAACCCGCGAAGTGCATGATGCGCTCAAGCGGCGGTGTTTGTATCATTGGGTGGATTACCCGAATTTCGAACGCGAAGTTGCGATTTTGAAATCCCGCGCGCCAGAGGTTGCCGAAAACCTAAGCCGTGAAATCATCGCCTTTGTCCAAGCGCTGCGCACTGAAGATCTGTTCAAAAAACCGGGGGTTGCTGAAACGATTGATTGGGCGAAATGTCTGTTGGCCTTGGATGTCGTCACAATGAGCCCAGAGGTGATTTCCGACACACTTGGCGCGATACTGAAGTACCAAGATGATATCGCTAAAATTCAAGGATCCGAGGCTGCAAAACTGTTGAAAAAGGCCAAGGAAAGCTTGGCCGAGGCCTGATATGGCTGAGTATATCCCGCTTGAGATCCCTGACACTCCGCGCTTGGCGGAAAATATCATCCATTTTGGCCGCGCACTGCGGCGTGCGGGGCTGCCCATTGGGCCAGGTCGGGTGTTGGATGCAATCCGTGCTGTTGAGGCCGCAGGGTTTTCCAAGAAAGAAGATTTCTATTGGACGCTGCATGCGTGTTTTGTAAATCGTCCCGAACATCGCGCGGTCTTTGGCCAGATCTTTCGGCTTTATTGGCGCGATCCACGGTTTTTGGAACATATGATGTCGATGATGCTGCCGGCCGTGCGTGGCGTGCAGGAAACGAAAAAGGCGCAGGCCGCCGAAAAACGTGCAGCCGAGGCCTTGTTGGACGGTCTGTCCCCCGAAATGCCCAAGCCACAAGAGGATGACACCGACGAAGACACCCTTGTCGAGGTTGACGCATCCTTTACCGCGTCCAGCAGCGAGAAATTGAAAACGCTTGATTTCGAACAAATGAGCACCGCCGAAATCGCCGCAGCCAAACGCATGTTGGCGCGATTGACGCTGCCGGTAAAGCCCATCGCATCGCGCCGGATGAAAGCATCCTTGCTGCCAAAGCGGGTGGATCCCAAACGCACATTGCGCGCCTCGATGCGACAGGGTGGTGAATTTGATGGTCTGCGATACCGCGAACGGCGCATTCGGTGGCCCAATTTGGTTGTGCTCTGTGATATCTCAGGATCGATGAGCCAATACAGTCGCATGGTGTTGCATTTCTTGCATGCGGTTGCGAACCAAAAGGGTAATGGATGGGCGCGCGTGCATGCCTTTACTTTTGGAACGCGGCTGACCAATATCACCCGCCATTTGAAAACCCGCGATGTCGATGCGGGATTGGCCGCAGCGGGTTCCGAGGCCCAAGATTGGCAAGGCGGCACGCGGATTGGCGGATGTCTGCATGCGTTCAATCGCGATTGGACCCGTCGCGTGATGGGGCAGGGCGCTGTTGTGATGCTCATTACCGATGGGCTTGACCGTGATCCTGACCACGATTTGGGGCGCGAAATGCAACGGCTGCATTTGTCGTCCAAGCGATTGATCTGGCTTAATCCGCTTTTGCGCTGGGACGGATTTACCCCACAGGCCACGGGCATCAAATCTATGTTGCCGCATGTGGACAGTTTTCGCGCGTCGCATTCCATTTCATCGCTCGAAGACCTTGCCAATGTCATTTCAAACCCCAATGATACGGGCGAAAAGGATCGCTTGATGCAGCTGATGCGTCAGCACGCGTCAGAGCCATAAAAGGAAGGTCGTTATGGATCGTTTTGAAAATATCCCCGAAATCGCGCTAGACTGGCACGAGGCGGGCAAAGGCGCGGTTCTGGCCACTGTGGTTGAAACATGGGGGTCGGCCCCGCGGCGTGTTGGCGGCCAATTGGTGATCAATGGCGACGGTGAAATCCAAGGCTCTGTCTCGGGTGGCTGCGTCGAAGGTGCCGTTGTGGTTGAGGCCTTGGAAACCCTTGAAACGGGCGAAACGCGTGTTTTGGAATATGGCATCAGCGACGGCGATGCGTTTGCCGTTGGATTGGCCTGCGGGGGAACCATCCGCGTCATGGTCGAACCGATTGGTGCAGCGATGCCAGTCGAGATGCTGCGCGAATTGGTTGCGGCACGCGCGAACCGCCGTGCGGTTGCCTATTGTGTGCATCCGACCACAGGCGCACGATCATTGTCCTATGACGGTCATGCGGATCGGTTCCGTATGGATCGCAGTGGCTTTGCCGAGGACGGGGAAACCTTTATCGCCATCCACAATCCGCCCCTTCGGATGGTTGTCGTTGGTGCGGTTCACATTGCCCAAGCCTTGGTGCCCATGGCCCGCATTGCAGGGTTTGATCCGATCATCATTGATCCGCGCGAAAGCTTTGGATCATCGGCGCGGTTCCCGGGTGAAACCATTTTGGATGATTGGCCGGACGCGGCGTTGGAAAACATTGGTTGCGATGGGCGCACAGCGCTTGTTCTTTTGACCCATGATCCAAAACTGGATGATCCCGCATTGGAATTCGCCCTGCGCTCTGACGTGTTTTATATTGGTGCGTTGGGATCGACACGGACCCATGCAAAACGCGTTGATCGATTGATGCAAAAAGGATTTACGCCAGATGACATTGCAAGCATTGCAGCACCCGTAGGGTTAAACATTGGCTCTGCCACACCTGCGGAAATTGCGGTATCTGTGTTGGCGCAAATGATTCAAAGTTTACGGCAGGGCACATGATTTTTGGTCAGGTTACGGTTGGCGATGCGCTGGGCTGTGTTTTGGCGCATTCCTTGGCGGTGGGACACCAGCGATTGCGCAAAGGGATGGTGTTGGATGCCGACCACTTAACCGCCTTGTCCGCGGCGGGATATGACCAGATCACCGTGGCGCGTTTGGAAGATGGCGACGCGCATGAGGATGCGGCAGCAACCCAATTGGCACAGGCCCTGTGCCCCGATCCTGACTCGGCCCATGTCACACTGACCCCCGCATTCACGGGGCGGGTCAATATTATTGCTGGAACTGCAGGGGTGGTCCGTTTGGATGCCGATCGCTTGATCGTCGCAAATGGCATTGATGCGATGATCACCGTGGCGACGGTGCCCGATCTGCATCAAATGCAGCAAGGTGGGTTGATTGCGACCGTGAAAATCATCAGCTACGCGGTGCAACGAGCGGTCTTGGATCAAGTGTGCGAACATGTTCGTGATGCGATCCGTCTGGTCACGCCGGTGGTGAAAACGGCAAGTTTGATCGTGACACATACCGACACGGGCGTGGGGCAAAAGGGCGTTGAGGCCATTCGCGCCCGCTGTGACGCCTTGGGCGTTGATCTGGTTGATGTCATTGATTGCCAACATACCGAGGCCGAGATCGCCGCAGCGTTGACACCTATTCAAACCGATTTGATCATGATCCTAACGGGATCGGCCACGTCAGATATTCACGATACCGCTCCCTTGGCGGTCTGTCAGGCAGGTGGAGAGGTGACGCGTTTCGGCATTCCAGTTGATCCCGGAAACCTGTTGTTTTTCGGGTCATTGGGCGACAGGCCTGTTATCGGATTGCCGGGCTGTGCGCGATCCATTGCGTTAAATGGTGCAGACTGGGTGCTGGCGCGCACGGTCTGCGGGATTGATATCACGCCAAATGATTTCGCCGCGATGTCCGTGGGTGGTTTGTTGAAAGAAATCCCAACCCGTCCACATCCGCGCAAGAAAAAGCGAACCGATTAACCTAGGTTTGCGCGACTGCGCGGGCCAATGCGCAAAATCCTTCCAAGGGAATTTGTTCTGCCCGCTCGGTGGGTTTGATGCCAGCCGCGATCAACCGATCCTCGATATCTGGTGCAACACCTTTCAAAGCGGCACGCAGCATCTTGCGCCGTTGATTAAAGGCGGCCGCCACAACACGTTCCAACACGGCTGCGTCTGCCTCAAACCGAGGTTTCTCTAACGCTTTGATATGCACAACCGCGCTTGATACTTTTGGGGGTGGGGTAAAGGCGCTGGGGGGCAAGTGGATCGCGATTTTCGCCTCTGCCCGCCACGAGGCCAGAATTGCCAGACGGCCATAGGCCTTTGATCCCGGTGCGGCGACAATGCGTTCTGCCACCTCTTTTTGGAACATCAGGGTGAGGGTTTGCCAAAAGGGCGGCCACTCTTTGGGCGTTAGCCAGCGCACCAACAATTCTGTACCCACGTTATAGGGCAGGTTCGCCGCTATGCGGATCGGCGGCGTCAAATGTGCCAATGGATCAATGTTGAGCGCATCACCTTCGATGATCTGCAGGCGGTCTTTGTAATGTTCGGCAATTTCGGCCAAGGCAGGAATGCAGCGGCGATCCTTTTCAATCGCCAACACGCGCCGTGCCCCTTCGGCCAATAATCCGCGCGTCAGCCCACCGGGACCAGGACCAATTTCCAAAACGTCACATTCGGATAAATCGCCCGCCTGCCGCGCAATTTTGGCGGTGAGGTTGAGATCCAATAGAAAGTTTTGGCCCAAGCTTTTACGCGCAGAAAGACCGTGTGTGGCAATCACATCGCGAAGCGGGGGAAGCGTATCAATTCCTGTCATGCACCTTGGCTCAGTTGCGCGGCAAGTTTTAACGCCGCAAGTGTCGATGACGGGTTTGCCGCATTTTTGCCTGCAATGTCAAATGCTGTACCATGATCGGGGGACGTGCGTACAAACGAAAGACCCAAGGTCACATTCACACCCTGATCAAAATCAAGCGTTTTGATCGGGATCAAGGCTTGATCGTGGTACATGCAGATGGCCACGTCATAGGTTGCGCGCGCGCGTGCATGAAACATCGTATCGGCGGGCAGGGGGCCGCGCAGGTCAAACCCCTTGGCGCGCAAATCCTCCAAAACGGGCGTGATGATGCGGGTTTCCTCATCTCCCATGCGCCCTTCTTCGCCGGCGTGTGGGTTCAGGCCAGAAATCGCGATACGCGGGGTGTCAATTTTAAACTGGTGGCGCAATGCGGTATGTGTAATGCGAATGGTTTGTTCCAAAAGCGTTGGTGTCAGCGCAGTTGGAACGCGCTCTAGCGGAATGTGAATTGTTGTTGGAACGACGCGCAGCTGATCCGATGCAAGCATCATAACAACATCTTGAACCCCATCTAGCGCAGCAAGATATTCTGTATGACCGGGATATGCGAATTGGGCGCCTTTTTGCAAAACGGCTTTGGAAATCGGGCTTGTGCAGATGGCGCTTGCCCGCCCGGATTTGACCAAATCAACACCGCGGGCGATGACGTCAATCACACCTTGCGCGTTTGCGTAATCGGGGGTGCCTGTGGTGACGGCCGCGGGAAAATCATGGCGCAATACTGGCATGGCGCGCACAGCGGTTGTGTGTGCCTGCGCGACATCGTCAATGCAGTGATATGGCAGATCCAACGGCAAATGTCTGGGATCGCCCAGCCACACAAATGGCAAACTTTCGCGCAGTTGATCCCACGCCTTTTGCGCCACCTCTGGCCCAATGCCCGCAGGTTCACCACATGTCAGAACGACGGGTTTTGTCATTTATACACAATCCGCGCGTCATCCCGCAGATTTTCCAAATATCCCTTTGCAAAGTTATCCAGACGTTGATTGCGCAGACCGGTGCGTATTTGTGCCATATCAATGGCCTCGGCATCCAGATTGGGTGCGCGTCCACATAGCATCGTCAAAGCGATCCAATTGCCCGTGTTTTGCACGATGAATTCATTGTCGTCCAACGGCGTAAGAACGGATTGCAAGTCAGTGGCGATTTCTGCAGGCGCGCGGCTTTCGCGGATCAGGCTATGCGTTGGATTGCCTTTCGCCCATGCATATAAATCGTCACAATGGACCAAATTGGCGCGCAATGAGGCAAGTGTTTTTGTGTCTTCCGCGGGGAATTGATAGATTGCATAATCCACCGCACCCGCTGTCGGACGCTGATAGGGCGTTTCACGAATATCGCGCAATTGAAAGATCGCCACCGCATTTGGAATTTGCAACGGTTCGGTCACATCACCCGGTGCCAATCCAAAAATCAAGGGTTGCAAGATCGGTGGCAAGGTATCAAGCTTTTGCCACGTGATTTTGCCACCCAAACTGGCTGTGGGCGCGTCGGAATATTGCCGTGCAGCTTGGGAAAATTGTGCGGTGGATGTGATTTTGGACAGCTCTTGCGCGCGAGCTTGGACCTCTTCTTCGATGTCGGGATCAAGGGCCATGATGATTTCGGACAATGACACCTCAAGGCTGGTGCCGGATGTGTTTGAATTTACGGTCCGTTCAACCTGTTCTTCGCTGATCGCGCTTTGAGGGCCGAATTTGACCCGCACGACTTCGGCCCACATGATTGCAGAGGATAGGAAATCAACCAATGTTGACTTGTCGACACCAGCTTTGCCCAATTCTTCGATAAATTGATCCGATGTTAGATTTGCGCGGCTTGCGTAATCGTCAAGCGCCGCTTGCAGCGCCTCGGCGGGCACACTGATCCCCAGTTTTTTCGCTTCTTGCTGTTTCAGCCGTTCCTCAATCAATTGATCGCGTGCCAATTGCGACGGAAAGCCCGGGAATTTTAAGATCTCAAGAAATAATTGCCGCTGTTGTAATTCAAAGTTCGTGATGACGCCTTCGTTCACCCGAATTGCGGCAGAAAACAATCCACCCGCTGTGGCAGGCATCGCCAATCCCCAAACACACGCCAACGCGGCAAGGGTGTTCAATGGTGTTTTTAACATCACTTAATTCCTACAAGATGTGTTTCTGGGACGGCTTGCCCCACCTGTGCTAAACCCTTTGAGGGCGACTGTCAGCTGAAAAGTTGTTTGTGGCGGAGATGTGCCGCTTTCAGTAAACCGACGTGTCGCAGAAACGTCAATATTGAAACATTGGGCATCATATTCGAGACCAAGACCCGCTGTGGCGACTTTATTCGCGATCAAATCGTATCGGAAGCTATTTTGAACCTTCCAGTCTTGGTGCAGCTTGAGTTTTGAGTCAAAAGTATATTCTTGGATATCTTCATTTCGGCTTTCGTCGCTATCTGCGTTCAGATGCGAATATCCAAGATTGAATTCGAAGCGGTTTTTGGAATAGGCGGTCAATATCTCGGCTTTGGTGGTTTTTCCGTCGACCCCAAATAAACCGCGTCCCATCATAGAAAACCCAAATGGCGTTTTGGCAGCGACGGCCAACAAAAGATCGGACTGTTCCTCACGCAAGCCTGAACTGACCGAAAAATCGGTATTTTCTGCATCGCGAAATACGCGCCCTGCCGAGACGCCCAACGAATATCCCTTGGTATGTCGCATTTCCCAACGAAGACCAACCGCCCCGCGAGCACCATTTTCATAGCGATCTGGCGCAGGGAAGCGGGACAAGGAAAATAGGTTTCCTTGATCCAATTCAACGCGAAGGCTTTCTTCATTCGGAATGTCTTTGTCGTCGCGAACACTATAGCCTAGTTGCAGGATCGGTTCGATGATATGTTGTGTATTGGCTGTTTTTGTCATCCACGGCCAACGTAAATGGATCATCGCATCCGCCGTCGCGGCGGATGTGACTTCGTCATAGTTGCTGTCTTGACCGGTGAAAAAGATGTCATAGCGCAACTGTGTATCATATCCCCACCTCAGGCCCATGGGCCCGGTGCGTTGATCGGACCATAAAAGAGCACTGTTTAATCGACCAGTATCGCGTCCGGCGACGTCGTCGTTTGATTTGCGATAACTGCCTTGTGCTTCACCAATCGCACGAACTGTCCCACCCAAGAGTTTTTTGTTGAACTTATGTTCGATGCGATTATAGGATAAAACTGTCGGGGTGACCGAATTTGAGTCATAAAGAGAATGATAATTGTATAGGATCGCTTCTCGATGAGTTTTGTCTTCGGTTTTATCTATGCTTATGTTTGATGTGACAATACTCGTCGGAGCATCAAAGTAATCCCCGTGATAGCTACTATCCGACACCCGTTCAGCCCAAAAGCTCAGCTTGTATTTTTCAGGTAATGCGAACGTACCTGTGAGCACTCCATGGCTGCGCAGACCATAGTCTCCTAATTTGTCCTGCGAAACAGCGCCCTCAAACGTGATGTTGCCTGCTTTGAATGCTTGGCGATATCGCACTCGCAATGTGCTAGTATTTGGCGAAATATACGGAGTCAGAGTGATGTCGCGGCTTTCCCCAATCGGTATGAAATAAGGAATCAGAATGCCTGTGCCCAATTGGCTTGTTATGCGATAGCTCGGTACCAAAAATCCGCGGTATCGTTTGACCGACGGATCAGGCATGCGCAAGTAAGGCGTGTAGAAAACAGGAAAGTCCAATATCCGAAATTGGGCGTGTTTGAAATAAATTTGCTTTTCATCTTTATCGTGGCGCACTTGTTTTGCACGGATATGCCAGATCGGAATTGTGCCTTTGCATGGAATGCAAGATGTTGCCACCACGTCGCTAAACGTCGACATACGCCCATCCTCACGTTCGACTGAGGTTGCTTCAAGCTCCATTTGTTGATTGATCAGAAACTTGGCACTTTTAACCAATCCGTTTTGAAGGTCGCGCGTCATATTTGCGCTTACCCCTTCCATTTCGTTGCCATCTTTGTCGATGTACAAAAGAGGGCCTTCAATATCGATGCGATCGTTGGTTGAATCATAAACGACTTTGGGCGCGGTCAGGCTTTCACCGCGAAAATAAATTTCTACATCGCCCGTTGCGATAAGATTACCGTCGCCATCAACCGTCACCTCATCCGCGACAAGCGTGGCTTGGTCGTCTTCACCCGCTGCGATGTTGCCCCACAAGCTGAGGCACAGAGTTGCAAGGATGGGGATTAAAATCTTCATCCATCTTCCTTATGTAAAATAATTCCAAGCGCGATCATAAAGGTTGCGATCGGCGGGGTCCATGCCGCTAATGCTACGGGCAGCTGACCATTTTCACCCAAGATTTGTGCAAAATTTCGCATATAAAATAGACCAAATCCCATAAAGACGGCTGTCAGAACAGACAGGCCTGTTCCGCCAAATCGGCTTGGGCGCATGGAAAATCCCGCTCCAATTAACAACATCGAGACCAAAAATAACGGGCGCGCCAGTTCCATTTGAAACCATACCGCGTGACGGCGCGCCGAAAAACCCGACGCTTGTAGGTCGGCGATATAGGGGGACAATTTCCAAATTGAAATGGATTGCGGGCTGCCAAAGCTGTCGCGAATCTGGTCCAATGTTAAGTTTGAGGGCACTGTGAAACGTTTTTGTGTGGTTGCTTCGAATTCTGGATTTATCCCATCGCCAATGGGCCAAATTTTTGCATTTCGCAAGATCCATTCGTAATATCCTAACTGCGCCCGTTCGGCTTCGATCCGGCGGGTGGGGTTGCCATCGTTTGACAGCGAAATAAGTGTCACACCAGACAACACCGTACCGTCAGAATTTGACCGTGATGCACGTATCACGATTTGGCCGAGGTCATCGCCTTGGCGCAGCCATAAACCTTCGGCTCCTACGGAAAACGCAGATTTTCGGCCCGTTTCTATTTCATCCAATGTGTTGGAATATTGTTTGTTCATGGCCGCAACAAGCGGATTGAAAATCGCCACTGTGATGGCCCCAATGATCAAGCCGACCAAGACAGGAGCCATCAGAAATTGCAGCGGTGATCTGCCCGCACTGCGTGTCACGACCAATTCGCTTGATCGGGACAACGCCAAAAACAACCAGATTCCGGACAGGATCATGATAAGCGGCATGCTTTGATAAACGGTGCTCGGAACATTGGAAAGCGTCAGTAACGAGACCTGGGATACCGCAACGTCATTGCCATATTTACGCAGGTGTTCGATGAAATCGATCATGCCCGCAAATATGACAAAAATCATAAATACCGAGGTGTAATAAAACACATATTTCTGGGCAAAATACCGATGCAGGATCATGCGGGTTCACCGCCGATATCTGGTGGGGCAACTTTGCGAGGTCGCTGTGAATAGAAAAGCATAAAGATGGATGCCAAGATGCCAAAGGCGCTCGGGGCATAGATCAAAGGCCACAGCTCATAGACCGTGCGTGTTGGACCTGTGAGGCCGCTTTCGATCATTTTCATGACGACCAGCAGGAATATGGCAAATAGGACAAACCGTCCGACGCCAAAGCGGCTAAACCCTGCAACATAGATAGACGCAAACCCCACCAAAGCGGCGGCGAAAGCCAAAGTCGGGTTGAACAGCCGCTTGTGAAGTTCTTCGTTTACAAACGCTGCATCGCGTTTTGAAATTTTTTGCGCAGCTTCGGGATCAAATAAAATTGTCGTTGTTTCAACCTGGGAAATCGCCAAATGGTCCAACGTCGTATCAAATGCGTCTGCCCCAAAGTTATAGGTCATATCATCGAATTTTGTGACCGAAAGCGTATTGGTAGCGTGCTCATAGTTCTGAATATAGCCATCTTTCATCACCAAAACGGTATCTTCGCGCTCTTTCAACACATAAGCGGTCTGCGCGGTATGGGTGACGCTGGTTTGTTTTTCACGCCGATCCGCAACATAAGTGTCCAGTAATTCACCTGTCGGCAGAATTTCGCGAATATAGAGTGTCACACCCTGAGCAGGATGTTGAAACACGCCGTCTTTCAACAGTTTTGTTGCCAAATCAGACGACAGCTCTTTTTCGCGATAGGCTTGTTTTTGGCTGGCTGCTGGGGCCAGATATAATGTGAAGACGGACAGAAGCAGCGCGGTGATGATCCCGAAAATGGCAAAGGGGCGCGCCAAGCGCCACGGACTTGCACCGGTTGCTTGCATCACGGTCAATTCGCTTTCATTGCTCAATCGGTTCGTGATGTAGAGTGTGGCGGCAAAGCTTGATAATGGCAAAATGGTTGCAACAGCGCCGGGCAGTGCGCGGGATGAAAATTCCAGAAACACCCACGCCGATTGGCCGTCTCCGATAAGCTCGTCAAATAGAATGACGGTACGGTTGATCCAGATCAAGAGCACGAAAATCAGCGTGAAAAAGCCAAAGACAGACATACACTGTGCCAAAATGTATCTGTCAAATTTCGACATCTGTGTTTTATCCGTGTTTACCCTGCCATCTCTCGATTGCAAAATTCAGGTCAAGAGTCTAGCCCTCGGTCGCGGATGGGCGTAAATTCACCACCTTTCACGTGATTTATCTTTACCGAAGAAGGTTTTGATGCAGGCAAAGAGACAATTTTTTCAAAATCGTATGGTCAAATTCCAACGAAGCATTTAGGTCTTAGGGAAAGAAAATTCTTGGGAGCGCATCATGCCAAAGACTTCAGACCTTCACCTTGTCGAATTGGACCTCACAGATATCGCAACTTTTGACGGGCGCGTTGTGATGATCGTTGCCGGTGATGGCACGCTTGACCAGATCGGTCGCAAGCTGAACAAGCTGACCAAAGGCGCGATTGCGCGCTTGGTGGCGTCTGCTCAATTTGAGAAAATGAAACAAGGTGAGTGTACGTCTTTGGCCTTTCCCGCAGGTATGTCCGCGGTCGCAATTGACGTTGTAAAGCTGGATCGCCGTGCCACCGTTGATGTTGCACGAAAAGCAGGCGCAAAGGCGGCGCAGTCGCGTGGATCATCAAACGTTACGATTTTGGCGGGTCTGTTAAAGTCGACCACAGACTTCGCAATGGGCTATGCGCTGCGCTGCTATGATTTCTTGGATCACAAGACCAACAGAGACGATGACAATGGCGCAACCCAGATCACCGTTATGTCAAGCAAAGCAGATGACCATCGCGACGCGTTTGACACCGCACTGTGTTTGGTTGATGGCGTCAATTTCACCCGCGATTTGGTGAATGAACCTGCGAATATTTTGCATACCTCGGAATTTGCAAACCGTCTGCTGACTTTGCAAAACTTGGGCATCGACGTTGAAGTTTTGGACGAAGAGGCGTTGGGCAAGCTTGGGATGGGGGCGTTGTTGGGCGTGGGGCAAGGATCTGCATGCCCCTCGAAGGTTGTTGTTATGCATTGGAAGGGCGGTGCAAAAGACGAGCGTCCCTTTGCGCTTGTTGGCAAGGGCGTGTGTTTTGACACAGGTGGCATTTCGTTGAAACCAGCGGGTGGCATGGAAGATATGACATCCGACATGGGCGGTGCCGCAGTTGTCGCGGGAACCATGATGGCATTGGCAAAACGCGGAGCAAAAGCGAATGTTGTGGGCTTGGTCGGTTTGGTCGAAAACATGCCATCAAGCACAGCTCAACGCCCCGGCGATGTCGTGAAGTCCATGAAAGGCGACACGATCGAGGTCATCAACACAGACGCCGAAGGTCGCTTGGTTCTGTGTGATGTGATGTGGTACGCCCAAGACCGCTTTAATCCCACCGGGATGATTGATCTGGCCACATTGACAGGCGCGATCATCATTGGTTTGGGTCACGAAAATGCAGGCGTATTTTCGAATGACGACACTTTGTGCAACGCCTTGTTGTCTGCGGCGCGTGCCGAAGACGAAGGTGCATGGCGTATGCCGCTTGGCGATGGCTATGACGCCTTGTTGAAATCCCGAATTGCAGACATGAAAAACATTGGGGGTCGCCCCGCTGGATCCATCACCGCTGCACAGTTTTTGCAGCGCTTTGTTAAACCGCAAACACCTTGGATTCATTTGGATATTGCAGGCGTGTGCCAAACACCCGGGGCGTCGACCTATTCTGCGTCGCGTGCATCGGGTTGGGGTGTGCGTACGCTGAACCGTTTGATTTCGGAGATCGCAGAAAGCAACTGATGGGCGCGGTTTTCTTTTATCATCTGACGCGCAATCCACTGGAACGCACCTTGCCTGTTTTGATTGAAAAAGCACTACAGGCAGGGTGGTCCGTCGAGGTGCGCGGCACACAGTCAGATGGATTGAAGGATCTGGATCAATCCCTTTGGAAAACGCCAGAAGATGGGTTTTTGCCCCATGCACTGGCGAATACGCCCGAGGCTGAACACAGCCCCGTCGTCTTGTCGCTGGCCCCCGTCATCCCGCCACGCAACTGCATTATGTCAGTTCATAGCGCGACGATCACACCTGAGGAAATAAACACCGCAGCGCGCGTGTGCGTGTTGTTTGATGGTCATGATGAGGCTGCACTTCATCATGCCCGTCAGCAATGGAAATCTTTGACCGATGCGGGATGCGCGGCGCAATATTGGTCAGAAGCCGACGGCACATGGCAGAAAAAGGCCGAGGCCAACGCGCCCTGACTTATCGGCGCAAGATCATCGCGTCTGGCGTAATTTCGATGCTGCCGAAACGGCGCAAATAGTCCATGCCCAGCAAAGATCCAAAGAGATCACCGCCATTCACCGAAGCACGCACATTTTCATCATGAAATGGCCCCAAAACCACACTGTTCAATCGCACAGGCGCCGTTTTTACCGCACCATTTGCGGTATAGGCTGTTCCGATAAACGCAAGCTTTGATAGGTCAAACCCCACCTTTTGCGCGTCTTGCGGGCTTAACACCAATTGCGATGCGCCTGTGTCCACGACAAATTCAATCGGTGTACCGTTCACATCAACGATTGCCGAAAAATGCCCATCGGGACCAACAGGGATCACCACATCGCCCGATTGCGTGGTTTTGATCTGGGGGCGCGCGTTTTGACCTGTTATCGATTGCCAAAGACCAACGCCCAAAATCGTCACTGCGAAAATAGCGATCCAGGCAAAAACCGGTTTCACCAATTGCCGCAATCCGCCACGCGATAGCAGGACAGGCACCCCTATGGCTATTGCCAGAATGCTCAGATATACCAATCGTTCGTAATCGTTTCCGTCCATATGGGGTACCTAGGAAAGCAAACCGAAATCGGCAATACCGTCCATAACAAATTGCACCGCAAGCGCGGCCAAAAGCATGCCCAAAAGGCGGGTTGTGACATTAATGCCCGTTTTGCCCAAAGCGCGTTTGATCAACGGCGCGGTCACGAAAAAGGCAAAAACGGTGATCATGACCGCCGAGACCACTGCATAGGTCCACAAGATGCCTTCTA
>Ga0255763_1003069_pt1 | contig 15298 bp, 21 predicted proteins | sample 041ome_2_FD_179963 | JGI IMG/M metagenome (GOLD analysis project Ga0255763, IMG submission 179963) | Coastal salt marsh microbial communities from the Groves Creek Marsh, Skidaway Island, Georgia - 041406US metaG (version 2) | ecosystem: Environmental > Aquatic > Marine > Intertidal zone > Salt...
AGTTGGTTGAGAATCCGTATCTCCACTCATTGGTGAAGAACCATTCATTTGGTTAGAGAAATCTTCAAATTCCTCATCACTCATTTCACGAGGTTCATTAGAACCACCACCCTGTCCTTCACCATTCTGAGGTTGTTCATTCTCACCATTACCAGAACCCTCACCTTCGCCACTTTCAGCTGATGGTAGGTTAGCCATAATGATTTGGAACACCTTCAGAGCCACATTAAAGGAATCTAAGGAGTTTTTCAATCGGTTGATACTACCCAACCCAATTACCTTATAAATCTCTCTAAGCCCCTTTAAAGCGTTGAGGTCAGTATTTTTGTTGTGAAGGTTGATGATTCGGAACATATAAGAATCAACACACTCTTCAGTATGCTCATCAGAAAGAAGAGCTTTATCAATCAACTTATCGTTGAAGTACTTATCGTACATAGCTCGGTAGTAATCACGATAGCCAGGAGCGGAATCGAAAACGAATCGGTCAATTCGTCTATCTTCAACCACATTCCAAATATCTTTGATTACTGAAATCACATTGTGAACACCTTTCTTAATAGCTCCATCTTTCACATAATCAGGAACCAAATTGTAGATATCACGCAGATGGTCAAAGTTTGTTAGTTTGATGTGTGAACCTTCGTGCAATGCCAAACCAACTGCGATATCAAAATCTTTTGGTTCAACTACATTAGAACCAATTGTAACGGTCTTACCATCGGTGTAGGAATCACCTCTAGTGTTGAATTTAACATTAATCTGGTCATTGGTAACAATGTTAACGAAGTTGGAGATTGCTCTCTTAGATGCTGATAATTTGTAGAGGTCATGTGATTTCTTCTCTACATCATTCATCGTATCAACTACAATATCATCATCTTCCCAATCTTGCAACCAGTAAGAAGAATTTCCGTATTTGCTCATATTGAATATTTTAGGGTTATCACTCAATTACAGTACTAATGTACGAAAAAGATTTGAAACATGCAAGTCTTTTTTCAATTATTTTTAAATAATATTTCCCAAATGAGCGTTGAACTCATCCATTTCTTGCTTTTCATACTTAGCGTGTTGTTCCTCCAAACGAATGACTTTCTGCCAATCAAAGATAAATCGTTTAATGGCATTGAGTTTCTCATCCATCTCATTTGGAGTGAAGAAATCTTTCTCAATATGTAAATCAGAAAGGTTTGATGCCACACGCATCAACACATCGTTGGTGTTAGGAGTTGACCAGGTTTGGTACTTTTCCTCAAATTCAAATCGTGTCATATCTTAGGACTATTATCAATTACAGTCCTAATATACAAAATGTTTTTGAGAATTCCAAATGTTTTCTTAAAAATCTTCAGTCTGAAATAAAAAATCAGATTCCAAATCTTCCAATACAAATAGAAGTTCTTTTCTAGCTTCTTCAACTTGCTCCCATTCTTCATAGGAAATAGCATCTTCTAATCTACTTAGTATATTTCTAATTCTATCTTCCATAGTTATTTTCTATAAGTTGATGTTAAATATACAAAAATTAAAATTTTAAACTATTTTTAATATCACTTATCCAAGTAATATCAAGATTAGGTAAGACCTCCATAAAATCGGAATTTATAAAATTATCGATTTCCATATCATTACAATATACAGAATCTTTTTCATTTTCCCATTTTTTACTGATTATCATACCCTCTTTCATAAATTTAAGAGATATATTTATTTTATTCAAATGAGTGTGTAGAAAGTGTTCTTGTGGTATCATATAATGACCATTGTTTATATGTTCCATAACAAAAAGATAGCATGTGGAATAATAATCCATAATCTTAGGATTACCATATGCAAACATATCAGATATACCATCACTATTTGGAAACCCACTTAGTTGTACCCTAGCATTAGGAACTGAAAGTGAATTATCTAATTTTATTTCCAATGGTTTTGTAAAATAAGTATCTGTTTTTGCTCTAATAACAATATCATATTTTACATTATTTAATTTTGTAAGAGTATTTGCTTTCCAAACTCTATACCACATAGATAATGCATCTAATTTTTTACATGAATCATGTAAAAATGGAGGAAGTGTATTTGGTGGGTCTATATAGCTACTTAAAGGTATTATAGTTGATTGATTAAATGCTGAATAGTTTTCAATATCTAAATTTATTGGATTATACATTTTTCTAAAACTATCAAAAGTATCACCATTGGTGGTATTTTCAATATCCCAAAAAGAACCATATACATCAATATCGTATTTATCTATTAAAGATTTCCAAAATGATTTAGTTTTATTTAAATCTCTAATATATCCAGAAAAACAAATAGCAATTTTTGGTTTGTTATTTTTTTCAGATTTTGGATTATCATCAAATGAATATCCAAAGTAATCCAAATCATCTTTCCAAAGTTTAGTTAACCTTTCAATTTGGTCTACCCTATAAGCTTCCCACCACTCACAAGGTTTATCTTGTTTAGCTGTATTTTTAGCAGTATCCGAATTATCACTCAATTTTAAGTTAGTGAGATTACAAAACTCATCAATTTCATCTTTTAGATTTTCAAAACGAATAATAATACTATCATCTTTTAAAATCCAATTACCCTCCACATCCTTTAATTGAGAGAATAATGATGTTCTTAAAGATGGTGCATGGAATACAATTGACCTATCCAAATAGATATCTACAAATTTTTGAAAATCTTCTTTCGTATATTTTCCTCTGGGTAAATTATGATATTTTCTACACCAAGACCAATCATAATTAAAATAACTAAAAAGTAATGCAAATGGATTCCTAACAACAGTTACTATTTTATCTGATGTTCTGATATCATAAGTCATCACGTCTCTAAAAACTCCTTGAGGTTGATTTGGGAAATCCCAATCTAACCAACCTTTTATTTGAGTAGGATATAACCAACTATGACCAACAGACGATATCTGTCTATGAGTACCATCAAAGGAAGTTTCCTTTAAATCAAAATTCTTTTCAAAAAAAGTTGAACCTGTTTTAGGAATTTTTATAAATAATAACCTATCCATTTAAAATTTTATTTTTATATCCAATTACATAATCCGAACAAATACCTTCACATTGTGTGATATCATCATCGTTTATTTCAGGCATCACAGCGATACTACCTTTGATTGGTTGTTTTCCAGGATAAGCCCAAATATACAACATTGAAGTTAAAGTTATCGTATCCTCTTCATGCCAAAAGAAGTTGAATATCTGTCCATACGAATCATTGGATAGGAAGTATTGAACTGCCTCTACATTCTTACAATGAATCCAAAGCTGATGAGCTCTGCTAAAAAACCAACTAAAATCAACTTTATATTCGGGTTCATCATGACCTAAAAATAGTTCACCATCTACATACCAAACATCAACCTCAACATCAAACTTTAGATTGAGTGCCTCTTCTATATAATCTGGATGGTTTTCCCTATTTGGTTGTTTACCATCAATATTACCTCTGTGGGATATCAGTATCATTTTTAAATGGTGGTTTATTTAATAATTGAGTTATCTTAGACAAACTATAATTTTGTTCGGGTATGTAGTTATCTTTCCATATCTTCTTATATACATTAGCAACAACTTTATATGGTTTTAACTTATCTAAATCAATAATATCAAAATTATCAATCATCATTTGAATACCATCTCTACTACCAAAATCCATCGGATATTTTGCCATTAAATAAGAACGAGTTAGGTTAATTTCAGGTTCCCAAAATTCATTTCTAACACCATCTTTAATGTGATACAACAAATCATTTTTTAAATTGTACTTAGTTGTTTTGAACATCAATTTTAAATTTTCAGTTTTACCAGCCATTATATGGTCTGATATATGAAATGGCCATTGGTTAAAGTGCCTAAACCAAATGGGAGATGTCCATATTTTATTTGGATTTGATTCTATATTAGATTCTACTTCTTTTAAATTTGAATAGTATTCATCACCCCTAACTTTGATAACAAAATCGGTATTAGTACAATTTAACCCAAGCAAAGTTGAATCAATCTGATAATTAATATTTTGATGTCCTTTTGTTTTTGGTAATTTTTGGGTTACAAAAACTACATTATTGGGAAAGTAAGATAAATCTAAAGAATTGGTTGACCAAGTAGAAAAAACTATTGGATATTGAGGATATGTTTCTACAAAAAAATTATAACATTCTTGGGTTATTAACCCTTGAATTAGTATTGTAACATTTTTCATTTTAAGTTTATCGTTTAAACTTGAGATTTATATAATTTATCAATCCCATTATAGTTGGTGCCCACATTCCTATAAACAATCCCAACATTTGCTCACCCAATACCAAAAATAAATAAAGAGAAAAAATTATTGAAAATAATACACACAATAGTAATACCATTTCTGATACAGGGATTCGACTCATAGTTTTAACACTTAATATTCATCATCGAAGTAGTTGTTTTTATACTTCTCTTTTCTTTTGTAATCAGAACTTTTTTTATTTACTCTTCGCTTCTTAACTCTATCAAAGTCATCATCCCAATTATCATACTGAGAATCTTTCACATTTTTAGCCATTTCAATCTTTAAGTAATTTTTTAGTGGATTCTACATCATCTATTTTACCATCCACTAATTTATTTAGATTTTTAATAAGTTTATCTAATTTGTCTATATCGTTTGAGTGTTTGGAATCAGAATTAGATTGATTGAAGAATTGGTTAATCCTTTCCTCCAATCTATCTAAATCCTTTTGACAATTTATTTTACCAAGCTTCAACTCATACTTCAAATCGGATATTTGACTACTCAATCTGAATATGATAAAGGTTAAGGTTAATACTAATGTGAGTATTGAACCAAATATGATAAAATAATCCATTTCCATTCTTACTTCTTATTGTAAAGTTCGTAAACTTTGTTAATAAGATTGGTTTTGGAAAGTGAAGAATCAAATTCTACATCGAATTCGTTTTTAGCAACATCAATCAATTGAGCTTTTGTTTTACTTCTCAATGATGATTTGGTTACTTTTTTACCTTTACCTTTAGCTGCGTTAACTACATCTTTCGATTCCTTAACAACATTCTTAACGGCATCGGCAACTTCTTTAGCTTCTTTAGCTACATTCTTTGCTCTTTTCTTCACTTCTTTTGCAGTTGCTTTTACATCATCAACTGCATCCTCTACTACATCAGGAATTAAATCACCATCGCTATCAGCGATTTTACCCTTCTTTACTAAGTAGATAACAACGCCTGCTGCGATAGCAACAAGTCCTAAAATAATTAAAATTGACTTCATAATTAAAATTTAATGTTTAAAATAAATATCAATCAGACTAAATAAACATATGCAAATCCAAATCATCATCAATACTTTCATCTATCTGTGTTTTAACAGTTGATACTGAGTCTACTGATAGAGATGATAAGATTAATGTTGCAAGTCCAATCAATGCGTTTCGGAAATACCTTTTAATACTCTCCATATAATGAATACGTTTTTTGTGGTTCGGGCTCTATAACTTTTTCTTCTTTGTTAATCACATAAGTGAAGCCCTCTCTCGCATCCATATAGAATTGTGTATTTCCATTCTTTTGATAGATGTACTCTAATACATCTGTTAACGAATCTAAAACAACAGAAGTATTATCCAAAGGAGTCCACCTATCTCCAGGTGGTACTCGTTTAGCAACCTTTACTTTTACTTCTTCGGTAATAACTTCTGGTTCTTTACTCATTACTCAATAACTCTTATAATTCTGCTCTCCTTTGCTCCACTTACTTTGTAGTCAATGTTTACCCCAGCATCGGTAAAGTCTTGTACAACTCTAGCCTCAGCTTCGGTTACTGATTGAGCATCAACTAAGTAGATTTCTTTTCTTAGTTTTGGGTTGCCATTTTTAAGTGTTGCAACTTCCACTTCTACTGTAACTTCGAAATATTTCATAGTTTTATATTTTTATATATTATTAAGTTTAACAAATATACGAAAAAAATTCAAAAAAACCAAATTTAATATTAAATTAATATTCGTACACAATTAATACTATTTTTTCATTGCTTCAAAATCCACAATTTGAGGACCTGCACTTACAGGAGCTGGTTGGCTAAACATAAGGTTTCCATACACCTGAGTTCTTTGGAATGGTAAGTGATTATAATTTAATTTAACACTATGTAAAGAATAATTTGATGGCTTGAATAACACTATTGAGTTATTCTTAGTTACCGATTTCTCAATAGTACACCAATCCCAAGCTACCCAAGACCTATTTTCAGATGGGTTATTATTCCAATAATCATAAATAAATTTGTAATCATCTTTAAATTTTAATAATCCAGTATGGATATCCAAATCTTCGGCTCTATCATCTTTATTAATGTTTAATAAATAAGTTAAAGCTTTTGTTCTTGTATCTGGATGTGGAGATATTTCATATCCCGTTACATATTTTTGAATTCTAGTTGTAATGTAAGTTTGATTTTGGATTCCAAATTTATTTCTTAATGCACCTTGAAACATAGGTGAATTTAAAAATTCAATTAAATCTTTAATAAACGGATTTACAATATTAGTTAAATTGTAAGCTATACCAACTCCTTCAGTATCAGCTCCTTTCATTCCAGACTTTATATCAGATATATTTCCATTGTTTACCATATTGTAATACTCATTTTCATCAGTAGTACATCCAGGAAACCCAATTGGCTCATATGAATTTTTGTTTAATGTATCTCTTAATTCATTGTGAGATTGTTGTTCATCAAAATGAATCTGAGAATCACTATTGATAATATTAAAGTGTTCTTCGCTAAGGAAGTTTTCTATTTCTAAGTGGTCGAATGGTTCAGATATAAATTCTGCCTTTTCTAATTTTTCTATTAAGTAATAAAAATTTGCCATTTTATTTTGTTAAGTTAATATTCGTATTCTTTTTTGGGTCCAGTTAAGTTCCCATTAATAAGGAAAGAGCAATTAAAACACAACATCCTAAGATTCTCATGTTTATGATTACATCTATTTCCATCTAAGAAATCTAACACCAATGGAACTCTGAAATCAGTTACCCTTCTTTCTTCGAATCCACAATTGTTACACTTCTCTAACATATACCCATTATTGAGTAATCTCTTCTTCAATTTCCAAACTGGATAGTCTGGATATTTGCCATCTAAAATATCATCTAAGGAATGTGCTAATGTACCTGGATTTGTTCCTTTTCTAATTCCAATACCATGAGGATTTTTTAAATCATCAAACACTCCATACTCTTTAGCGTATTTTTTATAGGTATTGTAAGATACCCCCAACATTCTCGCAGCCTCAGCAGCAGAACGAGCCTTTTGTTGTACATCCTTAATTTCAGATTCTAAAAGGGGTCTTGCTCCTAAACCTCTTTTGGTTCGGTTCTTCGGAGCTTGAGATAAATCTTTTGTTGGGTCAAAGTTTGGAAACAAACTTTCTTCGTTAGTAACATCTTCCATTTTTATATACTATTTGATTTTTTGTTCTTATGTATATAAATATAGATTAATCCTTTTTTTCTACACCAAAATCTGAGAAACGATACCAAGCTCTTTCGTGAAGAAAATAAAGTAACATTTTAGTAAATACCTCTACTCCACCAATTGCTAATCCCATTTCCCAACTTCCAGTGATTACAGCTGAAAGAATCATAGTATCTAATGTTCCTATGATTCTCCAACTTATAGTTTTTGCAATGTGTCTCTTATAACTTACCATCTTTTCTCATTTGTTCTCTTATAGAAGTTGCAGAGATTTCACCTATTTCCTTTGGTGGTACATGCTCGATTACATCGTATCCTACTCCTCTTCCATAATTGATTGATTCAATATCAGGAACAATTGATAAGAAGATTTTACCTTCTTCGATAAGTTCTTTTAGTTCCTCTGAAAGATTCATCATTACCTCATGTGCTGTCCAAGGGTTTTTCTCATCAGGTTTCACATCTCTGATTGCCACCCACACATTTTTACCTTCTTTCAACCTTTCGTTAATTAGCCAATAGTGACCTTTGTGAAATGGTTGCCATCTCCCGAAAAATACTGAATACTTCTTTTCCGTAGAGGAACTCTCTTTGTCTGCTTTTGCTTGAAAATTTGCCATTATAACTTATTTGCTTCTCTTAAATGATTTACTATTTTTGTGAACGATTGTTCTGGATTATCTTTAGTGGTATCCACATCAAAGAAATTCTTTTGAGGTGCTACATAATCTTCTGAATGGAAGTGGTCTCTTTCTCTTGGAGTAGAGCAATGTACATAGAACTCTGAGAAATTATCTAAACCGATTCTTTCTTTGAATTCTTCTCTTAACCATTCATAAGGTGCTACTAAAGATACGACTACATCACATCCTTTATTAGATAGGTATTCAGCGATTAACTGAGCGTTTCGGATGTTATTGATTCTTCCTTGTTCGGAGTAGTCTTTATTTATTGTAAGTGCTCTCAAATCATCTCCATCGATATGGAACACATCTTTTCTCCAATTTCTTTTTTCGGTTTGGAGTAAGTCTACCAACTTCTTACCTAATACAGTTTTTCCATGAGCTGGTTGGCCTGTAAACCAATATATGTTACCTTTTGCCATAACTTAATTTTAATTGTTACAAATATACGAATTTAATTTGGACTTTCCAAATTATTTTTCCTTTCTCCAACCTCCACCTGCGGCTTTATATTTTTTAGCAGCCCATCCATTAGCGTATGCTGATGGGTAAACATCAAACTTCTTCTTAGCTTGAGATTTATAGTAAGACCATTTTTCAGGGTCAGTTGGTACATTCTCTTCCATAAAAAGATTAAATTTCTTTTCAACTAAAGATTTTCCAATAAGTTCTTTACCTGCTTTGATTAATCTTGCTTTCTTTAATGCTCTAGCGGTTTGAATCCATTTTTTACCAATTCTATTGTAAAGTGGTTTTCTTAAAAATGAATCTACTGCTTTTTGAACTGTTTTGTTAATTGGTTTGTAAACTGTGTTATCAACAATTACAAAGTTTCCACTAAACATTGTTTGGAACTTACCTAAGTTATTCTGACATGCTTTCCAAATATCAGTTACTAACTCATCGGGTAGAACTCTATCTCTATTTCTATTTCTTTCTAACGCAACTTCTAATGAAGTGTTTACAAATACCATATAACAATCGTATCCTAATGATTCAGCGTGTTCTTTTTTCTTTTTGATTTTACTTACCTCATCACCAGTACCATCGATAATCATACCCAATCTACCAGCTTCATAAAATGATTGTTGTTTTTGAGTGAGTGCTTTTGCCTTTGTACGAATTGAATCTTTACCAGTAATTTTATCCCAAAGTTCTGGGTCTTCCTTTTCAATCTTACCTAACTCTTTTGGGTTAATACCATTATCCTTCAAACCTTTTTCAAATGCAGTATCTGAGTTTACTAATTTCAAACCACCAACTGAAAATGATTGTAATAGACCTTTACCTACACCAAAGATTTCTTTTGCTGTAAATGATTTGCCTGAACCAGGTCCACCAGCCATAAATACACATTTTAAGATACCAGGGTCATCAACACCTTCCGTTAAAATTTCTATAATTACTTCTTTAAGACTTTCGTTCATTTCACTTACTGATTTTGATTTTGTTTTTTCACCTCTTTGTCTGGCCTTCCTTCCATCACAATGTGCCTTTTGGCTAAAACCTTTTGGGTTAGAACAATCTATACTTTTTTTATAATCCTTACTCCAACTCATACTATAAATATATATTACAAACCTAAAAAGTTATTATTTTGTAGTAATTGAAACACCACCACTAAATAGGTTAGTTGGTGGATTTTGAATTACGATTCCTTGAGCTTTGTTAAATTTATTAAATAAAACCTTTGCTTCTCCACCTTTCAAACTTCTATCGTTTGTCCAATCATTTCCAGTACCAGTATTTAGAATAGCACTACCAGCGTTATTTAATAACCATTCTTTTGCTTGTGCTGGTGTTGCTGATGGATTTACTTGTAGATATAATGCCAACACACCCACTACTTGAGGGGATGCCATTGAAGTACCACTAATATTGGTTTGTCTATAAGATGAATTTAGGTAATAATTCTGAGAACCACTTCCCCATTTGTTGGTAGTTGAAGTACAACTCATAATATTTGTACCGGGTGCATAAATATCAACACCAGGTCCACATTCTGATGAAATTGCTTTTTGGTCATTAGTTGCACTAGCTGAAGTAGAATCCATATTACCAACTATAATTGCTCTAGTACCAGTACCATCTTGCGCAGAATCTCCATAAGGAGAAGAACCCCTATGATAATATTGAGGAGTATCTACTCCCTCACCAAAATAATTATCATAATCATCTCCCCCAAATTCATCTATCTTATGAGAGCGGTTTCCAGCAGCAACGCAAACGTGTACACCCGCTTCTAATAATTCCTCAATATCAGTATCAACCGATGCTATTCTAACATTCGTCATATAAACACCAATAGAGTAAAGTGAATACATCAATCCATAGTTGTTTTCTCTTTCAGAGGTTGAATCTATTTGAGTTCCAGTATAAGAAGTTCCTCTATAATTTATTTCATCAATAGATGCATCAGTATAAGTTGTAAGATATCCCCAACTCATATTAACTACAGTAGGTCTTTTGTATCCAGTATTGGCTTCAGGTGTTTTTTGATTATGCCAACTTTTAATAGCATCAAATGCATAAGTTGGTGAAATACCAGTTCCACTATCACCAGTTCCTTCTAATCCAGCAATTTTTTGTGAGTATATATTTGCCTTCTTAGCCCAACCATAAGTTTTTCCAGCTGCAATACCACCGCAATGAGTACCATGTCCATCGTAATCTCTATCGTGATTTGCGTTTTGAGTAAAATCACCTCCACTATAAGAACCCCAATCAATATCTTGAACTCTTGAAGCGTTTAATTCACCTCCCTCAAATTCAGGGTGGTCTGCTTGTAAACCACTATCTTGGATTACAATATCTACACCTGTACCATCTAATGTGTATAGATAATCTTCTGAAGTGGTTGTACCACTACCATAGTTATTAGTTTTAGAGTTTGACCTAATCAAACCCCAATTAAGATATGCACCACTATCTGAAGTTGTTTTTGTAAAATCTCCGGTTTGGGTAATTCTTGGTGCAATTACAATATCATCTCTAAACTCAGGTGGAATTTCTACGGCAAGAACTCTTTCATCGTTTCTTACAATATCAGCTTCTTCATCTGAAAGAGTGTACCAAGTTTGTCTTGGAGAATTAGGTCTGAGGTTTGGAGAATCGACTCTACGATTGGGGATGTAAAGTTTACCCCCATCGTTTTCGTTTTCCATATCATCCCAAAAGGATTGATAATCTACTCCTTTATGTAATATAACATTATAGGTTTTCATATTTTATTAAGCAAACATTTTAGTCCAAGCAGTACCATCAAAGAAATAAGGTCTTGGTCCAGATGAGCTTCCACTTACAATAATACTACCAGTTCTAGGAGTTGTTGGTACATCTGCTCTTTCTGGTAATACTAATACATCATCGATTACTACACCTAAATCTGCATTACTTGAACTTAATAATAATTGCCCAGCACTTTGTATTCGAACATTTGATGTTTCAATAACAGTATTACCCGACCCAATAGTTTGATTATTAATTGTACCTTGTACAGTTAGGTTATCATCTAATGAAATAGAACCAGTTCCAATTACTGAACCCGTACCTACTGTGATTATACCTGTTGTGGTAATATTAGTAGATGTAATTAAGGTTTCTACAGTTGCAAATCCAATATTACCAGCACCATCAGTTTTAAGAATCTGATTGGTAGTTCCATCCGAAGTTGGAAATTCAACAGCGTTATTAATAACTAATCTATCTGCATCAACTAAGTTAAATGAACCCGTTGCTGCAGCAGGTCCACTTAATGATGAATATGCAAGAACACCAACAGACATTGTTGGAGATGTTAAAGTTTCAGTTCCTTCAGTATATCTAAATGCGGCAGATGAGGTAATAACTCCTAATGCATTTGAAAATAATACATCGCCTGTACCTGTATTTGATACTACTTGAGCCGATGATGAAAGCAATCCTCCACCTAACTCAGGAACTTGAAGTGATGATGAAAACAACCCATTTGGTTTTCCAGCTATCTGTCCCCAATTTACACCATCACCAACTCCACCAGTTAAAGATACCCAACTACCACTCTTATATCCGTAAAAGTCATTATTAGTTGAATTATAAACTAAATCACCATTTGAAAGTGAGAATGAACCAGTCTCAGCATTTGTAAATGGATTCAATCTTAATGGAGAATCCGTAATTACAACAGCATTTGATGCCGATAAATTTAAGTTTGTACTTGAATATAATGTAGGAGTACCAGATAAACCTACTGTAATTTCAGTTGCAGTAATACTACCAGATGAATAAATGTTGCCTTCAAAGATTGAATTTGGTCCAACTAAAAATTCTCCATTATCTGTAATCGATGCCGAAAATGATGCTGAACTAATTTTGTTACCACCAGCTACACCACCTATAATTGCATCTCCAGGAATATCATATAAACCAGCACCACTACCACTAAATACACCACCACTTACAATTAAATTTGCACCTAATACATTAAAAGTACCAGCATTAATAGTTGCGTTAATACCTGTTGAATAATCAACAGCCAATGTATTTGTTCCATCCGCAATCGATGAACCACTAAGTTCAAGTCCACCAACAATTGCTGATGCTGGAATGTTATATAGTTTTTCACCACTACCACTAAAGAATCCACTACCACTTTCTATTCTAACACTACCAGTTACAATAATATCTTGCTCAAAAAATTGAATTGCTAAGAAAGTATTTTGGTCATTAGCACTAATACCTTCGATTCCATCGATTTGAGATTGTAATGATGCTGTTCCTTGCCCAAATGTTTGAGCTGATACAAATCCCAAGTTTTCAATTTGTGTGGATGATGATACAATATCTGTTCCAGAAACATCAAAACCACCCGCAGCAGAACCAGAAAGTACTTGTTTAGAATTTATATAAGTTAATACTAATGAATCAGAATAGTATTTGTTAATAGTACCATCACCAATATCATCAATAGTTAATCCAGTTAAATCTGCACTTGCAACTGTTATTTGTGCGGATGATGAAACTACACCACTACCACCTAAATTAGAAATAACTTGAGCCGATGATGAAACTGTTCCAGTTGGAACTGAACTACCACCACCTCCAACTGAATCCAATCTAGTAGCAAATGAACCAGAATCAGTTTCATATGTAGCTAATCCTATAAAGTTACCAGCATCAGTAGTTGTAAGCAAGTTACCACCATCACCACCATCATTAGCTAAGTCGATAGTACCATTAAATCCAGAACCCTGTCCAGTAAATGTAAGAGTTGAATTAGATAATGTTATATTTGAAATATAATCAGTGCCACCACCGCCACCAGAAGCTCCAAATCCGGCAGCTGCTGCAGATGCGGATACACCTGTTGTAAAGTGAGTTGAACCAGTATCTAATGATACAGTTACAGTACCAGTAGTACCACCCCCACCAATACCAAGTCCAGCAGTTACACCTTCGATATCTCCAGCTCCACCACCACCACCGGCACCAAAACCAGCTTCAGCAGCTGAACGAGATACTTCAGTTGGAAAATCTGCGATAGATGATGTGGTTATTGAACCACTAATTACATCGTTTGCATTTAATACAGGTTTAACAGCTGCAGTTAAATTTTGAATTTGTAATGCATCAATACCAGCGGAAGATGTAATTGCTCCTAAATCTTCAAGTCTTGCATCAACTCTAGCATTTGTATAATATTGATTAGTACCTTCGGATATATCCGATGTTGTTAATGCACTAATTGTTGAGTTAACATTTGAAATCTGAGTTGATAACTGAGATGGGGTTGCAAATGATGCGGTTAAATGAGTTTGTAGGGTAGATAACGACATTTTTTTAGTAGTTCCACCATCAACGACTGGAACAGTTGTACTATTTTGTGCTGCGGTTAACGCATCTAACTCTGATATTTTTACATTATCTGCCATACCTTAATAAATATTCTTATCTTTTTTTCTTATTACCTTTTATTGGAGGTTCATAAGTATCCTCTTTCATTCTTTCGAATTTTGCGTTTCGGATAGCTTCCTGTTTTTTCTTTCTCCTTTTGGTTGTTGGTTTAGTATATTGTTGTCTTTCTTTTAATTCAAAAATGTGACCCGATTCAATCACACCTCTTTTAAACTTCTTTAAAGCTTTATTAATATCACCTTTCCAAACTTTTATCGTAACTAATGCTTTTCCTTTACCCATTTAAATAACAATTAAGCGCCTGTTTTTACAAAGGTTGGTTTCTGACCTTTCTTTTGTTCTCCACCTTTCTTAGCATCACCAGCTTTCTTTTGTGCTGCTCTTTTTCTATTTACGAAAGATACTCTTCCTTTTGGTCCTAACTTTGCTGCCTTTTCTTTAGATAAACAAGCTGCATAAGAATCACCTTCTTCAGCATCACCACATTTACCAACTTTCTCACCTTTGGAGTTGTATCTGTCCCAACCACCACCATCAGTTGAACCACTCTTACCTTTACCAAACCACTTTCTTAAATCTTCTTTCAATGGTTTCATACCAGCTTTGGTTCTCAACACATTAATTTGTTTGATAATCTTCTTTTGTTGTGGAGATTGTGGCATTGCTTTCATTGCCTTTGAGTATAGTTTATATAATTCCAATCTCTCTGAAGATGATAAATCCTCTCTTGCGGATTCTTTAGCGTACATCTTCATTTTGAAGTTAGTATCAGTAAATCTAACTTTGATGTTTTGTTTTTTGTAGAAAGTATTTAGTGTTCTAACTAAATCACTAATCACCGATTTTACTCTTTCTTTATCTTTAGGTGTATAAACCCAAAAAAACTCTTTTGGAAAGAGTTCATCTACAATGTTTGCAATTGAAATGGTTAGAGATGCTTCGTTTAATGATTCTTCTTTGACAACCGATTCAGGAACACAATTGGGAACTTCTTTACCATTTTTGGTTTTCATTCCGATTTGTTTGTATCCCTTCCAACAATCTTCGTTTAATATGTCAGTTAACTTAATCACTTTATTTTATCAATTTAAATGCTAATGATTGCATACCCAACAAACCCTGCTTCACAAACTTTTCTTGATTAGATGGATTTAATTTATCATATACACCAACGATTGCAGATGCTGAGTAAGTATCCACTTTCATTCTCT
>Ga0255763_1003079_pt1 | contig 15268 bp, 17 predicted proteins | sample 041ome_2_FD_179963 | JGI IMG/M metagenome (GOLD analysis project Ga0255763, IMG submission 179963) | Coastal salt marsh microbial communities from the Groves Creek Marsh, Skidaway Island, Georgia - 041406US metaG (version 2) | ecosystem: Environmental > Aquatic > Marine > Intertidal zone > Salt...
AGAAGAGATCATCCCCCCGAACAAAGAAGGGATCATCCCCCCGAACAAAGAAGGGATCATCCCCCCGAACAAAGAAGAGATCGGCTTCTTATTATGAAGGAAAGATTTTCAATCCTAAAACACTTAGATGGGTGAAAAGAGACGGCAAAATAGGGAAACAAATTCTAGCCAATCGGTCTCCGTCTCCTCCTCAGTTTCGGCCCCCCCCAATTGTAGAAAATATACGTTCGCCTAAGCGACGGCGACGATATTGAGACTCGTGAGGCGGCGGCTCGCGAAGCATCCCGCTGTAGTATTGGGGATGTAGAATAAATCTGTAATAATTATTATAAATTTTTTTTATAATAAAATGTCAGATGTTTCGACTTTAATTAGTGATATAAGAGATTTAGATATAATGCCTTCGAGAGGTGTTGATTGTATCAAGTATAATGACAAGTATTACAAATTGGGCCCAGGTTATCTTGTGCACGATGGCGCCGTAATTCAATCTGTAGACGAACTTGATGATGGGTTGTACACATTTATTCTATTCGTAGACTCTTCGTTCAAGAAGAGACCGTTTACGAGATCTTTTACGAGAAAGGTAGTAGTCGGCAAACAGGAATCTATTTTGAACGAACTAGAACTTGTACGAAACCTTGTGAATGCATGTTGTCAGAATGAGAAAAGCGCGTGTGAACGAATACTTCCTTACTTGCGCATAGGTGTAGCCAGATGTCATACTCTTTGGGAAGAGGGGACTAAACATTCTTCTATAGTTTTAGGGTATATGCAAAAGGAAGATTTTATTGTAAACGCAGGTGAAATGAAAAAAGAAGGCAACGTAGCGTATGTGAATGCTTTTAGTGGTACATATGCTTTACCTGTGTTGGAACAGATTGCACTCAGCGAGCGTCTTGATCGTTCAGCGAAAAGTCGAATGATGGCTGCAAACTCTAAATATTTGAATTGTACAGTATCTCTTTTGGACGTCTTAAGCAAAAAAACTAAAATAGAACCAGTTTCTGATGTATTAATAACTGAAGAAAATACTGAACCGTATGTAAAATCTAGAATACAGGATTTTTACGACAATAATCGACCAATATACAGGTATGATAGTATCGACGAGTGCAATAAAAACGTAGAGCGTGCAAGAATAGGTATTAGAACTAAAATAAGACAGATGGAAAGAAAGCGTGCTCTATTATTACGTATGAAGAGAAATGTAGACACTGTCGACGCTGCTATCATTGAGTTGAGGAATGAATTAAATAACTTGGAAGAGCAAGTATGGAATGGTGAATGGTAAATATTATTAAATAAATGAGTATACCTCAATGCAGAATATGCTTAGAATACGATGGAGATTTATTTTCCCCCTGCATGTGCAAGGGTAGTATAAAGTATGTTCATCGAAATTGTTTAGAAACTTGGATAAACTCTACTACTAATGCAAACTCTCGTGACTATTGCAGCATGTGTGGTACAAAGTATATGAGAGGTGATGCGATCACCTATTTGTTACAACCTGTATGCATGTGCATCGAACACAATACGTTTTTGATATTATGGTTCAATACTGGGATATCAGCCGGGGGATCTTATGCTTTATATGCGTGTAATATTATTCCATCTTTCTTGGAGTGTGCACTATTCATATATATTGGATTACTTGTACTTCAATTTTGTTATGGTGCTTCAGTTATTGTTTGGTATAAGCTGATAATCAGATCAGTTAAACTTTCATCGATCACAATATCTTTGCTCCTAATAGGAATGTTAAGCGTTCCTTTTATAAACAGTCCTTATCTACCTCCAGGGTTGTTAGCACTTTGCGGGATAATTATGTTTACACTAGCAAACAGCGCGGTAGCAATTCTTTTTAAAGAGATTACGTATCAAATGGTTCAGGAAGTGCGTGCAAGTATTCTTCCTTTACCTGACGATGCTATATTAGATCTGGAGGAAAAGATTTAATATGTAATATAATAAATGAAAAGTAAGTACAAGGATGACAAGCCTTCAGTTCAAGATCCAAAAAATTACGTGTGCGAAGATGTCGAAACAATTCTTGCTCGAAACATCTACTTAGTACCTTGTTACGCGCAAGACGGTTCGGCTAAGTCTCGAGTTTGTTTTGATTACCTGGAGCCAACTTCCAGCGGTATTTCGGCAAGTGATGTAGGCGTTTACGATCGCAATGGTCAACGCCATACTATAGCACGCAGATAATAAAATGGACGTAACTAAATATGACAAAGTGCCCTTTTTCAAAATACAGAGATATTTTTGGTCAACCAAATACCGGAGTTCATGCTTTAAAATTCAAGGGAACTAGTCTTGTTGATTACAGTCTTAGTATAGCATTAGCGTTTTTGATCACTGCACTGACGAGCTGGCCTTTAGTTTTGACGACCATTGGCGTTCTTATTATTGGAATTATTTTACATATACTATTCGGCGTTAATACTGAAACTGTCAAGGCATTGAATATGTCTTGTTGATCCGGTTCAAAATGATGAAAAAAAACGATTTTTTTAGAAATCACAAACCTTACAATGCCTGTTGATAACAAACCTTTCCAAGAAGCGCGCGCCGTTGGAGGTCCGTATACGCGGGCTGAAAAACTTGCTATCGAATACGAGGAGATACTCAAAGAAAGCCGTACGAAGATTGAAGAGAAGGACGCAGAGATTTCACGACTTCGTGCAATAGTCAAGTTGATTCGTCATACTGGACTATAAATAAAAAAAAAGCCCCTCTGGCTGAACCAATCGACAAGGTTCAGCCAGAGGGGCTTTTTTTTTGTGACCTAAAGGTATCAATGGAGGAACAGCATCCTTTCAATTTGCGTTCCACCATCTCATGCAGTATCCATTAGAGCATACTTCACCGTCGTGAGTTTGTTTTGTAAACTTTTCTTTAGTTTCGTCGGCGTTCCACCATCTCATGCAGTATCCATTAGAGCATACTTGACCGCCATTTTTATTTGGCTGGGTAAAATTTTCTTTAGAGGTTTTGCAGGAACCATTAGACCAAGTGCAGCTGTATCCATGGGTACCTCCAGCTTGATTGCAAGCGTTTTCGTTAGGAATGTTCTCGCATCCAGAAGCAAATGTGTACATTCTTTTTTTAGAACTCATTTATCAAAATGATTATTTTTATTTGAAAAATAATTTTTCAAAAAAATGCCACACTATCCAGATACCGATTACGATTCAGAAGAGGAGGAATGCCTCCAGGAAGAGTATGAAGAGGAATGTATGAAGGATTATCCTTTGACATGGGAGTTGGATGAGTACGAGTTAGATCATTCGTATTCTAATACAGGGCAGAAAGACTAGGGACATCAATAACAATAGAATTAGTTTTCCCATTATTTTCTTCAACAATTTTGATTTTCGATTTTTTATTTTTAATAGACTTGATGGTAGGTATAACCGGGGTACAATTTATAAAGGTCGTGTTTTTGGCCCAGAAAGGGATCCATAGTAGAGGGTTTTCAATATTTTTAATAATCATATTCGTTATGTTGAATTTATGTTTGGAACACTCCAATATAAATTTTTTATAGTTGGAACCGTCATATTGAACGGTTTCTTTCCATCCAAAATTATTTATTTTTTTAGAGGTGAGTGCTAGGGATTTCTTATCAGAATTTTCAAGATACTTTTGCATACGTGCAAATATGTAAGGCGAAAGAGAGTCTAATTTCATTTTATTTAAAATCTATAGATTTTAAATAAACTTTTTATTAGTTTATTAATAAAACATGTCTTGGCATAATGGAAACCCTTCAAAAAATACTAACCTAGGAGTTGTTCTTTGCGACTCCATACCTCATAAAGAAAGCGATTGTAGCGATGTAAAATTTCCAATCGATACTAACCCTTCAAATTATGACGCGTCTAAAGCTAGGGCATATGCGGCAGCGCAAGCCGCCGCAAACTCACGCGATCACTACGAAACAAGTTGGTGGCATGGCGGTGGGTCAATATGCACCGGGGTAGGTACAAAAGAAGATTGTAATTATTTTGGCGTGCTCGGCAACTGTTGGCCAGTTGAGTATCACTTGACCCCAGGACCAGGTTGTGCTTGAAAAATAAGTTAAAGTAAATCTAATTTTTATTATCTTTTTTTTTGTTTACTGATATAAAGATGTCTCAATTGCAAAGATTCTGTTGCGGTCCCAATAACGATAATTGCGGATGCAACCAACATTCAAATCAATATCCTTACTTAGGTGCCTGTGAATGCAATAATAGTGAACGAATAGGTTTAGGTTTTAATTGCAAAAGGGGTGAAATCCCGTACTTTGAAGTCATAGAAGCGAAAACGCCGGGCGGAGATGTTATTTTGAATCCGATGTGTGGATTCAAAGTACCAGATGGGGAAACAGACCCGTCTAAATGCCCGCCTGCACCGCCCGGTTCCGGTCCTGTAGTTATAAGAGACATTCCTCATTTTGGAAGTGTATGCGCCCTTGGGTGTCATACTATTCCTGGCGGTCCAACTCGTCGAGATTACAGCAATTGTCCTCATGATCGTCCGACACGTGAAAATTACGATCTACGAAGTCGAGATGATCCTCCTCCAATTCCCATCTATAGACCAGATTATATGCAGTGCAATGGTGATCCTTCATACTGTTATTATATGGGAGGTTATAGCGATCCAAATCAATTGATGGGCATTATACGCACAGGAATTTCTGCGAATCCAGGAAATATAAGTGCAGGGCGCGCGCCTCCTTGTGTTCCAGGAGGGGACGACGTATCAAAAGTTCAGGAATGTATAAGTTGTGTTGATACGCATTGGGGGAAAAATTGCAAAACTAGTAAGGGCGAGTCCTGCGACTTTCTTGGCCTCACCACTCCTAAGGTGAATGACACTATGGTTAGAAACTTTTGTAAGTACGGGATGCGTGGTCAAGCTAGTGATTAAAATTGTTTTCAAACTCTATGAGTATGAAAAGATAATTAGTCTATCAAGTTTCCAAAGCAGTTGAAAGTAGTTGTTTCTGCGTTGTATTGTACCCCAGAAACTTGAACGCTTACTACAGAACCTACTTCCATTTTGAAAGGGTTAGATGGTCGTTGAATAGTTAATGTGTTTAAAATTTGATCAAAAACAGTTTTGTATGTTTTATTATTTATAATAGTTTGGCCTTCTGTTACAGGTACAAGAACTTTAAGAACACCTGCGACGTCAATGAGTGCCCCCATATCAAATATTAGGCATATTCTTCCAGAATATGTAGATCCAATGTTAGGTTTAACACAGACTGCTTGAAACTGTACAAGTATATCGATGAGTCCATTTGATTCAGATATAGAAGCGCTTTTTGATTTAATATCGAAAGCTTCTATGATGTATCCATTATTTTCGGAGCATGATCCAACAACATGTTCTTGTATAATCTTTTGCATGTTAGCATCTATATTTGATGAGAGTACTTCGGGTGATACTTGAAACTTTCTAAAAATTACTACAGACATTTTTACTTCTATTGAAAAGTAAAAAATAAATCATTTTATGCAACTCGTTTGAGAGAAAAGACTGCTTGAAGCTGTCCAAGCGGGTTTGGAAGTTGAGGTGGTGAGCTGTCGTTTACTTTGAATTGTAGAGGCTGTCCATTCGGAAGCGTAACTCGTAGTCGAAGAGTGCTGTAAGGATTAAATTTCATAGTTTGAACCATTCCGTCGCCATCTAGTTTGAGGAATGTAGCGTTATCCGGATGGTTAACGTCATCTACAGGTGCAATAAACTGCGCGTGGTTAGAGTTGGGATTGTTAGACATAATACAGTGAGGTCCAGTTCCTCCAGCAGTTCCAGGAGATGTTAGAGAAACGAATAGGAATGGGTAGTAAGCGAGACGACCGCTGCTGCCAATTTCTTGCAGATGAGCGTTGGGTACAATCAAAGATATTAATTCGATTTCATAGCATACTTGAGATTGCAGAGATACGTTCGATCCGGACATTGAGAATGGTTGAGCATTATCTCTGTAAAAGGGAAGTAGTAGCCATTGTTGCATATTCATGTTTGTAGTGAATCCATTTCCAGAGAAACCTCCTGTAGCATATCTTTTCGTTTTACCGCTATGAATGTACCATTGAGTTCCCTGTGGCACAGGCTCAAGAGATGCAATTGTAACCTCCGCATCGTTACCTCCGCCCGATACCGTGACTATATCGCCTACTGAGTAATGGTTTCCAGCAGCGTTTATTGCTACGGTATCAATAGGATTGGGCGGTGCAGCTACGGTTGTATCAACGGTGAGTCCAGATCCTCCGGCCGTTCCGGATGATAGAGTAGTAGCAACTCCTACAGCGCCTGTGTATCCTGTACCAGGATTTGTTAGTGTGATTGTAGCAGGAATTCCTCCGATTGGTCTGTCAAAGCTTACGGTAGTAGTGCCGTCCGAGTTGTGTGTTGTATTATTTATCATTCTAGCGTAACAACCTCCTCCCTGAACCCATGAAATCCAGTGTCCGGTATAGCTCAATTTATTGGAAGCGCCATTGAGCACCATACTTGTTGATCCAGCCGCAGCGGCTACAGAAAGGGTTCCAGTTTCGTTTCTATATTGCGTTATTTGCGCAGATTCCATAAAGGGCGTATTTCTCCATTCCGGGTCGGGATAAGGTATAAGTTCGCGGTTGCCGACTCTTGCGTTAGCGCTTGGATGTACTGATACAATATGACTGTTCAACAAAGGGTCTGGTAATGATCCTGCAAAAGTTACTGTTTTTGTAGCGGATTCATACAAAGTTATGATACGATCAGCCCCTTGACTAGCTCCAATAACATTTTCTGCGGTTAACTGAAGAATCACAGGAGTTGTTACAGTTAGGGTAGCAATACCAGTGATTGCAATTAAATCGGCTTGTGTCATGGTAATGGTTTCTCCGAGTAGATAACCTGTTCCAGCATTTACTATAGTAGCTGACACTACATCGTTTGTACCTGTTGATTGAGTAACAAGAGTAAAGGTCATACCAGTTCCAGTTGCACCACTGTATGTATTGTTTGTTCCTACAGTCACTGTGTATGATGTTGCAACAAAATTTGTTGATACCCCTGTATTTTGATTAATAGTTATAAGACTTCCTGTAGCATACGTGTCAACTTTGATAACCATACCTTTGTAAAAGTCTTCTTGTGTCCAGAAAGAGTTCGGCCCTGTTGTAAGAATAGCCGTAGTTGTAGAACCGCCAGTGCATGTGTCTTGATAGTTTACATTAGATATGGTAGTTGTACCGCCAGGATTTGGTGTGAGTTCGATCCAAGTTCCTTCTGCAGTTTTAGGCGATATCTGAACATTTGGTCCAAGATTTATAGTTGTGCTTGTGAGAAACTGTTTTGGCTCGAACCAAAGATGCGTGTTGTTGGTCGTGTTTACAGGCGATGGGTTCAATAAAGCTAACCCTCCGTTGTTAAATGAGATCGGTGGAGTCCAATCCGCTACTTGTCTAATAGAAAATGTAGATTGAGGACTCCAATGAGCACATGATCCAGTAGTTTGAATTGTTCCATCTTGACCTCTACGTTTGTCTATCGGCCCTTCTTCAACGTGAAGAAGTTTGGTAGTCTTATCGTAAGACTGAATGGGTCTCCATTCATTTAATGTGTCGTTGAATATTATCCTATTAGGCACATACGCGTCGTCCCAATTTGCACCATTTGGGACAAATATGACACCTGAAGCGATATCGGTAGGATCCTTCATAGTGAAAACAGTTCCAGCAGGAATATTTTCCGTAAACCTTTGTCTAACAATAAATTGACAACGACCATCGTCAAAATATTCATAGGATATTACTTCAGCGACATAGTTCGTCGCGCCACCGTCAGGACTAAAATCCATTTTACATCCTGCATAATAATTTCTCAAATATTGAGGTCTAACATCCTTTTGAATACCAAATAACAAATTTGTACTTCCATCCGCAGATGCTACGGTGTCTGACGTAGTAGGCATCGATAACGTACCTGAAGTAGCGACAGCATTCGACCAATAAGGGTCGGTTCTAGCTTCACCAACTTTGTAAAGACTGAATGCGTTAGAGGCCCATTTTTTTTGCTGTTCAACACTTCCTGACGCGACAGGATCTCCTGCGTTTACATTGTTTTGGTTTGAATTAAAGTAGTTGCTCGTTCCTTCAACGGGCACGCTGAACTCTCCAGGAATAGGATCCTCAGCTCTATTTCTATAGGTAGAATCAAATTGTAAATAAGTCGCTGGCATTGAAGTCATTATTTATTTACGATTATTTATATTTTTTAAGTGTTCATAATTCTTGATATTCTCGTGCCTCTGGTAAGAGGGTGACACTTATTGAGTTTAGGAACAACGGACGATGTCGGTACCCACATTCGTGGCGTTTTGAATGGTTCTAAAACAACCCAATTGCTCGCGCCGTTGTCAGAAATTATACGATCTGCTCGAATCTTTAGCTCAAGCGCTCCAACAATCTCTATCGTATTCTGAACTGATAACTTGGACATGTATTCAGACTTTTTACGATTTAAAAGCTTTCCCAACCTTTTACCCAGGTATAGTTCGAATCCTCTAGAAAATAATAATAGAGAACATAACATTTTTTCAAAATTAATTTTAGATACATTCGCCATATTAATTATATGATCGATATTAGATAACACCCTTTTCTTGAAAAGATTTGATGCAGTGTTTTGCGTTTTCTTGTCGTAGTAAAGCGCCATTACTTTACGAGCCTCATCTACAATAATTTTTAATATTTGAATTCGGGTAAAAGAACTCAAAACAATTTTCTCAAACTTTGCAAACTGCTTCAGAAAAACTCGGAACGATTTTAGAACATCTTTCTCAGCCGATGGCGACATTGATTCAGTTTCTAAAGGCAAGATAACAAGACTTCCCAAAATGTCAACAGCAAAGTGATCGTACCTTTCAAAGAGCTCGCTTATTGAACCATTCCTTTTTTTATTGCTGGAAGATAAAAAGTGTAAAGATTCGTCCGCTATCGAATTATCTTCGTTTACATCCCATCCGCAATCTAAATCCATACTTAATTTTCCGAAAATAGATTTTACCAGCTTTCTCATCTTCAACACAGCCTTGGTGCGTCTGTAGCGAACAGCGTGACTGCTTACAGAAGCTAGAAAAAGTTTTGCATCCGCGAATGGATCCGGAGCGCACGAAATAAAACCTACATTAGTATGAGCCAAACTTTGGTACATAGGACCTTCACCTATCTTGTCGATGTAAGCAAAACCGTAATCAATCACAACTGGAAGCCAGCCGTGTGTAGGCACCGAAAACACATTATTCTCATCGAATTTGAACAAAAGATGCTTGTCCTTGTCACACTTTGTCATAAGAATATTGCTTGTATGAAGATCGTAGTGAGTAAATTTAGTATTATCGTACGCCATGCGGGTTGCTAATAAAATAATTTTAATACTCGAAAGTATCGCTACAGTTTCGACTTCCATTTTTGATTTGATTACTTTCGATAAAGAATACCCCCTGACGTACTCGAAAAATAAAACGTGTTTAACTATTGGAATCTTGCACGATACAAACGGATGTTCTGCTTTTGTATCTGGATTTGTTTTCATTCTACAAGAATCTAATAATCTTGAAAACACAGGACAATTTAAATCGTTCAGTCGACGAGCTACAGTTTCCTCGTGTTCGCAAAGATAATCAATGTGCTGAGACATCTTGAACACACACTTATCGCCTGTTTCACGATTAAGAAGCAACCCAGTTAGACCTTGCTTTCCTTTTTTGAACATTCTTAAAAATTTATATTTGGTATCGGCTAGTAAATCAACCTTGCTCATTTTTTTTACTTTTACGATTCTTTAACTTACTAAAATGATTTAATATATTACAAACTATTAACATAAAAAATGTCTAAACTTGTAAACTACAAATTCGAAGACATGAAGGTGTCTACACGTACATTTACAGCGACTACAAACCTTACTCTGGACATTGAAAAAATATCGAAGGCTTTACCTATATATGAAACAAACGACCCTGCGCTCAGAGGATCCAAAGGAAACGCTATGAAGGAAAGCCTGGCTAAGATACCCAAGGATTCCATCATATCCATCAACTACCTGGGAAACATAAGAGGATTTAATTTGAAACCCAGAAGAAAAAATAAAAGGTGGTTCAGAAATAGTTTTACAGTTGTCATCAACGCAGGAAACAAACTACTTAACTTCAAAGTTTGCAGGAACGGTACGTTCCAAATCACCGGAGCTCTTTCCTTTGAACACGCTGTTCAATGCATCCGGTGCATTTGGAACAATATTAAAAATAAAGAAGAATTATACTCATTACAGGCCAATGAAACGACTTTATCGGCTCTTATTATACCAGCGATGCGAAACTTGGACTTTACTCTAGGCATCAAAATCAACAGAGAAATATTCGACCAATATATACTTGATACAAACGAGAATTATCACTGCCTTCTCGAAACTTCTTTTGGATACACGGGACTAAATGTGAAGAAAAAGATTACAAAGCCTATCACTGACTTGAAAATATTAAAAATTACTGATAACAATTGGGGAGGCAAACTTGTTTCTTATCAGGAATATTTAGACGTACTATCACCAGAAGCTCGTGAAGCAAAGCTAAAACATACTCGCTACAACACTTTTTTAGTCTTTCATTCTGGAAAGATTATTCAGTCTGGAATGTCTTCTGATTTTATGAAACAAGACTTTTACGAATTCTGCGATATCATTAACAACGCTCACAAAGCCGGTAGAATCGAAGAAAAACTTGATGAATAGATTCTAAATTAATATTTTATAATTTAGAATTAATCTTCAGTGCTCATATAATCCAAACAATATCTTATAAAATCTAAATAACGGTACACAGTACCCGCTGGTTTTGCTATCAAATACATGAAGTATTCAGTGTGGTTAGTCCTTACATATTTATAAGTTTCACCTTTATACTTTCCATGGGTGAACACGACATCGTCCATATCTTTATCCATATCTTTATCCATATCTTTATCCATATCTTTATCCATTTAGATGTTAAACTTCAAACGAACGTTTGAGCACGCGAATAAGAAAGTTGGCCTGCGATTATTTGTTTTAATATTTTGTAGTACGTTGTAGTACAAAATTAATATTATATACAGGCTATACGTTTAAGAACCACACGCAACACATTCTTCTAACTCAGACTGATTGACCGTAAACTTGATTGCATCTACTTTTGGTCGACTGCGAAGATAATACATCCCTGTTTTCAAGCCCTTTTTCCAGCCATAAAAGTGCATGCTTGTTAAGATTGCTTTTGACGGGTTCGCTACAAACATATTCAAACTCTGACTCTGGCATACAAAAGCCCCCCGATCTGCGGCCATGTCTATCAAACATTTCTGTTTGATTTCCCAAACTGTTTTGAAAATATCTTTACTTTCCTTTGGCAGACCATTAAGATTTTGAACGCTTCCTCCATCAGCCATTATTTGATTCAGCGTCTTAGCGTTCCATAGATTATGATTTACTAATTCGTCGTATAAAAAAGGATTCACAACGGGGAACTCCCCGGCCAACACTCTTCTAGCATACAAATTAGAGGTGTAAGGCTCAATACACTCATTGTTTCCAAGAATCTGTGAAGTAGACGCGGTAGGCATAGGAGAAATAAGGAGAGAATTGCGAGCGCCATGAACAATAACTTTCTCGCGCAAAGATTTCCAGTCAAAGCGATCAGACGGCTCAACATCCCATAAATCAAATTGAAACTTGCCCTGTGATAAGGGCGACCCAGCAAACGTTTCGTAAGGGCCCATACTTTTTGCAAGTTCAATCGATGCTTTCATAGCTCCATAATATATTGCTTCAAAAATCTCCTTGTTCAACTGTTTAGCGTACATGGATTCCCACGGCATTCTCAATCGAATAAATACATCTGCTAAGCCTTGCACCCCGATGCCGATAGGTCGATGTTTCATGTTTGAAGTTCGAGCTTCTTCAACAGGATAATAATTAAGATCGATTACTTTATTCAAGTTTCTAACGCAAACACCTGCTATCTCAGACAAACGTTCAAAATTGTATGTTCCATCTTCTTCGATAAACCTTGGAAGAGCAATAGACGCAAGATTGCAGACGGCAATTTCTTCCGGGGATGTGTATTGCAAGACCTCCGAACACAAGTTGGACGATTTGATGGTTCCCAAATTCTGTTGATTGGACTTGGAGTTGCACGCATCTTTGTAGCACATGTACGGGGTTCCTGTTTCAATCTGAGATTCCAAGATCTTATACCATAACTCCTGCGCTTTTACAGTCTTTCGTCCCTTTCCTTCCTTTTCGTATTTCAAATACAGTTCATTGAACTCTTTTGAATGCACATCAGGCAATCCTGGACATTCGTGAGGGCACATTAGAGTCCAATCTTTATTACTTTTCACACGCTCCATGAATAAATCTGGAATCCAAAGCGCGTAAAATAAATCTCGAGCTCTTTGTTCCTCCTTGCCGTGATTCTTCTTCAATTCCAAAAAATCGAATATATCTGCGTGCCAGGGTTCTAAATATATAGCGAAAGATCCTTTCCGTTTACCGCCTCCTTGGTCAACGTATCGTGCAGCGTCGTTGTAAACCTGCAGCATCGGGACAAGTCCATTTGAGATTCCGTTAGTTCCAGCGATGTACGAATCTTTCGCTCTGATATTGTGAACACTCACACCTATACCACCAGCGTGCTTTGAAATCTTAGCACAATCCTTGAGCGTGTCAAAGATGCCGTCGATGCTATCGTCTTTCACAGTCAGCAGAAAACAACTGGACATTTGCGGACGAGTCGTGCCAGCGTTGAACAACGTTGGTGTTGCATGAGTAAAAAATCTCTTCGACATTAAATCGTAGGTTTCTATAACTGATTTTATATCATCTCTATGGATTCCTATCGCGACTCTCATTAGCATATGCTGCGGACGTTCTGCAACCTGGCCGTTAATTTTTAGTAGATAGCTTTTTTCAAGAGTTTTGAAACCGAAGTAGCTGTAAGTATAGTCACGACTATAATCGATAGCTTCTTCAAAATCTTTTTTATATTTTCTAATAATCTCTATGGTATCTTTGCCCAAAAGAGGTCCGTGCAGGTTTGTTCGAGGATTAATGTAATTATAGAGTTGTTCTGCAGTTTCATAGAAAGAATCCAATGTGCTTTTGTGAAGATTCGAAACTTCTATCCGCGCAGCAAGTCGACTGAAATCTGGATGCTCCGTCGCAGAGTACGCTGCGGTTTCAGCAGCTAGCGTATCCAACTCGCTTGTAGTCACGCCTGGGTAAACACCAGACACAACTTTTTGAGAGATTATCACGGGATCAATGTTAAGCTGCGGACTCTCGTCGCATAGTTTCTTTAACCGTTCGGTAATCTTATCGAACGAAACCTGTTCTTGAATGCCAGAGCGCTTGATTACGTACATCTTTGTTGTCATTTTTTTATGGATCTTAATATTTTAGATTGTGATATCATTTTAAACTGTAATAAAAAAAAAAACAATTAATAAAATATGTCGGCGTTAACTAATACATTTACGTGTGGTCCACGTTGCGATAATATCAATGTACCATGTATAGCAAGAAGACAACGTGATTGCGACGGACAAGAGGATCCAATATTGAGTGACATCATTCCACGGGGTAGAGGCTGGTGCTTGGATGGACGTTGCTACAACAGAAGTTCCATTAACCAATTTAATAATAGAGACCCCTTCACGCGCAGACCTTTTCAGTTTCAGGCTGAAGAACAACAAAGACGACGGAGAAAGATTACTGCAGAACAAAGAGAACAATATAATGCGAGGGCACGAGAACGATGGAGAAATAGGACTGCAGAACAAAGACAAGAATATAATGCGAGGGCACGAGAACGATGGAGAAATATGACTACAGAACAAAGAGAACAATATAATGCGAGGGCACGAGAACGATGGGCAGGTATGACTGCAGAAGAAAGACAAGAATATAATAGGATGCGACGAGAACGACGGGAACCTATGACTGCAGAAGAAAGACAACAATATAATGAGAGGGCACGAGAACGACGGAGAAATATGACTGCAGAACAAAGAGAACAATATAATAGGAGGCGACGAGAACGACAACGAGAACGACGAGAACAAGAACGAGAACGACGATTTCGGATGCTACAAGAACGACGCATGAGAGACTAATGATGATGCGTTTGAACTTCTGTACTTTTTAAATTTTGAGAAAATTTAAAAAAAGAAATTTGTTTTACTTTGGTTTACAAATACTTTTCTTCTTGTGCGTTGATAGGTTGCCCCTGGATACTATCCGACCGCACACATCACACTCTACCTTTTCCTTATACTTTTCCTTCTTCTTTTTCCGAGCCGCCATGTACTCGGGGTTTTTTTTCTTTTTTTCCCACCACTCCTTTATATATATTTTACGTTTCTTCTTGAACTCTTCATCGTTCTCATTGCGCTTTTTCATCCTCTTCAACACCTTTTCCTTGTTGTTCTTGTAGTAGTCCGAAGCTTTGCCCTTGTAGTGTTCTCTGCGGTTTTCATAACACCGTTTCTGTCCGGCGTGTTTAGTTTTTAGCGCTTCCTCTTCTGATACCCACGCCTTGGCTTGGTTGAGAATAGGACCTACTGTATCGATCCACATCTGTTCCAACTTTCTTAGCTCTTCAGACGATTCGCACCGTTTTTTCTCGATTATTATCATCTCCCAGTTGTCGAAGCCTCCATTCTCACGAATCAACTTGTAGACCAGATTATTATGGGATCTGTCAGTTTCCGTGTTGCACTTATATTTATGTCCGTCGCGCCGTTTTTTCTTATCAAAAGTGCTTCCAATGTAAATAAACTTGTCCCACGACGCCTCTACGCATCCCAAGCCTAGCGGTTTCCCGTTTTGTGCTTTGCACTGAAGTTTGTAAATGTAGCCTGCGCGCGGCACTGCCCATTTCTTTGTTTGAGGTTGAGTGTTCATTTTGAGTGAAGTTGTCATATTTTTCAAATTTCTCAAAATTTAAAAAAGAAATCATTTTTACTTTTAGTTCATCGATTAGAAGTCTGCATCAAGGGTAAATCCCTCATCATCTTCGACGCAGACGCCAGCTTTTGCGTATTCTGTGGGCCTCGCTTCAAAAAAATTCACTTTCCGCTGCATAGAGAGGAGTTCCATCCATTCGAATGGGTTTGAATCTTTATAAAATTTTTCATAACCTAACGCGTACAGTAATCTGTCTGCACAGAATCGA
>Ga0255763_1003102_pt1 | contig 15186 bp, 13 predicted proteins | sample 041ome_2_FD_179963 | JGI IMG/M metagenome (GOLD analysis project Ga0255763, IMG submission 179963) | Coastal salt marsh microbial communities from the Groves Creek Marsh, Skidaway Island, Georgia - 041406US metaG (version 2) | ecosystem: Environmental > Aquatic > Marine > Intertidal zone > Salt...
CGGTTTTGATTGACTGTCCAAATGTGACAGAGGATGATATCCCACACGCGCCCTATGTTGCGGTATCGGCCGATCCTTGGTTCGGACCTGTTGCGGTCTATGCATCAGACGGTGGGCAGGATTATTCCCAAGAGCTGTTGATCCCAAATCGATCTGTGATTGGACGCACAACGACGGCCATCGTGTCAAAGTCAAGCGCGATCGAAGACAAAGGTATCGGATGTGTGGTGGAAATCGGCGCTGGGCGATTGCAATCAATTTCCCAAGCGTCAGCGGCTGCTGGGTATAACTTGGCCGTGCTGGGTAACCCCGAGACCCAAGTGTGGGAAGTGATCCAGTTTCTGACCGCTGAATTGGTGGGGCCATCGCGTTATCGTTTGCGCAACATCAGATGGGGGCTGCGCGGTACAGATGCAGAAAGGCCCGATATCTGGCCCGAGGGGACGCAATTCATTCTTTTGGGTCATACGCCGACGCAAATCTCATTGCGCACGGCCCACCGCAATCACACGCGCAGCTACCGCATTGGCCCAGCATCCCGAGGGCCAATGGATCCATCCTATCACGAGATGAATTTTTCATCTCAAGCCAAAGGTTTACGCCCTTTGTCACCCGTTCATATGCGACATGGTCGCGTGGGGTCTGATCTGCAGATATCTTGGATCAGACGCGGGCGCATACATTCGGATGACTGGCTTGATACGGATATCCCGATTGGAGAAGAGCGCGAAGAATATATTGTAAGTATCTACAAAGATGGTGAAAAGTCCATATCAACCGTTGTTTCGCAACCTGCTGTGACATGGGCCGCTGATACCTTGGCCCAGATCGGATATCCCAATCGTGACACGCGGTTCGAGGTCGAAGTCGCACAGGTTTCGGCGACCTATGGGCTTGGTCAACCCTTGCGTCGGTCCCTTGGATGAGGCGTCTTTTGCCGACGGATTTGGCTTGGGCGGCGCGGTATCTTTTACTGGTGCCGCCCAGTCTGCGGTATATGGTTTGTGTATCACTGTTTGATCGTGTGCACAGTGCTGACAAAATTCGCAAAAGATTGGGACGTGCCACACAGCATGGAAACGGGTCGCTTGGTCAATATCTTGCGACACAGCCGCGTCCGCCAGAACCATTTCTGAATGATCCCGATTACGCACACGCGATCCAAGTCGTGTCGACGGTCATTTTACACAGGATTACGAAATCGTAATGATACCAAGTTGTGCGTTGTTTTTGTGGCTCTTTGATATTATATTCCTGTTTCATCAAGGAGCGTTGACATGGCTAAGACACTTGAAAACATTGCAAAGCTAGATCCGATTTGGGCACGTTTGGTGCAAGAGGCGCAAGAGGCAGTGGAACAAGAACCGCTTTTGGGTGGGATGTTACATTCGTGCGTGTTGCATCATCGATCAATTGAACAAGCGTTGGCATATCGCATTGCGTCAAAGCTTGCGTCGAATGAAATGTCAGAACAGTTGATCCGCGAGATCTGTGATGAAGCCTACGCAGATGATCCAGCGCTGTCTTATGCTGCGCGTGCGGATATCGCGGCGGTCTATGAGCGTGATCCTGCATGCCATCGGTATTTACAGCCGCTGATGTTCTTTAAGGGGTTTCAAGCGGTGCAGTCCTATCGCGTGGCACATTGGTTGTGGAACCAAGGTCGCAAGGACTTGGCCTATTTGTTCCAAATGCGGGTGTCCGAAGCATTCGGAATTGATATCCATCCTGCCGCGCGGATCGGAAAGGGCATCATGATTGATCACGCCCATTCGATTGTGATTGGCGAAACGGCTGTTGTTGGTGACAATGTGTCTATGTTGCACTCTGTCACGCTTGGCGGCACCGGAAAAGAAGAAGAAGACCGTCATCCGAAAATCGGCAACAACGTGTTGATCGGTGCAGGTGCCAAGGTTTTGGGAAATATCAAAGTGGGTGATTGCAGCCGGATCGCTGCCGGCTCTGTTGTGCTGCACGAAGTTCCGCCCAAAACGACTGTTGCAGGGGTTCCTGCAAAAGTGGTGGGCGAAGCAGGGTGTCCCAACCCGTCTGTGTCCATGAACCAAATTTTGCCAGTCGCAGAATAAGTACAATGTGTTTTTAGGGTTTGAACCCAAATAGTTAAGGCCCGCTTTCGCGGGCCTTTTGAGTATTTTAGCAAAGATGAAACTGCGATTACGCCAACATACCCATGGGGTTTTCCAAATTGTCGACGATTGATTTCAACAGCTCAGCACCCAATGCACCGTCAATGACGCGGTGATCGACCGACAAGGTCACAGACATCACTGTTGCAACGCTGATCTGTCCGTCGTCGCCAACGACCGGTTTTTTGACCCCCGCACCAACGGCCAAAATTGCACCGTGGGGTGGGTTGATCACCGCATCAAAGTTGTCAATTCCGAACATACCCAGATTTGAGATCGCGAAACTGCCGCCTTGGTATTCGTGGGGCGCAAGTTTTTTGTTGCGCGCACGACCTGCGAGATCTTTCATTTCGGATGACAATGCCGAAAGCGACTTTTTGTCAGCATCCTTGAGGACAGGCGTGAACAGACCGCCATCAATTGCCACCGCAACCGCAACGTCGGATGGTTTCAATTGCAACACACGATCACCTGCCCAAACCGCGTTTGCGGCTGGTACGGCTTGCAATGCGTTTGCGCAGGCTTTGATGATGAAGTCATTGACGGACAATTTCACGCCGCGCGATTCAAGTTGTTTGTTGATCTGCGCACGGAACGCCATCAACGCATCCAATTTGATATCCCGACGCAGATAGAAGTGCGGGATCGTTTGTTTGGCTTCTGACAAACGGGCTGCGATTGTTTTGCGCATACCATCCAGCGGGATTTCTGTATATTCGCGATCTGCATAGAGCTTGGCCACACCTTCGGCGGACACTTGTGGTGCCGCAGGTTTTGGCGCAGCTGCCACAGGGGCAGAGGGCGCTGGTGCTGACGCAGCTTTTGGGGCTGCGGTTGCATTTTCAACGTCAGCTTTGACAATGCGACCGTGTGGGCCAGAGCCTGTCAGTGATCCCAGATCAATCCCCTTATCCGCCGCGATACGACGGGCCAGGGGGGAAGCAAAGACGCGTGCGCCATGTGATACAGCCGGTGTAGCCACTGGCGTTGCAGACGCCGCAGGGGTTGCCGCCGCAGCGGGGGCAGCGGCGGGTGTAGGTGCTGCAGGTGCGGATCCGATGTCAGATGCGCTTTCTCCATCGGCCAACAAAACCGCGATGGCGGTGTTGACCTTGACGTTTTCGGTGCCTGCCGCGATCAGGATTTTACCGATCACGCCTTCGTCGACCGCTTCGAATTCCATCGTCGCTTTGTCGGTTTCAATCTCGGCCAAAAGATCACCAGATTTGACTGTATCACCTTCTTTGACCAACCATTTGGCCAATGTGCCTTCTTCCATCGTTGGGGATAGGGCGGGCATCAGAATTTCTGTTGGCATTGCGCGGGCTCCTTAACGATAGGTTACTTTTTTCACGGCTGCGACCACTTCATCTGTCGTGACCAGCGCGTGTTTTTCCAAATTGGCAGCGTAAGGCATCGGAACATCCTTGCCTGTGCAGTTGATGACGGGCGCGTCAAGATAATCAAAGGCGCGTTCCATGATCGTGGCAGACAAGTGATTGCCGATGGATCCGACAGGCCAACCTTCTTCGACGGTCACGCAGCGGTTGGTTTTCATCACAGACGCAATCACCGTGTCATAGTCGATCGGGCGCAGGGTGCGCAGATCGATGACCTCGGCCGTGATACCGTCAGCAGCCAGCTTGTCCGCCGCTTCTAGCGCGTATTGCATGCCAATGCCAAAGGATACGATGGTCACATCAGTGCCTTGGCGCCATACACGGGCTTTGCCGAATGGAATTGTGAAATCTTCGATCTCGGGCACATCAAAGCTGCGACCGTACAGGATTTCGTTTTCCAAAAAGATCACAGGGTTGTTGTCGCGGATCGCTGTTTTCATCAAGCCCTTATAGTCAGACGCCGAATAGGGCATCACGACCTTGAGGCCCGGAATTTGTGCGTACCATGCGGCATAGTCCTGGCTGTGTTGTGCGCCGACGCGGGCGGCTGCGCCGTTTGGACCACGAAATACCATGGGCGCGCCCATTTGTCCGCCAGACATATACAATGTTTTCGCCGCCGAATTGATAATGTGATCAATTGCTTGCATTGCAAAGTTAAAAGTCATGAATTCCACGATGGGGCGTAGGCCTGCAAAGGCGGACCCGACCGCGATACCCGCAAAGCCATGTTCGGTGATGGGGGTGTCGATCACGCGTTTCGATCCGAATTCATCCAACATGCCTTGGGAAATTTTATAGGCACCTTGGTATTCCGCGACCTCTTCACCCATCAGGTAAACAGTGTCGTCACGGCGCATTTCTTCGGCCATTGCGTCGCGCAGTGCTTCGCGGACGGTTTGTTGTTTGACGGGTGTGCCTTCGGGCCAATCGGGGGTGTTGTCCACCTGGATTGGTGCGGGTGCGGCAGCGGCAGCGGGGGCTGCTGCCACGGCGGCGGGTGTTGCGGCTGCGACGGGTGCCGATGCAGGCGCGTCTGTGACAGTTTCGCCGTCTTCGACCATAATCGCGATTGGTGTGTTCACCTTGACGTTTTCGGTGCCTTCAGCGATCAGAATTTTGCCGATCACACCTTCGTCGACCGCTTCGAATTCCATCGTTGCTTTGTCTGTTTCGATCTCGGCGATGATATCACCTGAGGAAACTGTGTCGCCTTCTTTGACCAACCATTTGGCCAATGTGCCTTCTTCCATTGTCGGGGACAGGGCGGGCATAAGAATTTCGGTTGCCATAATCAAATCACTCCTTATGCGTAGATATCTGTCCAAAGCTCGTCCAAGGCGGGCTCGGGGCTAGTTTTGGCGAATTCGGCGGATGCGTTCACGACTTCTTTGATTTGTTTGTCGATTGCTTTCAATTCATCTTCGGTGGCGTGACCACCTGTCAAAAGCATAGAGCGCACGTTTTCAATCGGATCGCGTTCATCACGCATTTTTTGCACCTCTTCACGGGTGCGGTATTTTGCGGGGTCAGACATTGAATGCCCGCGGTAACGGTATGTTTTGACCTCAAGGATATAGGGGCCTTTGCCTGAGCGGCAATGTGCAACCGCTTTTTCAGAGGCTTCTTTCACCGCCAAGACATTCATTCCATCGACCGCTTCGCCAGGGATGCCAAAGGCGATGCCGCGTTGATAGATTTCTTGGGATGAGGTGGAGCGTTGTTGTGCGGTGCCCATAGCGTATTGGTTGTTCTCAACAACAAAAATCACCGGCAGCTGCCAGAGCGCGGCCATGTTGAAAGTTTCGTAGACCTGACCCTGGTTTGCGGCGCCATCGCCGAAATATGCGAATGTGACGCGCTTGTTATCAAGGTATTTGTCGGCAAAGGCCAAACCTGCGCCCAATGGCACCTGAGCGCCGACAATGCCATGGCCGCCGTAGAAGTGCTTTTCCTTGGAGAACATGTGCATTGAGCCGCCTTTCCCTTTGGAATAGCCGCCCTCGCGTCCGGTTAATTCGGCCATCACGCCATTTGCGTCCATGCCGCATGCCAACATGTGACCATGATCGCGGTAAGATGTGATGCGCTTGTCGCCTTCTTCGGCGGCGGCCTCAAGGCCGACGACAACGGCCTCTTGCCCGATGTAAAGGTGGCAAAAGCCCCCGATCAAACCCATGCCGTACAGCTGACCTGCTTTTTCTTCGAACCGTCGAATTAAAAGCATGTCGTGGTAATATTTCTTAAGCTCTTCAGCTGAAACATTCGCCGTGGCTGATGTCTTTTTTGCCGCCATTTGAACGCCCTCTTAAAAATAGTTTAGTGTTAAACTATTTATTACAGCAAAAGATTTAAAAGTGCGAGAAAAATTTTTGCAAGCATGGCAGCTATGCAAAACAAGCATGCGAAGCATCTTGTAATGTCGGATTTCGCCTTCGGCGAGGATATTTTTAGACAGAAAATGTGGGGGGAGTTATTGGATGATGATTTCGTCAGGGCGCACTTGGCCCAAAACGTCGCGCGCTTGTTGGTCGAGAAGGTCGAGATCGAGATAATCGTCGGACATGCGGCGAGTGAGGTTTTCCATACGGGCAACTTCGATCTTTAGCGTATCAAGTTCGCGCTGCAGCTTGTCCGCGTCGCCCAAGATTTCCGCGCGGCGGAACAGGCCGTAATCGCCCTGTACCGCCGCAAAAGTGAAATACAAACCAAGCGCAAGCGCAACGGCGAATCCGCCGATAAGCCCCAACGAAGGTGTGTGATTTCTGCTCATGGACTGCCTCAAAAATTCCCCGTTGATCGGGGTTATTTGGCCACTATGCCATAGGTGATTCGTTTTGTGAATCCCCTTTGACGCGAAAACGAAAAAAAACCCGCCAGTGCGGCGGGTTAATCGGATTCGTCGTGTATCCCTTGGGATTAGCCTGCGATTGAGGCGACATAAATGCCCTGGATTGCGCCATCGAGTGCGGCGTTGAAGGCGCTGTCGGATTGTTGCGCGCTGAGTTTTTCGGTCAATGCGCGAGAGAAGGACGCGATGATGCCCGTGTTTTGGGACAGGCGCGTGTTGGCTTCGGCTAAGCTGTAGCCGCCTGAGAGGGCCACGACGCGCAGAACGCGGGGGTGATCGACGAGTGGTTGATAGAGATTGGGCACCTCTGGCAAGGTGAGCTTGAGCATGACATGGTGATCTTCGGGCAGGGCGTTCAGGCGATCAAGGATCGCATCGCGCAGCATGTCTTCGGCCTGTGCTTTGTCAGCGATTGAAATCGTGACTTCGGGTTCGATGATCGGGATCAGGCCGTGACCAAGGATTTGCAAGCCAATGTCAAATTGTTGATCGACGACGGCACGAATGCCGGCTGCGTTTGCACCATTGATGACCGAGCGCATTTTGGTGCCGAATATATTTTTCGATACTGCGCGTTCGAGGAGGGCATCAAGGTCTGGCATCGGTTTGAGGCATTGGGTTTGATCCGCTTCGTCGGCGAGACCTTTGTCGACTTTGAGGAAGGGCACGACGCCGCAGGAGCTCCACAGGTAATCGGCGGTTGGAGTGCCGTCGATGTCGCGGTCCATCGTCATTTCAAACAAAATTGCGCCCAAGACACGATCACCCGAGAAGGCAGGGGATGTGATGATGCGTTTGCGCATATCGTGGATCAGGTCGTACATTTCGGTATCGCCCGAATATTGATCGGGGTCGATCCCGTAGAGTTTTAACGCTTTTGGCGTCGATCCACCGCTTTGGTCCAGGGCGGCGATAAAGCCCGCATCTGATTTCACTTTGTTGAACTGTTCAAGGCGCATTGCGTGGCGTTCTTTGGTCATGGACCTGCTCCTTTGGGGCGTGGTGGGATCTATGACGTGGTGGTACGCGCTTGGTAAAATTTACGCAATGTTGTTAGCGCAACCGTTTGAAATGATTGCGCTAACGAAGGGGGAATTGTGTTTTATTGAACCGTTGTGAGGTGAGTATTTGTGCAAAGATGAAAGGATTATGCCCCCAAAGCCGCAACGCCAGGAAGTGTTTTTCCTTCCATCCATTCTAGGAATGCGCCGCCGGCGGTCGAGATATAGGTGAATTTGTCGGATGCGCCCGCTTGGTTCAGAGCAGCAACCGTATCCCCGCCGCCGGCAACGGAAATCAGTTTTCCCTGTTCGGACAATGCTGCAGCATGGGCTGCGGCGGCATTTGTTGCGGCGTTAAATGGGGTCAGTTCAAAGGCACCCAAGGGGCCGTTCCAGATCAGCGTTTTGCAGGTATCGAAGACCGCATTGATCGCGGAAACGGTTGCAGGACCTGCATCCAAGATCATCGCATCAGCGGGGCAGTCTGTGGCGGCAACGGTTTCGTTTGCGGCATTCGCGGCGAATTCACGCGCCACAACCACATCGGTCGGTAGGTGGATGGTGCAGCCTGCGGTGTCAGCCTTGGCCAAGATTTCGCGCGCAGTGTCTGTCATGTCATGTTCAGCCAAGGATTTTCCCACATCAATCCCTTGGGCCGCAAGAAATGTGTTTGCCATCCCGCCGCCAATCACCAGATGATCGACTTTGCCCACCAAATTGCCCAAGAGTTCCAATTTTGTGGACACTTTTGCGCCACCGACAATGGCGACCACAGGACGTTTTGGGGTACCAAGCGCCGCTTCGAGCGCGCTGAGTTCTGCTTGCATCAAGCGTCCTGCGCAAGATGGAAGAAGGCGCGCAACTCCTTCGGTCGAGGCATGCGCGCGGTGGGCTGCAGAAAAGGCATCGTTACAGTAGATGTCGCCATTGGCTGCAAGGGCGGCGGCGAAGTCGGGATCGTTCTTTTCCTCGGCCGTGTGAAAACGGGTGTTTTCCATGACCAAAACCTGACCGTCGGGCAAGGTGTCGGCCGCGGCTTGGGCTGCGGCACCGATGCAATCGGCGACAAATGTGACGGGCGCGCCGATATGGTGTTCCAAGGTAGGGATCAGATGGCGCAGGCTCATATCATCATTGCGCTGGCCTTTGGGGCGCCCGAAATGGGCCAAAAGAATGGGGCGTCCGCCGGCGCTGAGCACGTCGCGCACGGTCGGTACGATTTTTTCAATGCGCGTGGCGTCGGTTACAGTTGTCCCATCCATCGGGACGTTAATGTCAACACGTATCAAAACGCGTTTACCAGCGAGGTTCATGTCGTCGAGAGTTTTCCAGCCCATGTCTTTGTACCATTTCCAAGAGTTTTTATTTTCAATACATCGCTTATATATCGCACGCAATGGCTTGTCCCTGAGGCAAAAGAGCCTTAGGTATCTGGGCAAATATGAACAAAGGAGTGCCCCATGGCCGAGATCAAAGATCCAGAAAACACAATTTTGATGGAACTCAAAGATGGTACAGTCATCATCGAACTGTTGCCTGATATTGCCCCGCTTCATTGCGAGCGCATGAAAGAACTGGCGCGTTCTGGTGCCTATGACAATGTATGTTTCCACCGTGTGATTGATGGATTCATGGCGCAAACGGGTGACGTGAAAAACGGCAATATGGAGAAAGATTTCGATCTGCGTATGGCCGGGACAGGTGGGTCCGAGTTGCCAAACGTCAAGGCAGAATTTTCTGGCATTCCCCATGATCGTGGGACGTTGGGTGCGGCGCGCTCGGCAAATCCGGACAGTGCGAACAGCCAGTTTTTCATCAACTTTAACGACAACCATTTCTTGAACCGTCAATACACTGTGTATGGTCGTGTGATTTCAGGCATGGAACATGTCGATGCGATCACGCGCGGCGAACCGCCAATGTCACCTGACCGGATGATTTCGGTAAAGGTCGCCGCAGATGCGTAACCTTTTGATTGCGGCATGCGTCATGGCGACACCGCTCGCGGCGTCTGAAATCACAATCGACGTCGCAGGCGTTGCAAATGGCACGATCACAATCGATCTGTTCGAAGATGTGGCACCTGCACATGCGGAACGGATTGCGACATTGGCGACTGAGGGGGCCTATGATAATGTGGTGTTTCACCGTGTGATTGATGGTTTCATGGCGCAGACAGGCGATGTTGAATTTGGCAAGCTGGGATCAGATTTGCGCATGGCGGGTCGGGGTGGGTCGTCCTATCCTGATTTACCTGCGGAATTTTCGGATGTTCCCTATGATCGCGGTATCGTTGGCATGGCGCGATCCCAAGATCCCAACAGCGCGAACAGCCAGTTTTTCATCATGTTTGACGAGGGCTATTTCCTGAACGGGCAATATACAGTGGTTGGTCGTGTGACCGAGGGCATGAATATTGTTGACGCCATCAAACGCGGCGAAGGTCGCAATGGCGCGGTCTTGGGTGAACCTGATCGCATGGTCTCAGTTCGGGTCGTTCAATAATTTTCACGACACCTAAAGATGATGGCGCGGCGCCGCGCATTGCCACGACTTTTATGATACCCTTTCCGTAATTACGGGAAGGGTATCATGCGTTTCATGCATTTTTTCCATAAGGCGTTTGGATGATCGAACCGCCGACATGTTGCGATGTGGCGAAATGAGTATTTGGGCAAAGATGAAAGGTGCACAAGGGGCACCACGTTATGTGGTGCCTGTATATTTGAAAGTCGATGGTTATCCGAGTTTAACCAACGAGTGCCGCTTTTTACCTGCGGATAGTTTGATCGGCGTGGTCAGTTGATTACGCGTCACCATCAGGCCTGCATCGGTCAGCGGTTCGTCATTTAGGCGCGCACCGTTTTCGGCGATCAGGCGCCTTGCCTCTTTCCCAGATTTGGCAAGGCCCGCTTGGACAATGATTTGCACGATCGACATACCATCGCCCAATTCTGCAGCGCTCAGCGTCAAGGTGGGAAGATCATCCCCAACGCCGCCTTTTTCGAACACTTCCTTGGCGGTTGCTTCGGCTGCCTTTGCCGCCGCGGCGCCGTGCAATAGGGTTGTGACTTCGTTCGCCAAGATGATTTTGGCATCGTTGATCTCAGATCCGGCCAATGCGCCCAAGCGGTTGCATTCGTCGATTGGCAATTCAGTGTAGAGTTTCAAGAAACGTCCCACATCCGCATCTGTTGTGTTGCGCCAGAATTGCCAGAATTCATAGGGCGACAGCATATCGCCGTTGAGCCAAACCGCGCCATTTTGCGATTTGCCCATTTTCTTGCCGTCTGATGTGGTCAGCAAGGGCGACGTTAGGCCGTAAACCCGACCATCGGCCGCGCGACGGGTCAGTTCCATTCCGTTGATGATATTGCCCATCTGATCGGATCCGCCCATCTGCAACATGCAGCCATAGCGTTGGTGCAGTTCCATGAAATCATAGGCCTGCAATATCATATAGTTGAATTCAAGGAACGACAGCGATTGTTCACGGTCCAAACGGGATTTGACCGATTCAAACGACAACATGCGGTTCACGCTGAAATGACGGCCCACGTCGCGCAAGAATTCAAGGTAATTCAACCCGTCCAACCATTCGGCATTGTTGATCATCATTGCATCGCTGGCGCCATCGTCATAGGTCAAATAGGCGGCGAACACGCGTTTGATGCCGGCGATATTGTCGTCAATCTGTTCGGCGCTTAGCAATGGGCGTTCATCGGCGCGAAAGCTGGGATCGCCCACTTTGGTTGTGCCCCCGCCCATCAAGGTGATGGGTTTTCCGCCCGTTTTTTGCAGCCAGCGCAGCATCATGATTTGGATCAGCGATCCAACATGCAGGGATTTCGCGGTCGCATCAAATCCGATATAGGCAGGCATGCCCCCTTTTACCAACGCCTCGTCCAAGCCTTCGTAATCGGTGCAATCGGCGACAAAGCCGCGATCTAGCATGATTTGAAGGAATTCTGATTTCGGTATAAAGGTCATCACTTGCCCCATCTTTTGGTTTGCGTCATTGCTATAGCGATGATGGTGCGCAAGGAAAAGATGATGTTTGCAAAAAAGCCTATAAAAGCGATTGGAATGATGTCGGGAACGTCTTTGGACGGGGTTGATGTTGCGCAAATCACCACAGATGGCGAAACCGTCTTTGATTTTGGCCCCACCGCCTATCGGTCGTATTCCGACGCAGAGCGGGCAATTTTGCATCAGGCTTTGGGGAAATGGCATGACGCCCCTTTGGATACGACCCGCGACGTTGTTCATGCGGCGCATATCGCGGCGATGGGCGATATGGAGGGGGATCTAATCGGGTTTCACGGACAAACCTTGGCCCATGATCCGCGGGGACGCGGCACGCACCAATTGGGCGATGGTCAGGTTTTGGCAACTGCCTTGGGGCGGCCTGTTGTTTGGGATTTTCGATCTGATGATGTCGCATGGGGCGGGCAGGGTGCGCCGCTTGCGCCGTTTTTCCACTTTGCCTGTGCAAAATTCATCAAAGCGACTGAGCCGATTGCGATCCTAAATTTGGGTGGCGTTGGCAATATCACCTTTATTGATCCTTCCTTTGAACGTCCTCATGACGATGGCGCGCTTTTGGCCTTTGACACGGGGCCTGCGAACGCACCGATCAATGATTTGATGCGGCGGCGATTTGGGCGCGATTTTGATCGTGACGGTGCCGTGGCCGCCCAAGGTCGGGTGGGCGACGGTGCGCTTGAACTGTTTTTGTCGGATCCATATTTCCGCAAAATTCCCCCGAAATCGTTGGATCGTGATGCGTTTGCGATTATTTTGGATTTGGTGCGCGAATTGGGCGATGCAGATGCGATTGCCACCCTGTGCGCGATGGTGGCCGCGTCCGTGTCCGTGGCGTTTGAATTTGCGCCGCGTGCGCCGTCGCGGTTGTTGGTCACAGGTGGCGGACGGCATAACCCCGTCATGATGCAGATGATCGCCGCAGGTGTTGAGTGCCCTGTGCACCCAATCGAAGCGGTGGGTTTGGATGGTGATATGCTTGAGGCGCAGGCCTTTGCATATCTTGCTGTTCGTGTGGCGCGTGGGTTGCCGACATCATGCCCGTCGACCACGGGCGTGCGTGCGGCGATTGGCGGTGGGATCATTTCCTATCCCGCTGGAATGTAACATCACGACTTGGCCCGCTGGGGCCGATGTGGTGTTAGGCGCTGCAGCTTGCGCCGCCTAAAACGCAAAACTTGGCACAATGGGGATGGTTTAATTGTACGGGTTTTTCCGCTTCGGCCAGCGTTTCGCCCATTTCAAACTGGGGATCATAGGCCAACAGCGTACAGGCCAAAACCGCAGGCTTTCCCGCGCCTTTGCGCCGTACAACCATGCGTGAGGATGCGCACATCGGGCTGTCGGGCGCTTTGCCCAAGATATCCCAACATGCGGTGGTGATTTCTGGAACTTCGACCATTTCATCCATTTCAGGGAACAAAACCGTCACCGCGGGGTTATTGGCATCAATGTCAAACCCTTCACGATCAAACAAGGCGGCATAGCCCGCACGGCTGTCTGCGTCGCTTTCGCCCCAAACAGTGCGCCCCGCCACAGCCATTTTAAGACCATGATCGCGCAGCCACCGCATCCCAATCAGTGATTTTTCAAAACTGCCTTCGCCGCGTTCTTTGTCGTGCAGCTCGGCCGACCAATGATCCAGCGATATGCGCAGCGTCAAACGGTCGCAGAATTCAGACTGCAACGCTGTCAATCCCGCTTTGACCGTTTTGCGCATCATGGGCAACATCGCGTTTGTTAAGATCAACACACGATATCCGCGTTCCAAGCTGTCGCGTGCCATATCAATCATATCTGCGTTCATGAACGGCTCGCCGCCTGTGAACCCAATTTCTTGGATCCCCCAACCGCGTTCGGTGATTTGATCAAGATAGGACAGCAAATCTTGGCGTTTGAAGTACACCAAGGCGTCATTGGTTGGTGAACTGTCGATATAGCAATTCACGCATTCAATGTTACACAGGGTGCCGGTGTTGACCCATAATGTTGTTGGATTGCTCAGCTCAACAGATGCGCGCGTTTCGCCCTTGGCCGTGACATAGGGGTCAACAAATTTGCCAATATTCGCGCCCGTGTCTAAGTCTTTCATGGTCTCATCCCTATTTTTCCTTGGTCCCTTTGTGTCATAGGATTGCGATATGGTGCAATTCCTCAAATATGGTTCTGACAGGATTGTGATATCAATCAAAGAGTAGACATAGAATAATTTTCAGACTAAATAGGCGGCAAGTTAGCGCTAACAGGTTTTCCAACCGTGGCGTTTCGTGAGATACCGTCAGATGTGGTCTGCGTCTGACACTGAAAAGGAACAAAAGATATGGCATCGCGCGTTATTCCAGTGGATCCCTTTGATTTGGTGATCTTTGGCGGGACAGGGGACTTGGCCCGTCGCAAGATCCTTCCGGGATTGTTTCGTCGGTTTTGCCAAGGCCAAATGACACCAGAATCGCAAATCATTGGCGCGGCGCGTGCAGAAATGGACGACGCGGGTTTCCGCCAACTGGTTGCAGATGCGATTACCGAATTCGGACCCAAAGATGCCAACCCCAAAGACATCGCCGCATTTTTAACGCGATTGGGATATGTGGCGATCGACGCCAAAGGTGACGGTGGTTGGGCAGACTTGAAATCCCGCATGCGCGACGGCTATGTGCGCGCATTTTATTTTTCGGTGGCGCCCGCTCTTTTTGGTGATTTGGCGCAGCGCCTGCACACCAATGACATTGCACAAACCGACAGCCGCATCGTTGTTGAAAAACCATTTGGCAAAGATTTACAAACGGCGCGCGCGCTAAACGCCACGCTGTCCGAACATTTCCGCGAAGATCAGATTTATCGCATCGACCATTATTTGGGCAAAGAAACGGTGCAAAACCTGATGGCGGTGCGCTTTGGCAATATGCTGTTTGAACCGCTGTGGAACGCGCAATACATTGATCACATACAGATTACGGTTGCTGAAACCGTGGGCGTTGGTGGCCGTGGCGGATATTATGACACATCGGGCGCGATGCGTGACATGGTGCAAAACCACCTGATGCAGCTGTTGTGCCTGATCGCGATGGAACCGCCTGCGAAATTTGATCCTGATGCGGTGCGCGATGAAAAGCTCAAGGTTATTCGTGCGCTTGATCCCGTGTTGCCCCATCATATCGTGCGCGGTCAGTATGAGGCGATTGGCGAACAACCTGATTACCGCAGCGCTGTTGAAAACCCACGTTCGCGCACCGAAAGCTTTATCGCGCTGAAGACTCACATTTCAAATTGGCGTTGGGCGGGGACACCGTTTTACCTTCGCACGGGGAAACGCATGCGCTCGCGTACATCTGAAATTGCTGTGGTGTTCAAAGAAACGCCGCATTCGATCTTTGGGCCAGAAGCAGGCAGCCATCGCAATGCATTGATCATCCGGTTGCAGCCGGATGAAGGCATCACAATGGATGTGACGATCAAAGAACCCGGACCCGGTGGTATGCGTTTGGTCGATGTGCCGCTTGACATGACCTTTGCTGAAGCATTGGGCCCAGATGCGCAAGATGTGCCAGACGCATATGAGCGTTTGATCATGGATGTGATCCGTGGCAACCAAACCCTGTTCATGCGCGGCGATGAAGTCGAAGCCGCATGGGCATGGACCGACCCGATCATCCAAGGATGGGAAGCGCGCCACGACGTGCCCAAAACCTATGAAAGCGGCTCAATGGGGCCCGATGATGCCTTGGCCCTGATGCACCGTGACG
>Ga0255763_1003107_pt1 | contig 15170 bp, 7 predicted proteins | sample 041ome_2_FD_179963 | JGI IMG/M metagenome (GOLD analysis project Ga0255763, IMG submission 179963) | Coastal salt marsh microbial communities from the Groves Creek Marsh, Skidaway Island, Georgia - 041406US metaG (version 2) | ecosystem: Environmental > Aquatic > Marine > Intertidal zone > Salt...
ACTTAAAGAATTCTGTAACAGGAACAAGATTAGCGCCGACATAATATCCGGCAAGGTATCGGTCAACAAGCGCAGTGATATTATCAAGGACTTCCAGACCACAGATAAAATAAAGGTGCTTATCATTCAGCCGCAAGCAGCTTCGCACGGCCTTACGCTAACCGCTGCTAATACAGTGATATGGTACGCTCCCGTCACCAGTGTGGAGACTTACCTGCAAGCAAACGCTCGTATCGACAGACCGGGACAACACAACCCAATGACTGTGGTGCACATTGAGGGCAGTGAAGTGGAGCGCAGGCTATACAAGATGTTGCGGTCTAACATAGACAACCACACTAAAATCGTAGATTTATATAAACAAGAAATAGATGCTTGACAATGTAAATAAGGCTGACATACACTGGCAATCCCTGCTATTTAGGAGGAGCCATGAAAGACTCAGCAGACAAGCTAACCAAAATCTATATAAAGATGCGGAACGCTATTAAAGAGAAAGAAGACGAGATAAAGACAATAAAAAAGCAGCAAGAAACCGTAGTAGAAAAGCTGCTTGCGCTCTGCGAAGAGCAAGACCTCGATAGTCTAAGGACACCCTCTGGCACAGTAAGCCGTAGAGTACAGTCCCACTACTGGACTAGCGACTGGGAAAGGATGTACGACTTCCTCAAGGAGCACGACGCTTTCCACCTACTTGAGAAACGAATCTCTGGCCTAGCCATGAAGCAGTTTCTTGAGGACAACCCTGACCTTATGCCTGCGGGTTTACAAGTCAACCGTAAGTATATTGTTTCTGTTTTAAAGCCGCGTAAAAAATGATTCGACTGAGACATGAAAATGGGTGTTTCTTACACCCACGGACCAACTCCCCCCTAGATTCTCTACAGGTGATGATAGTTGATAGAGGAGAGTTATCTAGGGGCTACTACGACAGCACAGGTTTAGTGTGTTGGTCTACTGGCTCTACGCACCCCGACGACAACGTGCCTGATGACAAGGTGCAAGCTAGGCGGTGTATGGACTGCACTCGAAGCATTAAGAGCGGCGGCTTTAATCGTAGCGCCCCATGTAAGTTTTACCAGATCATCAAGGTGCTACTACCAGAAGACGGCATAGTCTGCGAGGTGCGCATAAGTGCTAGCAGTCTGTTTGCCAAAGAAACTAACAAGCTTGGCTTTTATAAGTACATTGAATACTTAGAGAAAAACCAAGAAGAAGCAGAAGAAATTTTAACCGAATTATATCTAGTCGAGCAGTACAACTCGTACCGGATATATTTTAAACCAGTTCGACCTTTAGCCGAGGAAGAGCTTGCAACCGCGAGGCAGCAAATAGAAGCCGCTTCGCAATCACCAAATCCTTTTACAGGAAACATAGAGGAAATATTTATGGCTAACCCATCTCACATAATCAAAGGCGTTGAAGCACGTTACCCTCGTCTGGATAAACCTTACCGCTTCGATAACAAGGCAGGTAAGAATGGTAAGAGCGTACCTTGCGACCCTACCGAAGACGGTGCCCGTTATGAGCTAGACTTCAGCATGACTTCTGCGCAAGCCAAAGAGCTTTATGGAATCATGCAGGATGCTTACACCAACGCTAAAGGCCGCGATAAGTCTTGGCCCGCTAAACTAGAGATGCCTTTCAAGAAGCAAGAAGACGGTACGTTTGTTGGTAAGACTAGTCTCAAAGCAGCATACAGTGGCAATGCGACCGAGCCGCCTGCGCAGTTTGACGCAAAGAACGACCGCCTTGGCAGCGACTTTATGCTAACTACTGGTAGTACAGTAAATATAGCGGTCGAAATGATCCCGTTCAAAATGGCGACTACTGGTGTTTCTCTCCGCTTACGCGGTGTACAGGTGCTCAAGTATCTGCCTTACAAACCTGCTTCGCCTTTCGAGGAAGCTGACGGGTTCACGGCTGACCAAGCTAAAAACATGTTCTCTGCCGCAGAAGACGATGACGATATGTTTGAAGCTGAAGGCCAGATAACTAAGCAACCTGATCTGTTCGACGAGGATGAGGAAGAAGTTGCCGAGCCTGTGAAGCGCAAGAAAAAGAAGGAAGCTGCACCGGCGGACGACGAAGAAATGGCTGACATCATCGATATATGGGGCGACGAAGACTAATGAGCTATGGCTACACAAAGCGGCTCAGTAGTCTAAATAAACAGGCTGACGGCTCCATGCTAGGTGTAAAACTCGGTCGCGCGTGTATTTCGAAAGAAGTACCCGTTGCCGAAGTCGCACACCGGCTTGGGGTTAGTCGGCAAGCAGTTTACAACTGGTTTACGGGCATACATGAGCCAAGCAACGAACTGAAAGACACTATTAAAAATCTAATAATAGAGTATAAAAAATGACTGATTTCAACCTCATAGATTACGTCGTCCCCACGGGCGGCTATTACTGTGTGGTTGGCGCAGGCTCAGGTTTTTTCTCTGAATTTACTGACGACAGAGCGCAGGTAGATGTCCTTGCTGAGAAGTTCGTAAAGCAAGGTAAGGATGTCTACTTCATGCTCGGTAAATTGGAAAAAGCCGGAAGCAGAGAAGCAACAAACGTAGAATCATTACAGTCTATTTGGGTAGATATAGACTGCGGGGAAGGTAAAGCAAGTAGCATAGAATCGTCTACTGGTTTGCCTCAAGGATACGAAACTAAGAAAGATGCGCAGTTAGCACTTAAAAAGTTTTGTGAGACCGTAGGTCTACCCTTCCCTGCTGTAATAGATTCTGGGGGCGGAATACACGCATACTGGGCACTGACAGAAGAAGTACCTCGGGCTAAATGGCTACCGATATGCAAACGCCTTAAGCAAATCTGTGTGACACAAGAGTTTTACGCTGACCAACGTGTCTTCGACGCATCCCGTGTTTTACGGGTGCCGGGGACCTTTAATCAAAAATACGATCCTCCTGCTCCAGTAACAGTATTAAGAGGCTCGACTAATCGCATTGACCCAGACGAGCTTCGTGAAATACTCGGAGTTGACCCTGACGCAGAGGAAGTAGACAAGCGACCGCTTGAGAAAAACCCACTACAAGAACTGTTAAACCAAAACTATACAAGTGTATTCAAGAAGATAGTCACCCGTGCTGATGGGTGCTTGCAGCTACACGACTGCATAAGGAACAGGGCAACTCTCGCTGAACCGCGTTGGTTCGATGCGTTGTCTATAGCTAAGTTCTGCCAAGACAGCACTAAGGCAGCGACCATAATTTCGCAGGGGCACGCAGACTACAGCCCCGAAGCAACTGAAAGAAAGATGAAGGGCATAAAAGGCCCGCATTCCTGTGCAGAGTTTGAAGCTAACAACCCAGAAGGTTGCAATGGCTGTCCTCACAAAGGCAAGATCAAAAGCCCGATCGTCCTTGGGCAGACACTCAAGAAGGCAAAAGCTAGTAAGCAAGGTGTTAAATACCGACCCCCCTACGTGTGGGGAGAGAACGGCGGTATCTATATGCAGACAGAGGACGGAGAAGGCGCTCAGTTTGTGTACGAATACGACTTTTATATAGAGCAACGCATGACTGACCCTACAGACGGAGACGTTGCGATTGCTGTAGTACACCTTCCAAAAGACGGAGAACGTAGATTTACTATAAAAAACGAACAGTTAGACTCAAGAGAGCTAACTAAAGTACTGGCGAAAAACGGCGTTTTAGCAGACAAAAAGACTACTCCCTACTTGCATAAGTATGTAATCGACTCTATTAAGGCGCTATCAACAGAGAATAAGGCGGATAAGATGCGCGTTCAATTTGGCTGGGCAGATAACCACTCTGCCTTTATCGTGGGTGAAAGAGAGATACGAGTAGACGGTGTATACCACTCGCCGCCTTCCTCCGTAACAGCGACCTATAGCGACTACTTAGAGCCGCGCGGGTCTTACGAGAAGTGGAGAGAAGTATTCGAACTGTACAATCGACCGGGCTTGGAAATGCACGCGTTCGCTGCACTCAGCGGGTTCGGTTCAATACTGCTCAATTTTACAGGACAGAAAGGCGCCATCATTAACTTGGTGCACCCCAAAGCAGGTACAGGCAAAACTACAATCCTGCGTATGGCAAACAGCATAGCCGGTGATCCCGAGATGCTATTAGGCACGCCAGACGATACGGTTACAGGTCGGATAAACAAACTAGGTACGCTAAACAATATCGTCAATACGATAGACGAAATGACAAACATTGAAGACAAGGACATAGGTAAGTTTGCTTATGCTGCATCACAAGGGCGCGGTAAGGAGAAGGCGCACTTCCACATAAACGCTAATCGTAAGAACGAGATTACGTGGCGTAACATAACCCTGTCATCATCAAACGCATCTTTCTACCAGAAGCTAATGAACACCAAGAACTCACCTGATGGGGAGTTGATGCGGATACTTGAGTTTTTCATTGACTACCAAAACGTGAATGTAATCTCAACTGCGGAAGGTAAGGCAATGTTCGACCACCAACTAAGCCAGAACTTCGGACACGCCATAGAGCCGTTCGTGCAGTACATCATGGCTAATCCTGAACACGCTAAAAACAGAGTATTAAATACACAGGCAAAAATAGATAAGGAGCTTAGCTTAACTCAACGTGAGCGTAACTGGTCAGCAGCGATGGCTTGTAACATAGCAGGAGGACTACTTGCGGTAGAAGCAGGAATAGTCACGCTTGATATGAAGCGCATATATCATAGGGCTGCACCGGAAATTAAGAGCTTACGTGAGACTACTATAGCCCCAGTAAACGACTCCTTTGCACTTATCGGTGAGTTTATTAACGAGCATACGCAAAACATTTTGTCTATTGACGCCGCAGCAGATGCACGGTCGGGTAAGACTAAGCGTCCTTACTTGGAACCGCGTGGAGCTTTGTATATCAGGGAAGAACCAGATGCGAATATTATCTACATAGCTTCGGGTAGGCTTAAAGATTTCTTAAACAAGAGGCAGGTTAACTACGACTCCACAATACGGGAGCTAAAAGATAAAGGCTGTGTTATAAGGACGCATAACAAAAACATGGGTAAGGGTATGGCTATGACGACTAGTGCTACCCGCTGTGTGTGGTTTGATTCTTCTCACCCAGAGTTTATTGGCACCAACGCTATAGCTAAGGAAGCAGACAATGCTAGTGGAGAAAGTGAACTACCAGATCAACTGGACTAAGTTCAAGGCAGGGGCGTCGTTCTTTATACCCTGCCTGCATCCCCCCTCCGCCCTCAAAGTAATACTAAAGGAAACCAAACGTTTTAAGTTTAAAGTGGTTACTAAAGTAGTAATTGAAGACGGAGTGCGGGGCATCCGGGTATGGAGAACTTAGGCTATAAAGTCTTCTAAATAGCGCTCGGTTACTCTATCTTTCAACCCTTTGTCGAAACGAAGACCGAGAATTAAATCTTTTTCATAAGCTTTTTTACTTCTGTAAGAACGGGCTAGAGTATCGTTACTTGCTATGCCCGGATACTGCATACGCAGGTCTTGTAGTTCTTCTCTGGCTTCTAGCATAAGTTCTACGTCGCCGTTTTCTTTGCCTATGTAGTATTTATCAAGAATGTTTTTTCTTCTGGCACGGACTTTAGCTTGATAATTTAACGCCATAGAACGGTTTTCATAAGCATTGGATATGTCCGCGGGGCTAAAGCCTAACACCTGCATAAATAAATTATATGCGTTTATATCCGTATCTATTTCTTCACCGCTTCTTGTCCTTGCTCCTTCTTTAATGTAACGCGCACCTTTAAGTATGTTACGCAGGGCGCTTGGAGACATAGCTTCGGTAAACCGTAGGTACTCTCCTTCTCTTAATAAGCCCATGGCGTTCTCTAAGTTAAACGCATAGCTACCCACCGGCCCAGTAGCCTGTATTAGAGCAGTCATTAAGTAGCCTCGCTCTTCTACGCTGTATGGGTCTTCTCGGAATAACATACCGTTAGCGAGGCCAACACGGTTAGATATTTCTAGGTTCGTTAAATAGTTGAGTGGGCCTTTAAACAAAAAGTCATTAGTAACGGCGCGTACTTCTTCCTTAGCGTTGAAGGGTTCATCGTCGTCGTCAAACGGATTTAAAGCTTCCAGTATGTTGGCAAAGGTAGCGGCAGCTCCAAAGAAAGGTAGACCGTTTATACCACCAAGCGCTGCACTTACTGCGTAGATACCAAGCACTTGCTTACGTGCCATACTTCTTGTTGCCGCGTCTTCACTTGCGACAGAGTTATACATGGTCATGCCGATCACGTTAGCACTGTTCCATATAAAACTCTTAAACGTAAACATTACACGCCCAGCCGGATGCTGCATTAAGCTAGGGCCTTCCGCTGCAAGTCCAGAAGTATGTACATCCATAACTTCGTTAACTGCTTCTTCGACAGCTTGTGCCTCTGTTTTTCCGTTTGCTTTCGCTAAGTTGTATGTTGCTATAGCTGTAGTAGCCCTACTGTATTTTTCCGCTCCAGAAAACGGCATACTCAGCAAATTCATAAACCGCGCGCTGTTAGAATTAAAGTCAGCAGTTGACTGCTTAGAACCCTCTAATATTTCCCGCGACAGTGTGTGTTCTAGCTGAGCTTTCTCCATCAACCCGTCATACAAAGCTTTGTACTTGGGATCAGACTGCCATTTATATTCTATTAAGCTTTCCTGTCTCTGGTTTTTAGGACGGAAAGAAGGCAATGCTTCTTGCATAGCAGACATAAGCACTTTATTAGCTTCGTTGAAGCCGTATCTAGACGCTAGACGTGGGTAAGTCAAAAGCAATATAGCACTCGTGTTAATAAGCGCAGACGAAGCGTTACCTAATAGGAACAGAGAGTAAGCGCTAGTGGCGAAGAACGAAGTCATCTTGCCATAAGAAGGATTCTGCATGAACCCCGTGTTGTTGCGCCTGATGATCTCGTCTCTGATAGCTTGTGAAAGCCCAGTGCCTCTTTCTTTTATTATTTCATCTATCGCGTTTTGCACTTGGGGTAAGTACTCTAGCGCGTTTACTTTGCGCACGCCCTTAAGCATAGTATCGCCATACCCACGCACTACATCTATAGATGCGCCTTCCGTGCCTTTATACCGCTTCATGCGATCCATGTAAGTGCTTTCTGGGTACAAAGATAATAGCACCTGATACACATCGTCTCTTTGCCCCTGTGGGATGACATCCATAACCTTGCTTACAAAAGAGGTAGGAGGGAAACGCTCAGGGCTAAACGTAGCCGTCTCAGCCTTATCAAACGGTAGAGGATCGCCTTTAATTATGTTGCGATTTTCCGCAATAAACCTAGAACGTTGTGCAGGGGATTCAAAAGCAGTGACTACTCGTTCTTCAACCCCACTAGATACGTCAGTATACTCAAGGAAATACTCTCCAAAACGCAAAGCAGGCATGTAGCCTATAGCAGGTGCGTTTCTAGTAAACTGAGTTTCTAACTCGGCACGTTGACTGCCGTCCTTTGCCTTATCTAGTACAAACTTTTTATACGCAAGGAACAAATCTCGGTAACCTTGGCGCATATCTTTATACATGGTCTGCACTTCAGAAGGTAAAGACTTAAACTGATTCGCTAACGCAGTAAACTCCGCTTTTTGCTCCGGCGATAGTTTAGTCACGTCGAACTCTGGGTCCACGCCAACCAAGTCATACTCACCTTTACGCGCCTTTAAAGCAATCGTACCTAAAGTTTCAACAGCCCGAGGGAACTTCTTTTGAATCTTTTCAAATACCCTGTAGTTGTCTTGTATCTCTTTTATCTTTTTCTCTAAGGCACCCTGCCTGCTTAGTATAGCAGCCTGTAAGGCTTTGAGTTTTTTACTCAGTTCAGGGAACTTTTCCGCTGCCATGCGCGCCATATCTTGCAGGCGTAAAGCGCTCAACGCGCGGCTAGCTAGTCCACCGCCACCCTCAGAAGAAATCCTAGATATAGCATTGCCTAAACTGTCTGCTTTCTTACTCACAAACTCTGGAGTGCCAGTAAGTATTTTAGCGGTAGCATCCATTGCCATCTTAGGCGTACCTAAGAACAGTTGATCGGTAAGCGTAGGCTCTACACCCTGAGACACATCAAGGAGTTTGTCTATAAAGTCTAGGCCCTTGTCATATGCACTCTGCTCTTTACGGAACCCAAAGAACTTAGCAATGGAGTCCATAATGGTTTGCCACATGGTCTTACTTCGTGGCGCTTTGATCTGCTTAAGTAACGCTTGGAATTCTGGATTACTCACCAGCTCGGCTACAAACTCTTGCAGGTTTTGCCCACCATAGGCATCGCCCATCTGCGTCTTTATGTCAGAAAAGAACTTAAAGAAATCTTTAGTGATTTGTAAGTTTGGATTGTTGATCGCCTGCGCTAGTGAGGCATGACCGGTTTCATGTAAAGCCGTATGCTCGTTCATACCGCTAGTTGGGTTCAGCGTAATTACATCAGTGGCCGCATTATAGAAACCGCTTGTTCCTTCTGGAGTAGCACCAACAACAATGCGAGTACGTAGGTTTTGCGTACCTATCTTACGTAGTATGCGCTGTATCTCTGGCGATTGACTGGGGATCAACTTATTAAGCAAAGGTGCAAGTCGTCCGCGCGTTGCAAGCTGGCTTATCTCTGGGCTAAATGCTGCACCTCTGTAAACGGGCGCGTTCATTGTAAAGGCATCAACGGCTTTTTGATATGCAGCTAAATTCGCTTCTGTAACGCTGGCGTTATCTTCATTCATAAACCAATTAAACGCTTCGGTTATACCAGAATCGCGCAGCGCTTTAGGCTTTCTCATATTTTTTGTATGAGCAATCGCCAGCTGTTTAATACCAATGTCAGTAATCTTACCGTTAGGGAAAAATTGAACGCCCTGTTGCGGTATATCATCCTCAGTCGGTTTTTTCTTTGCCTCTACCGCAGCAGGTTCCGTAGTTGTTTCTTGAGCGGGCGCAGCTTCAACAGCAGGCTCAGCAACAGGCGCAGCTTCAACAGCAGGCTCAGCAACAGGCGCAGGTTCTACAACAGGTGCAGCGGCGGTAGGTTCGAGTTGCTGTATGACATTATCAATAGCGTTGATGTTAGCAGCGGACTTACTGCGCTCTGCTACGGTACGTAGATCAGTTACTACTTGAGCGCGCTGCTCGGGCACAGCCAAGTCTCGACCTGCAAAGGCTTTCTTAGTGGCAGCGTTAACTGGTAACCCTTGGCCTTTTAAGAAGTCATTGAGGGCTTTACCTACGCTAGGCGCACGGGTTTGTTCGCCGGGAAGTCCAGCAAATATATCACCTTGTCTAGCTTCTTCCGCAGGAAGGCGGCTGCGTATTATGTCTGCTTCAGCTGCTATTTCTGCTGTTATAACATCCTTAGTGGGGCGTATTAATTTTAAGTCAGCGCCTTCCCTACCCTTTGTGTCCGCATAACGCGCTTCGATTATAGCTTCAGCTTCTCTTTGTATATCAGCTTCACGTTGTGCTTCCGCTATAGCTTGTTCTTCTGCATTGGGTTCGAAAGAAAATGCAGTTTGCTCTGCCTCCTGTAGTTGTTTACGTTCTTTCTCCGCCGCCTGCTTTGCAGCTTTGTCTATAGCAGCCTGTTCTTTTTCCGCCTTTTTCGCCTGCCTTTCTATAGTAGGAGCTGGCTCTCCTGCTCTAGTAAACAACCGCTGCTGTTTTCTTCCGTACCTACCTATACGTTGTTGCCGTACAGTTTCTAATATATCAAGCTCTTGAGTAGAAAGTTCTCCCATGGGCTTAGTAGTGTCAAATGTGACGCCTTGACGTTCCGCCTCTATAGCAGCGTCTTCGTATAGTACGCGCTCACTTTCTTGCTTTTGTACATCTTCTACTATTTTCTTTTGTTCAGCATTAAGAGAGCCAAATGATCCCGCCGCAGGCACGTCGAGTCCTTGGCGTCGCGCAAGTTCTAATGCGGCTATCTTTGAAACTACGGGGGCGCCCGCACCTGCACCCTCTACCCGTGCAGTTTCTGCATTTATTTGTGCTTCTAATACTTGAGGGCTAACTGGTTCTATGCCCGGCAGTTCTAGCTGCCCCTGCATTAGCTTTATACGTTTATTGGCTTCATCTCTAAGCTTACGCGATTCTTCTAGATCAGCTAGCCGCTGCTTTCTAGCACCTTTCTCTCTAGCAGCTTCAACCCCACCGCCAACAGTACCAAAGCCACCACCAGCTACAGCGCCACGCACGGCACTTTCCATGATGCGGTCAAATTCTTTACTACCAAATATGTCTGGGTTTTCGTCTATGAGTCTTTCAGCAGCAATACTGATAGCTTCTTGTGCGCCTTCTGTAAGACCTTCAGTGCCAAGACCTTTAATTAGTCCCGCAGTGCCCGAGCGGAGCACACTTGGCTTCATGCCTGATCTTTCTAGTATTTTCTTCGTTACTTCTGCTTTAACAGGAGCAGACATATTTTTAGCTAAAGCAGCAGGAAGGATTGAATCAAGCGCTGCCGCAGCGGAGCCAAATAACAACGCTGTACCGGGTGCAGTCTCTCCGGTTTCTTCGTATATATTCTGGAATATTTCAGGGGCGTTAAGTGCGTACGAACCAAAGGCGGCGCCAGCAAACTGTCCCGCTGCACGGGTAGCGCCCAACACAGGAGCAGCTGCACCGCCTGTAAGAGCAGTAGCCAGTGCTACACCAAGGTTAGGAATCTGCTCACCGATAGTCTCGGCAACGAACTTGGTAAAGTCTCCTACTCCCTCTACGTCTTTGTAGCTTGAGAATACAGGAGCAGGTAAAGCTGCCTCTTTCTCAGCAGCCTCTTGGAATTGACGTTGAGCATAATCTTCGGCGCCTACGGCACTTCCCACTAATGCAGGGATGATGTCCGTAACAGTGGAACCAAGCCGACCCACGCCCCGCTCAAAGCCAGTACTAAACGCTTCACCTACGCCAACTTCGGGTTTGGGTGGTGGTACTTGGCTTAGCGCGTATTGGTACGCTTGTGCGTCTGTGGTTCCTTCTGGTGCTTCTACTTGATAAACGCCGCCATCGGGCATTTGTATTTCAAAAGTAGCCATTTAGTTTACTCTTGTGACTGTTACACCTTCAGGTAGTCCAGACATTGATTCGAGTCCGCCCATACCGCCAACACCTTGCTTAAGTAAGTTTATATAGTCTCTTACCATTGGTTCTAGAGCTTGTGTTACACGTGGGTCTGAAATAGTAGTACCTAACTCTTTAGCTTTTTGCAAAGCAGCATTTGAGTACTGTTCACCAGCTAAGAACTCAGTAAGTTGTCTCATTTGTTCTTGATTTAACCTAGCCGCCGCCGCCGCTTGTGCCGCTGTTTGAGTAGCAGCAATTTGTTCACGTCTTACACCTAACTCTGCTTCTAGCGCTTCTTTTCTGTCTTGGCGGGCTTGCTCAGCTTGATCTATCTTGCGGCTTTCTTCGGCAATCTTAGCAACTTCAAAACCTTTAGATGCACCGGCACCTCTACCAAGTAATTTAGCAATATCCGATGCCTTATCCGCAAAAGGTTTGGCTTGCTCCAACAAACCGGCAAGACCTGCACCACGTCGCGTGCGCCTATCACCTCCTCCTCTTGCAATCCTTGCACGTTCGGCTGTCCTTTCCTCTGCTGTCATTTCAGGAGCGTCAGGGAACATAGCTCTTAGCGCTGCTTCAAGTCCCTCGTTCGCATCTATAGCACGGACAAAACCTGCGGGGGCGTCGCGGCGGAATATGTCTGCTTCAGTTGGCACAGTAACATCTGTGGGAGCTACCGGAAATTCTTCGCCTATAATAGCATCTGCTACTTTAGCTCCAAGCGCACCAGTAACAGCCGTCCTTCCGGGGCTAAACTGTCGGTTTAAGGGTACACCTGCCTCCCTTGCTTTTTCAGCGGACATCATTTTGCCCTTTGGTCCTCGTACTGCACTGCCCGGTCCAGACATTTTAGGAGTAGTCACAGTTTTTGCAGCGAGGTCTCTAGCTCTTTGTACTGCTGCCGGACCGTATTTCTTGACTATGGGCTGTAAAGCTTTGCTTGTCATTTTTAAAATCTTAGCACCGCCGTACGCACCTAGAATAAGATTTGCCGTTGCTCCCACTGGGTCATCTTTGAAAGGCTCTATAATATCGCTGGGAGACATCCCTACGTCCATTATTTCTCCTTCTGTTAAATCTACTCCTTCTAAAGATTCACGCTCTGGCGCGATCAAGTCGCGGAGGAACCCTGTAACACCCCCACCATCTTTGAACCCTTGTACATCAGCGGCAGGATCAATGTCCTCTAGCATCTGTTGCATTTGGGCTTGCTGCTTTAAATAATTTAGCACACGTCTAGCTTCAGCCATTTCGTTTGCTTCGCGCTGCTCTTGTAAACGACCCGCGACGCGTAAAGCACCAATGCCTCCCATTTCTTTATCCGCTGCATAATCAGCCGCAGCTTGTGCAGCTTTAGGGAAAGCCTGAGAAAACGCATTACGGCGATTTTCTTGTAGCCTGCCCACAGTTCGTAGTGCGCCTAGACCACCTAACTTTTTATCTTCTGCATAATCAGCAACTGCTTGCTCGGCTCTAGGGAATGCTTGTGCAAACCGCGTTCTGTTATCGTCTTCTTGTTTTGCACCCATATCGCGGAGGTAATTGGCAGGATCAGAAAAACGTGGGTCTCTTTCACCCATATTCATTTCAGGGCCACCGCGTAGTTTTGTTTGCGCTTCTGCAACTGCTAAAGCGTCTCCAAGGTTAGGCTCATACATCTCGGTTTCTTGCTTTTCAGGCACAGTAGCATATCTCGCAGCCAGCGCACGGTTTGCACGCTCTTGGTCTGTGCGGCGACGCGCTTGAGAATAAGACTCGCCCGGACGTACGTCTATCTTGGTTCCTGCATCTGCTTGCGGCATCTCGCCCATAACGCGTTCAACATAGGGCTTCGTCTGCATAGCCATTGGTAAGACATCGTAGTCTTTACCCGCAGCAACAAACTTATCAGCATTGCCCGGGCCAGCGTTGTAGGCAACTAATGCAGCTTCAACATCGCCGTTATAGCGATCAAGCATCGCTTGTAGGTATTGCTTAGCAAACTTTCGGCTAGCTTCTGGATCAAACCGACTACCTTCCATAGGACTCACGCCAAAACCCGGTTGAGCCGCAGTAGTAGGCATTATTTGGTAGGCGCCTTCAGCACCTGCGTTACTTACTGCACGAGGGTCACCGCCACTTTCGGCCCTCATAAGAGAATCAAGTAGCGCGTCTATGTCTATGCCACCGCCTTTTTTATACCCAACAATGCCGCCAGCAGCCATGCCGTTAGACATCTCTTCATAGGTTTTACCAAAGGTATCGTAGAATTTCTTAAGGATTGATTTGCTTTCTTCTACGTTAAGCCCTGCGTTCATAAGCTTCTGACCCATACGCTCTATAAAGTTAGGGTCTCTGTTTTGCTTCTGAGCAGCTATTTCATCACGCACTTGCTGTATTGCCGCTGATCGGTTCTCGTAGGGTACACCGACTCCAGCTTTAGCCGCTCTTAGCATATCCATGCTTTCTTGGGCATTAGCGCCGTAGTTCTTAAGCCCTTGGCCCATACGTTGGTAAAGATTAGGTTCAGGAGGACCCATAACATCACCGCCATCTTGGTAGCCGACGATACCGCCATTAGCCATACGAGCTAAGTTAGGAGCGGCTTGTCCGGGTAATCCCATAGCAGCACGGTTTTGCATCTGCATGCTACGTTGGCCTTGTTGCTGTACGCCCGGTGCTAAACGCTTGGCTAAACTAGTTTCCATCTGACCAACAACATCAGCAGGCATAGGCATTTGCTGAGCCATGTCGCGTTCACGAGCAGCAGCCTCCACCATCTTAGTAGCTTCCTGCAAAGCAAGTGCGTACTTCAACTGAGGGTCTACACTCTGCCTGCGCATGAGTTCAGGTACGCCCAACTTAGTTAGTTGGTCAATTTCGTATCCAATGCCGCCTGTCATAGCCATGATAGTAATCTCTTTAAATTAACCTTAATCGCCTGTAAGCTCGCCGTATATCCGAGCTAATACATCTGCGTACCCCAACGCTTCTGCAAAATCGCTAGGCTCAACATAACTGTACTCTTTCGCAGAAACTGGCAGCCCTTGGAGGAGCGACTGCTGGTACTGAACCTGCTTGTATGGGAAGTCCCGCTCTTCTTGGAACTGCGCATAGTCTGCGGCAATACCTTGTTGTTCTATATCTCGTTGAGTTGCCCCAGCATCCTGTAAAGCCTTTAGTGATTCTAAACCGTATTTGTTTGTATATTCTTGAGCCTGCCTAGCCCGGTCTTGCTCAAGATTAAACTGATCCCTGCCTTGGGTGTACGCCGTTTGCATACCTGTACCATATATGTCTGCAAGGTTTCTAAGCAGGTTGCGCTGGCCTTCGGACTCCATAATAGCTTGACGAGACCCACCATAAGCCCCGGCTTTGCCTAGTCTGCTTGCGTTTTGCACCCGTTGTATTTCAGCTAAACGTTGGGCTTCGGCCATTTGCGGTTCTAGCGCAGCACTTATATAAGGAGACATAAAGTCTTGCGCCGTAGTGCCGGAAGTAAAGCTAGTCGGAGTAAACGCCCCCATTTGCGCAGTAGGCACGTTCAAAGCACCTAGTCCTTGGAATGCTTGGGTTTGAAGCTCAGATTGCCCCGCAGTTAAAGGCCCTGTGTACGCCTGATAACCCATATTGGACAAAGCTTCGCCCTTACCTAGCATGCCCGTCACATAAGGAGCGGCCCAACCGGCTAAGGATTCTGTGGTACTAGCGGGACTGCCTACTGGATCAGCCATGATTCTTTCCTCATGCTAAAAATTTATTAGGGTTAATTTGCTTACCCTGTTGAGTAGTGCCCGTACGGGCCTTACGTATTCTGTCCATCATGCCGTAGAGCTGCTTAGCACCGGCATCTGAATTACCATTTCCCAAATGACTAACTACGTCAGCAGGGATTACAAACTCTCCATCGCTTAACGCTGCGGGCTGCCTGTTGTCTATCGTGGCAGGAATTTGATCTGCCATACCATCGGTACTTCCGCCTAAGTACATGCCTTTTGGTGCTACACTAGCAAGTCCACCTTGTGCAAAGTTCTGGCTTTGCAGGTCATTATAGGCCGTCTGTACTACATCTAACGGGATGTCGTAGTATTCTGCCACTTCTTGGGGGGTGGCAATACCGCTTTGTAAGGCGTTATATACTTGTCGCGTCTCT
>Ga0255763_1003117_pt1 | contig 15126 bp, 16 predicted proteins | sample 041ome_2_FD_179963 | JGI IMG/M metagenome (GOLD analysis project Ga0255763, IMG submission 179963) | Coastal salt marsh microbial communities from the Groves Creek Marsh, Skidaway Island, Georgia - 041406US metaG (version 2) | ecosystem: Environmental > Aquatic > Marine > Intertidal zone > Salt...
TGGTCATAGATCATACTCATCATGCGCCCTGCCCCTTGTCAATTCATCGCAGACAGCCTATTTCATGAAGTGACGGGTTCTGTTCCTCACGTGACATGGTATCATTCCGGTGGCCTATAATTATTCCGAGGGAGCTGGCTCTGTCTGAGTCCTGGCTTAGTTACCTGGCGCCCACCTGTTCATGCAGGTCCTCGGGAATGTGAAACCCCACGGTTGCTACGGGCCCGTCACTTGAATCCGACTGTGAAATGTATATGTCTCTTGGCAAAGACAAAGGGATATCATGACACAGCTTATCGGACTTTGCGGATCATTGCGCCGCGCTTCTTTGAACAGGAAACTTCTCAACCACGCCGTCACAGCCTATGGTGAGTGTCACTATAGAGAGGGTGATCTGGACCTCCCGCTTTATAACGGCGATGTCGAGGCCGAAGGGATCCCGCAAAAGGTCATAGAACTGGCCGAGGCCATCCGCGCCGCAGACGGGATCATCATTTCCACACCCGAATATAACAAAGGCATCTCAGGCGTGTTGAAAAATGCCCTCGACTGGGTCAGCCGCGTCCAAGGGTCGCCCATCGCCGGCAAGCCCGTCGCCATCATGACCGCCGCCGCAGGGCGCACAGGTGGTGAAACAGCACAATATCATACACGACACTGCCTGATCGCACTGGGTGCGGATATCATCGCAACCCCCGCAATCTGCGTCGCGACTGCGGCCCAAGAATTTGACGACGCGGGCGCCTTGTCAAATCCGCGCTATGCCGAGAATGTTCAAAAGCTTATGGATGCATTGCGCCGCAAAATTGCAGCGACTGCGTTATAGCTTGCGCGCGCGTTTTGGTGTTGCAATCTTGACCGGTTGCGGCACCAAAGCCGCCCTGACAGGCAAGCCACGTGTTGGTCCGCTGTCATCATCATCAGACAGTGACATGATACGAATGCCAAATTGCACACCCGCGAACACAATTCCCGAAAACATCCACAGCAAAAACACCGCCAATGGACCGATGGGATCATGTGTGACCAAATGCCAAAGGTTGGCCACGTTTTGCCACAAGAGTATGCCGGTAAAAACAGCCGAAACTGAAAATCCAATAAGGACCTGTTGAATATATGTTTTGACGATCTGTGGCATCCGAAATTCCTTTTCGTATGACACATCATATCATATTTTTAGAATATGATAACCAAAACGTAACGTCAGGAACTTTGCAAAACGACGCTGCGAAGGGTCTTAGGCTTGGAAATCGTCAGGACGCGCATCGCGCGCCATATGATCCAACACAGCATTCGCGAATTTTGATTCTTTGCCATCGGGATAAAACGCGGCTGTCAAATCGACATATTCCGCAATCACAACCTTGGCCGGCGTGTCCAGCTTCATCAATTCCGCCCCTGCGGCACGAAACATGGATCGCAAGGTGGGGTCAATGCGCCCCAAAGGCCATTTTGCCACCAATCCACGATCCGTCATTTGGTCAATCGGGGCTTGGTAATTCACTGCGTGACGCACGATATCTTGGAACAGATCCACGTCACCCTCTTGCAGCGTGGCATCATCAATATCTGCACCAAAGCGATGGTTTAGGAATTCCGCACAAACGACATCAACCGTTTGGCTTGAATGTTCCATTTGAAACAGGGCTTGAACCGCATAAAGGCGGCTTGCTGTTTTCATTTTGCGCTTTTGATTGCCTGAAAGGCCAGATGTTTTGGTCATACCGTCGTGCCGCCAATGGCTAGTTGTGTTCATCGGAATGAGGACGGAATCCAATCCCCTTTCGCTGAGCGCCCCACTTACGCCCCAAGGCGATAAGATGCAAGAGCGCATTCGCAGCATTCGACGCCTCAACATCAGGGGCATTTGACGTTTCTGACAGAATCGCCACCCCTGTCAAATTCCCCTGCATCGACCAGAGCCCCAAGACGTCCCGCACCTGCCCCAAGGCTACCGAATCCAGTGACACAGGGCAAAGCGCTAGAAACCCATCAAATTGTGACATACGCGCCGACAACGCCAAGGCGGACGGCAATTCATCCACGCGCTCAACCTCGATCACATCAACATCAATTGGATGGGCATGCAAAACCGCCTGCGCCGCCTGCACCATCACACCGGCAACATGCCGGTCATGGCATGACACCGCGATCAAAACCCGAACAGGTTTGTCAAAGTCTGGTAGGCTTGCAACGGAATAAAACGGATCGGTCATGACACTGCCAATGGCTAAAAGTTAAAGACTAGTCGAATATATCGTCCAAAACATCAAACGCCATCTTGAAAAGCTTTTTATGCGAGGATTTCTTTTTCTTTGTTTTTTTCACCTTGGGCATCTTGGAATAATGATGCATCTCGGGGGCTTGCGCCGATTTGAGATGTTTCATCACCGACAAAGGCGCACCACAGGACGAACACGCCAATTCATGTTGCGTGTGACCGCGCAGCACCAAAGCCGCTTTCGTTCCGCAATAACAACAGGTTGCGATTTTTCATATGCCATGGTATGCCCCCTTTATCCATAGATATAAGGCGCAAGCCGCAGAAGTGAAGGGATCGCCCCCAAGTTACCTCACCAATGTGCATCCCATCCGCGGACAACAGCCACGAACACTACGCGCATCACTCACCCATATGTTCGCAAGGTATGCAGCGCGACCGCCGCGGCGTTTGACACGTTCAGCGATCCAAATTCACCTGCAAAGGCAATCTTGACCAACTGATCCACAGTTTCCTTGGTCCGCTGGCGCAAACCTGGTCCTTCGGCACCCAAAACAATGGCAATTGCGCGGTCGCGGTTTGCTGCGGCCACAGCGTCAATCGTTTCTTCCGCCTCACCGTCAAGGCCAATCACCAGATACCCCATGCGCTGCAATTCGACGATCGTGTCCGATAGGTTGCGCAAACGCAGATAGGGTTGCCGCTCCAACGCTCCGCTCGCGGTTTTGGCCAGAGCCCCCGTTTCCGGCGCGCTATGTCGTTGCGTTCCAATAACCGCGCTTGCACCAAAGACCTCGGCAGAGCGCAAAATCGCCCCAACATTATGCGGATCTGTGACCTGATCCAACAAAACCAATCGGGGTGCACCTTCGCCAGACGCCAATGCGACGTCTTCCAATGTTCCCCATGTTAATGGTTTTACCTCGGCGGCGGCCCCTTGGTGAACCGATCCAGAATCAAGAGGTGCCGCGAACCTGCGCGGATCTGAAATCTCGGGCGTGATTCCCGACGCAGCAACCGCATCGGCCAATTTATCCGCCGCATTTCTTGTCAAAATCAGCCGAATGATAGACCGATTTGGGTTCATCAACGCATCGCGCACCGCATGAAGCCCAAAAAGCCAAACAGTTTCTGCCTTTGCTGCTTTCTTCGCCTGTTCTTTTTCAATAACCCACGTCGGTTTTTTCATGATTTTCGCGCCTTTTGCCTTTGTTTGGCCTTCTGCCTTGAAAACAGTTGTCATTTCAAGGGATTTTCCTGTTGACGATGTTTTTTAACACAGGTAATCACCCTCACACATCGTAACGCACGATGAAAGTGGGCGACAGGCCGCAAGGTGTGGCAGGGGACTGTAACTCCCTCGCGGAGACGCACGCTAGGTTCGATTCCTAGGTCGCCCACCACTTTACCAAAAAAGTCAATTAAATCAACGACAGGGTGTCCCACGCATGGAAAATCCGGCCCTAAACATATCAATAGGTTAGGATAAAAGTGTCCCACGCTGAGGGCAAAAAATCTACCAAGGGATTAACGATACCGTGGATCTTTACAATTGTTGCTTTCAGAAAAGCTCGTAACTGCTGGTTCTTTGCCCCATATTTTGTTTCCAGCTCTTTTGGGGTGTCTTTTAAAATTTTCATTTCTTTCCAAAAAGTAGCGGTCAATTGCTGCTTTTGCATCCTCTACGCTTGCATAATTGCTGTTATGGATAACAGCGCGTGACATTCCACTGAACACTGCCTCGATTACATTTAGGAACTGTGCACCCGCAGGTAGTGGGGCTAGCTCCACTTTTGGTCCAGATGATTTTCCAACACAGGAATTTCCTAGCTCAATGTGCTCGAGAAGTTTTTTAGAAACGTGCCATGAAGCTGCATCCCAAGACAGGAAAATTCGATCAAGGTGTCGATATTCCGTTTTGAGAATATCAAGCAACTTAATCATCTCGTCAGTGTTCTTTTTCTTAGAGTAAAAGTGGGTAACTTGGTTTGTCGAAAGTTCCAAAGCCGCCGTCATTATCAGTACACCTTTCGATTTCTGAAATTGTGGTACTGTAAAGGTTTCCCCAGGTGGAATAAGCTTCTTTCCACGCCGTTTTTTCACAGAGAATGGTCCGTATTCGTCAATTGAAAAGAAGCCCTCTCGCTCTTGCAAATTTCCTAGGATTTTTTTTATGTCTGAAAGTTTTTGCCGATATTCAGGATCGTTACTGGTCAAGACCTCTCGCGCCTTCAACCATCTATAACCTGCATCCTTTACTATCCGCCGTATTGAATGCCTTCCAACCTGAATACCTGATTTTGCAATTGCTTCCTGAAGCTCATCTAATTTCCATGTGGTTCGATTAAATCCAAAATCTGACGGGGGAGCATGCATTACTTGAAAAACCGTCTTTTTAATATCGTCACGCTCGGTAATGCTGCAATAATCTGACTTTCTAACACAGGACTGAAGTGTCCCTGTCTTTCGTAGCGTATTAACCCAACTATAATAAGTTGACCGGGGAATACCGATACGTTTAAGGGCGGCCCGTTTGGAAGTTTTTGCCGAACCCACAAGTTTAAGAATCAATAATTTTTCTTCTTCGGAAGTTCGTTTTGAACATGCCATGAGCGTCTTACGGGAATTTAATAAGTTTGTCTCTAACTTTGCAAGTTCCATGTCTTGAAGCTCGACTGCATTACTTGAGGGCGCTGGCTTAGGTGCACGACGATTTTGCCTTTCAAGTCCAATTGTACCCGCACTAATGAATCGCTGTTTCCAAATATAATACAAACTCTCGGATATTCCGTTACGCTTGCAAAGTTGACTAATACTTAGCTTTTTGGTCATTCCCGCGATGACAATCTGGGCCTTGAAATGTGCAGTATGCGACCTTCTCACTTTAACAGTATTTTGCATTTTCACCCCATTGCTATCTCTAAATCCTGCAGTGTAGCACAGCTTTAGTTTGTAAGCTCAATGTCCGAGTAAGGCCTAGCTATTCAGTAAAAAAGGCCAAGTGGAATATCGATCACGACCAAATACGATCAGTGGTGCCGTTTTCACCATTCGAGGCTTTAGCATCAAAGTTTTTATCCGTTGGAAATTATATCACTGACCTTACTCAGCAGTTTTTGTAATTCACCCACACCAGATCATGTCCGTAATGTCCCACACAGAAGCGCGGACGTCAGAGGTCTACACCAAGGGCGTCGAACGACGCGGTCTGGCAGCGGACGGACTGAATTCTTTAGCGGTTTTAGACTGGTAGGTGTCCCACGGTATTTTTGCGTGGGACACATTTGTCAATGAAATATGACCCAAATGCCCCTTCTGGTAGTGCAGGGTCGCCCACCACTTTCACCGCCAAAAACTATTTCAAACCTACCGTCCCCGAAAACGGTCGTGTTTGGATATTTTTAGACAGAAAATGCAACTAGTTCCGCCTCATTTTCTGTCGTCTAAATATCCTCGCCGAAGGCATTCGACTTTGACGCAGGCAAAGTCGAAACCAAAAAGAACAGCCCAAGTTAATACGGCAGTCCAACGTAATTTGTTGCCAAGGCGCGCTGCGCATCTTCGTTTGATTGCAAAAATGCAAATTCGGCAGATTGAACGCGTCGATCAAAACTGGTCTGATCTGGGAAATGATGCAAAAGATTTGTCATCCACCACGAAAACCTTTGGGTTTTCCACACGCGCGCCAGAGCTTTTTCACAATAGGCGTTTAGTCCTGCGTCCGACCGTTCACTGTATTTCTCGGCCAATGCTTCGAATAAATAATGGATGTCGGACGCGGCCGTGTTCAACCCCTTCGCTCCTGTCGGGGGCACAATATGTGCTGCATCACCACACAAGAACAGCCGCCCCCAAGACATTGGTTCGCACACAAAGGATCTGAGCGGCGCGATGCTTTTTTCAATTGATGGTCCCGTGACCAATCGCTCTGCCGCGTCAGATGGAATGCGTGATTTGAATTCTGACCAAAAGGCGTCATCGGACCAGTCTTTGACATCATCGCTCAGCGGACATTGGATGTAATAGCGGCTCAGGTTTGGGTTGCGCATTGAAGCAAGCGCAAACCCGCGCTCCGAATTTGCGTAAATCAGTTCATGATCAACGGGTGGCGTTTCTGACAAGATACCAAGCCAACCAAAGGGGTAAACCTTTTCAAATTCACGACGCTTTTCGACTGGAATTGTGGTGCGCGACACACCATGGAACCCATCGCAACCCGCGACGTAATCACAGGTAATTTCGTGCTGTTCGCCATTTTGTTGAAACCGAACTGTGGCCTGCGGTTGATCAAGGTTGTCAATTTCGACATGTTCAACTTGGTGCAGGGTTGGCGCCCCGATACTGTCGCGGGCGGCATATAGGTCGCGCGTAACTTCGGTTTGGCCATAGACCATCACATGCGATCCTGTCAGGGCTTTGAAATCGATGCGCAGTTTTTCATCGCCATTTGATAACAGCGTGCCGTCGTGAATGATGCCTTCGGCGATCATTCGATCCCCGACACCCGCTTGGATCATGAGGTTCTGAAAGCCCCGCTCTAACACCCCTGCCCGAATGCGCGACAGAACATGGTCTTTGGACTGACGCTCTAACACGATCGTATCCACACCGACCGTATGCAACAATTGCCCAAGCAAAAGCCCCGATGGACCGCCGCCGATAATACAAACTTGTGTGCGCATGCTGTTCCCCGATGTTTTTCACAAAATACCCGCCGAGGGTAACATTGGAATGGAAGAACCACGCAATTGATGGTAATTTTGTTTCATGTCACATATACCATCATACGCGCTTTATGGCGAAACACATGATTTTCCCGATGTCCTGCATATTGAGCGGATCTATGACCGCGCCAAAGGATTAGATTGGACAATTGCTCCCCATAGGCATGCAAAACTTCATCAATTTTTTATGATACACCAAGGGGTGGTCGCATTTTCCATTGATGAGAAACGCATAACCTTTGATCGACCGACACTGCTGAGCGTGCCTGCGTTTCATGTCCATGGGTTCCATTTTTCGCCCAATACGCAAGGGTTCGTTTTGTCCTGCCCCAGCAGTGAAATTGATGCACTGTCGCAGGGTGATCGAGACATCCAACATATCCGCAGTACTGCGCTGGAGCTTGCCGCAGATGCGGATATTCAATCGCTGTTTCATACGATCTATACCGAATTCCAACATGAAACCATGGCCCGCACCGCGATGTTGCGGGCCCAGCTTTTGGTGCTTTTGTGCCACCTTGCACGGCGACGACCACCGACGACACCGCTGGACACTGTGGGCATCTTTCACCGGTTTGAACGCATGTTGATGGCCCATCCTGAACGCCCCATACAGATCGATGTCTTTGCCCGCGATCTTGGTCTGTCACGCACGGGATTGCATCGCGCGTGTCGCAGTGCCACGGGACAATCCGCCCACCGTGTCGCGATGCAGATCAAAATCCAAGAGGCCAAGCGCAGATTGGCCTATACCCAAGAATCCACATCCGAAATCGCCTATCGGTTGGGATTTGACGATCCAAGCTATTTTACCAAAGTGTTTCGCAAATATGCCGGAACGACCCCAAGCGGATATCGCAAACCCTTTCTTCTAACCCCATCACAATAGATTTTGACAGTTCTGACAGGGATTGTTAGCGTTCACATAGATCCTTGGAAATCAGGTACATCATGTCAAAAACTCTTGATCAAAAACTCGCGAAAATCACGTCTGGCACCTATGATCCACGTGATTTCATCATTGCTGATGCCAAGGATGGCGATATGGCCTTTGGCTGTCAAACCGCGGGATGGGATCAGGCAACGAACCGCTTTCGACCTTTGCAAGCGTATCGTGATGATATCGAACGGGTGACGCAGTCTGGTTTGGTCGATATCATGTTGATGTCGATGTCGACCAGCGAAATCATGGCAGAAAAGTCGCTGTTTGCGGGCACAGGCGTTACAGCTGCGGTGCGATACAATGATACGACCGATATTTGGCACCCCCGTGGGGCGACGTATAACCCAGGTCAGGCCTTGCCATTTCGATCCACGCGATTGGATCGTGTGTCACCGATCACTGATTTGGGGCTCTATTCCATTACGTTTTACAATGATCTTGCCCGCGATCACGACACGTTGGAACAATACTGCCGCTTTCGCGAAGAGGCTGCAGATTTGAATTTACGTCATTTCCTTGAGGTGTTTAATCCAAACTATCCTGTCGCGGCGGGGGATCATGATTTTGGATCATATAACAACGACATGATTGTGCGCGCCTTGGCCGGTGTCACGAAACAAGATCGCCCTGTTTTCCTTAAAGCGGCCTATAATGGCCCACGAGCCACCGAAGAAATCGCAGGCTATGATCCCGAAAACATCGTCTTTGGCATTTTAGGCGGTGCGGCCGGAACCACGCGCGATTGTTTGGAATTGATCAAACAAGCCGAAAAATATGGCGCGCGCGTCGCATTGTTCGGGCGCAAAATCTATTATTCCGAAAACAGCGTCTTGATGTTGCGCGCGATGCGTAATGTTTTGGAACATGGGCTGTCCTCTGCAGACGCGGTCAAAGCGTATCATGCAGACTTGGCAGCACATGGCATTCGACCACACCGCGATTTGCACGATGATCTGGCGTTAAGTGATCCGCTTTTGCAACAGCACGCGGGGTGAATAATGGCACGCTCGGGCTTTATCACCGCGGGAACATGGTGCGTGGATCGCAATATAACGGTTGAGCAGTGGCCAAACGAAGACCTGTCTGCGCGGGTCGTGGATATGCAATTGTCCGGCGGCGGATCAGGATGCAATTTTGCAATGGATATCAAACGCCTCGACCCAGAAATGAATGTTGAAACCACATCATTGTTAGGGGCCGGTGAAAATGGTGATTTCCTGATTGAATTGGCACAAGAGGCAGGGATCAGGCACAGGTTCACTCGCAGCACACAGGCCGCGACGCAATCAACGGATGCGTATTTTTCCCAAGCCAGCCAAAGGCGCACGCATATTCTTTTTATGGGTGTCGCGCCGCTTTTGACGCCCGATCATCTTGTCTTCGATGACAGTACTGCGCGGATTTTGCACTTGGGATTGCCCGGCGTGCATGAAAAAATGGACGCCCCTTGGGGTATAGATGAAAACGGATGGGTGACCACGTTAAAGCGCGCGCGCCAGTCTGGGTTGGAAACAAACCTTGAACTGCTATCTGTTGAGGCCGCCACCGTTGCGCGTCTTGCGCTGCCCTGTCTGCCGTATTTGGATACGTTGATTATCAATGATTACGAAGCGGGCGCGTTAACGGGTCGCCCCTGCGTCACGGATGGGGTGACAGACTTATCAAACTGTGCGCGCGCGGCCCAAGATATCATAGAACGCGGTGCGATGTCTTGTGTGACCGTCCACAGCGTGATCGGCGCAGTCTGCGTTGATCGCACGGGCGCGTGCCACGCAAAACCCTCTGTCATGGTGCCAAGTGACGCGCATCGTGGCGCCAATGGCGCAGGGGACGCATTTGCGGCGGGGTTTTTATATGCATGGCACCAAGGCGAAGCCATCGCAGACTGCCTCACACTTGCGCATGCAACAGCGGCAAGCTGCTTGCGATCGCCAAGCGCATCAGGCGGTATCGGCACAATGGCAGATTGCCTCAACTTGGCCGCGACATGGGGATGGCGCGATCTGGCCGCGATATAATTTTTCAAAATTTGTCTTTTTTCCTCTTGAAGGTTTCTGCGCTTCGATTTAAGTACCGCCTTACCCAAGGAAGCGGGCGTAGCTCAGGGGTAGAGCATAACCTTGCCAAGGTTAGGGTCGGGCGTTCGAATCGCCTCGCCCGCTCCAATAAAAAACACCTCCCCTCTGGGGAGGTTTTTTTATTTGAATATCCGCCCCGTCCATGATCACCTAGGCGCACAGAACTCATTGTGCGCAAGGTCCAAAATCATGACAGTCACCGTTTATTCCCCGCCCGCCTCGTCCATTACAGATGCCGATCTATCGGCATGGGCTGCGATCCCTGTTTCCATTGCGGTCGATCTTGCGCCTGAGGCACAGATTGACCCTGCACTGCGCCCGATACGCCCTGCCGGTCAACAGCCGCGTTTGATCGGGCGTGCGGTGATTGCCGCCTGTGAGACGCCAGATTTCGGCGCCGTTTTGCACGCACTAGATCATGTGCAGGCGGGCGATGTGTTGGTTATCGCGACCAACGGTATTATCAGTCACGCGATGATTGGCGAAATTCTATGTGGTCATCTGCGCGACAAAGGGGCCGCTGGTGTGATTTGTGATGGTGCGGTGCGCGATGTGGAAAGCTTGGCAGGATGGGACGACTTTTCGGTGTATTCCCGTGCGATCACACCACGCGGACCCGACGGCGCATCCGCAGGCGCGGTGCAATGCGCAACCCCCTTTGGCGGGATCACCATTACGCCGGGTGATTTGATTATGGGGGATGACGATGGTTTGATCGCGCTGTCCCCTGCCCGCGCAAAAGAAATCTTACCAAAGGCTGTCGAAAAGTTGGCGATGGAAGAGCATTGGATTTCGCAATTAAAGTCAGGCATTGCAGTAACCGAGGTTTTTGGGCTAGAGCCTGCGGATAAAATCTAAAACAGGCATCCCTATGACACAGAATGATGATTCCCCGCGCGGCTTGGCCTTTGCGATTACGGCCTATGTGCTTTGGGGGGGATTGCCGCTGTATCTTAAGGCGTTGTCACATGTCCCCGCGATTGAGGTTGTGGCCCATCGAATCCTGTGGTCTGTTCCGGTGGCCGCGTTGATCTTGGCAGTCTTGGGGCGCACAAATGACATTCGCATCGCGCTGCGCTCGCCCAAAATGTTGGCAATGGGCATGTTGACTGCGGTTTTGATTTCCATCAACTGGCTGACATATGTGTATGCGATTGCCACCGACCGCACCTTGGACGGGGCATTGGGATATTATATCAACCCGCTGTTTAGCGTATTCTTGGGCTATGTGTTCTTGGGTGAACGCATGCGCCCATTGCAATGGGTCGCGGTTGGATTTGCGGTCTGTGCGGTTTTGGTGCTGACCTATGAATTGGGATCACTGCCTTGGATTTCCTTGGTGTTGACGATCAGCTGGGGCTTTTATGCGATGTTCAAAAGGTCCTTGCCCATCGGTCCGAACCAAGGGTTTTTGTTGGAAGTTTTGGTTCTCTCCCCCATTGCCATCGCGTATCTTGCGTTTCTTGCCATCAATGGCACGCAAAGCTTTACCAGCGTCAGTTGGACCACCACATTCTTGTTGATGGGATCGGGCATTATCACGGCTGTGCCGCTGATCATCTATGCCAATGGCGCCAAACTACTGCGTCTGTCCACTATTGCGATGCTGCAATATATTGCGCCGACGTTCATCTTTTTGACCGCCGTGTTTATCTTTGACGAACCGATGGGATGGGAACGCAAGGTGGCCTTTCCATTGATCTGGATGGGGTTGGTGATTTATTCCATATCCCTGTTTCGCAAATCAAAATAAATTGGCACGTTAGGAATAACGCTCGACCCCGACCCATTGATCCACGTTGTATCGATCCCCCATCGCCCATCCTATGGGCAGCAGATCGTTGATCGTTGCGCGGATCTCGTCCGTCATAACAAAAGCAGACGCGGACAGGTAATGTTCAACATGTTTCACATGCCGCGTTCCGGGAATTGGCAACAGGTGGTCCCCCTGATCCAGAACCCATGCCAAGGCTAAGGCGGATGTGGCAACACCGATATCTGATGCCAGCGCCCGAAACGGTTCAAATCGCGCCACGTTATCGATAAAATTCTGCCCCTGAAACCGTGGGATCCCAATCCGAATGTCAGGCGTTTTAAACGATGACGGATCAGGGCGCACATCCGAAAAGAGCCCCCGCCCCACAGGGGAAAACGGCACAAAGGCCGTGCCCAATTCGCGACAGGCTTGGATCAGCCCCAATTCCGGCGAACGCGTCCATAGGGAATATTCGCTTTGCACCGCATCTACTGGCCCCACTGCTGCCGCACGACGCAGGGTTGTTGGCGACACTTCGGACAGGCCAATCCCTTTGATCAAGCCTTCGCGTTTGAATTTCAAAAGTGTTTCCATCACATCTTCGATGGCGATATCGGGATCGCGGCGATGAATGTAAAAAAGATCAACACAATCAACGTGCAAACGTTTCAACGATTCTTCCAAATTCACCCGCAAATAGGGTTCGGAATTGTCGAACCGTTTGTCGCTGCGCCCATCGCGCACAATCCCGCCTTTGGTCGCAACAACCAATTTTGCGCGCGTTTTTTTGATAAAAGTGCCAATGATTGTTTCGGACACGCCATCGCCATAGACATTGGACGTATCCATGAAATCAAGCCCATGATCGACACAATAGGCCAACGTTTCATGAGATGTTTTTTCGTCGGTGGCCCCATAAAACCCCGCAAAGCTCATACAGCCCAAACCGATTTCTGATGCGGTTGAACCGTCTTGTAATAATCTGCGCCGTTTCATGGGAACCTCCGTTTCATGTGATCAGAACCACATCCGTTTAAAAATATTGTTTTTATGCACCACCAAATGGAACAGAGCCCCTGCCACATGCAAGGCGACCAAGGCAAGTAACACCGCCTTGAGCATTTCATGCCCGTCCGCGGCAGCTTTGACCCCACCAAACCATGCAACCGCGCCCGACACGGGCAACATGATGCCCAAAACATAGGTGCCGTAATGCACGATTTCAGATGCGCGTTTTGTCAGTGCAGACCCCTGTTCTGGATAGGCAGGCAGGACAGATTTACGCCGAATGCCAAAGCGAATAAGCGTCAGCACCAAAATCGCCAAGCCGCCAAAGACGTGCCCTGCGACCAATGGGTTAAACGCCACTTCGACGCCGCGCTGAATTTGATCATAGGCGTCGCTGATCGCATTGTGGAAAATGAATTGCGCAGCGAACATGATCACCAAAACCCAATGAAAGACGCGCATGATGAATGGATATTTTTGCATCCCTGTACCCCTTATTACAGACAAGTACCGAGTAGCCTAAAACGATCATAATGCGTTGACAATGGCATTTATCCGGTCACACCCTTTATTTGGTGTGCGGATATCTGACATAGGCAAAGCGTTGTGACGTCGGACACCACGAATTGACATTGATCGTGCCTTGGCCACCGTTGAAACGATCTACCTCGGTATGCGTGTGGGTGGTGAGGTCGTACAACATGATCCGCACATCACAATCGGCAGGATGCCCCACAGTGCCAGTGGGATAAGATAAATACACCATCCAGCGCCCGTCTGCTGACAGGTGCGGAAACCAATTTACACGCGCATCATCTGTGTGCTGCTGGATATCTGTCCCGTCGACAGACATGCTTAGGATTTGTGCAGCTCCCTTGGGGGCACCTGCCTGTTCGGCGTTGTAATAAATGCGCGTTCCATCATGGGAAAACTCTGGTCCATCGACGGGATAAGCCCCATCCGTCAACGTTCGTATGTCGCCTGTATCGGGGTTCAACGTGCAGATCCACGTTTGCGCCCCTGCATCACGTGGGATCAATCCGACAAATGACAACAGCCGCCCTTCGGGTGACACACCATGCAGGTAAAACCGAAACCCGTCGCCGTCGCGCGTGGTCGGGCTCACCCGAACAGGCGTCCCGCCCGCAATAGGACAGCGATAGATATGCCCATCCCAAGCAGAGCCATAGAAATGCACGCCATCGGGGTCCAGACAATGGTCATTATTGAAATCGGCGCGCGGATCGGTGGTGATCAGATGCGGTCCGTCAAGACCATCTGGCGATATGCGAAACAATCGACCCGCCGCATTATAAATCAACCACGCCCGATCAAGCGTCCAATTCGGAGCCTCAATCAGATCAGAGGTGTCAAAGACCACCTGCGACTGTGCCGTTGCAAGATCATAGACAACCAATTCAGATCGTCGGTCGGGACCAAATTCGCGCATTAAAATCCAACCTTGTCGCGCCCTTTTAGGTGCAGCATCGCGCGGGCCTCATCAGGGGTGGCGACCTCAACCGAGAGCGACGCAAGTAAATCGCGCGCCTTTTGAACCTGTTGCGCATTCGATGTCGCCAATTCGCCCTTGGCAATCCAAAGATTATCCTCAAGCCCGACGCGCAGCGAACCACCTTGGGCGACCGCTGTTGCAGCAATCTGCATCTGCGAGCGCCCTGCCCCCAGAACAGACCAGATATAGTCACGCCCAAACAAACGATCAGCGGTTCGTTTCATATGCGCCACATCATCGGGATGGGTGCCGATCCCGCCCAAGATGCCAAACACCGTTTGCACCAAAAAGGGCGGCTTGATCACGCCGCGATCTGCGAAATGGGCAAGGTTATACAGATGGCTTGTGTCATAGCATTCAAATTCAAATCGCGTGCCGTTGGGCAAACAGGCCCCCAAAATATGGTCGATGTCGGCATAGGTATTTTTGAACACCAAATCGCGGCTATTTTCCAAATGCGCGCGTTCCCAGTCATGATCAAACGCATCATATCGCTTCAACATCGGGAACAAGCCAAAATTCATTGACCCCATGTTCAACGACGCCAGTTCAGGGGCCAGATCCCGCGCGGGGGCCACACGTTCGGCAACCGTCATATGTGGGCTTCCGCCTGTGGTGATGTTTAGGATTGCGTCCGTGTGCGCCGCGATCTTGGGCAAAAATTCACGAAATGCATCGGCGGTTTGAATGGGCCGACCTGTTGCATTGTCCCGCGCATGTAAATGCAAGATTGACGCGCCTGCATGTGCGGCGGCAATTGCATCATTTGCAATCGCTTGGGCTGTTGCAGGCAGATGGGGTGACATCGATGGGGTATGGATTGCCCCTGTTATTGCACAACTTAGGATCGCTTTTTGCATGTCCTGTCCCCTGTTAAATCGGC
>Ga0255763_1003119_pt1 | contig 15124 bp, 13 predicted proteins | sample 041ome_2_FD_179963 | JGI IMG/M metagenome (GOLD analysis project Ga0255763, IMG submission 179963) | Coastal salt marsh microbial communities from the Groves Creek Marsh, Skidaway Island, Georgia - 041406US metaG (version 2) | ecosystem: Environmental > Aquatic > Marine > Intertidal zone > Salt...
GTAATTTTAAATTTTTATCTGTGGAAAAATTAAAATTTCCATTCATATTAGTTCTAAATTTTTTATCATCTGCATTTATGATTTTGATAAATTTTTTATCTAAAATTTTTTCAAAAGGTAAATTTTTTACGTTACCCGTAAAAACATTAAATCCATCATTTAATGAGATGTTCATAGAAAATATTAAGTTATCTTTTTCTTGGCAGTTCATATCCAGGTTACGTTTTTTTTCAATATACCTTGAAAGAAAAACATTTTGACATTTTATCTCGTAAGTAACTTCTCTAGCCTGATTTCTATTGTCAGTTAATTTTAAATCTACATTACCAACAGTAATTTTATTTTCTAATATTTTTTTTAGATTGTGATTATTAGTATCACTTTTATTTATCAAAGAAAAAATTTGGATTAAAGGATCAGATGAGAAATTATTACCATCTAGTCTGGCAGATAATGTTAAATCTTTAAAATCAAGGTAATCAATGTGAATATCATTATGATTAAAAATATTTTTCATTAAACTTTTGTGATTAAAACCTATTTCGACAATTCTTATTTTTGATTTTTGGTTCTCTCTAATTGAATTAATAATAATATTGTTTAACCTAATATTTATTATATTAGGGAATGATGGTTGTAAAAAATCTATACTATTAATTTCGATAGATATGTTTTTATTGTTTATTTTATCAGAAAGATAATTTTCTATTCTTTCATTTACAAAGTGTTTGATATTTAATTGAGATATTATAAATAATCTTGCCTTTTCTGAATAAAAAAACACTATTGGAAAAGAAACCAATGCTAAAAAAATTAAAACAAAAAATGATATGAAAATTTTTTTTAACATTTTTGCTCTTCGCTAAATAAATATCAAACTTAGTTGAATATTTTTGATACTAGTAATATAAACTATGAAAGAAATAATTACTAATGATTAGAGTAAAATGTAATGTTAAAAGTTAATGATGAAATTCCCAGATTCGAGATCCTAACAGACAAAGCACCTTTTAAAGTATCGGATCATATTGGCAAAAAAATTGTTATTTTCTTTTTTCCTAAAGCAGACACTTCTGGATGCACCGCTGAATCTATTGCATTTACAAACCTACAAAAAGAATTTGATCAATTAAATTGTATTATAATTGGTATTTCAAAGGACAAACCTCAAAAGCAAGCTAAATTTAGAGAAAAATATAACCTTACCTGTGAATTAGGAGCAGACAATGAAAATAATGTTTGTGAACAATTTGGGGTTTGGGTGGAGAAATCCATGTATGGAAGAAAATACATGGGAATACAAAGATCAACTTTTTTGTGTGATGAAGAAGGAATTGTAAAAAAGGTTTGGGAAAAAGTTAAAGTTCCTGGTCACGCAGACGAGGTTTTAGAGGCCGTTAGAGAGTTAGGGAATTGATAACTTACCTTTTCATACCTACTTTCAGAGCTAAAGCGGACTCTATAAAAACATCAATATTACCATCTAATACTGATTGAGTATTCCCAACCTCAACATTCGTTCGGAGATCCTTTACCATTTGATATGGATGTAGCACATAAGACCTAATTTGACTGCCCCATCCAATTTCTCCTTTTTCATTTGCGTTTTGAGTGTTTTCCTCATCTCGCTTTTGTAACTCAATCTCATATAACTTAGCTTTTAGCATTGACATTGCTTGCGCCTTATTTCTATGTTGTGATCTATCATTTTGGCATTGTACCACTGTATTTGTGGGTAAATGAGTTATTCTGATAGCAGAGTCGGTTTTGTTTACATGCTGTCCACCTGCACCAGAAGCACGATATGTATCAATTCTAATATCTTTATCTTCAATTTCAATATCAATTTCATCATTAATTTGTGGAAAGACCCATACCGACGCAAAACTAGTATGTCTTCTTGAAGAAGAGTCGAAAGGTGAAATACGAACTAACCTATGAACTCCTGACTCAGTTTTACTCCAACCGTAAGCATTAAAGCCTTCCAATAAAATAGTACATGATTTTATACCAGCCTCATCTCCTGAACTTTCCTCAACATAAGAAATCCCGAAACCTTTTTTTTCTGCCCACCTTAAATACATTCTTTGTAACATTAATGCCCAATCCTGAGCTTCTGTTCCGCCAGCACCCGCATGAATCTCAAGATAAGAATTATTTTTATCAACTTCACCAGATAGTAAACTTTCTATTTGAAGTTTTTCACATTTATTTACTAGATCATCTATTTGCAAAATAGTTTCTTCTAAAAAGATTTTATCATTTTCTTGTTCAGCCAAGTCTACCAATTCGTAAAGATTATTTGTTTCATTCTCGATATTTTTTATAGTTTCTATTGTTTTTTCGAGTTGTGTTTTATCTCTCATTATTGCTTGTGCATTCGATGCATCATTCCAAAATTCAGGGTTTTCTATTAAATTATTTAATTCTTGAATTCGACTTAAGGATTGATCCCAATTAAAATGTTTTTTAAGGATTTCTAATCCATTTTTTATCTCATTAAATTTTAATTGTATTTCAGATTGCATATTTAATTACCTAATAATTAATATAAGGGAGATAAATTCCTTATGGTATTTTTTATGTTAATAGAGTTACTAACATTATTATCATAGCTAATATTAGGAGACTGACCAGTTTTAAAAGCTTCTAATATGGTTGATGTATCTTTTGAAGATGATTGAATGCCAGAGTTTAAATTAACAGAAATTAATTTTATTCCTGCAGGTCTTCTAAACGGTATGTCAGGAACATTTTGAAGTGCATTGCTCATAAATTCTTTAAAAATAGGAGCCGCGACAGAGCTGCCAGTTTCTTTTAACCCAAGTGGTTTGGGTTCGTCAAAACCAACGTAAACACCCACAACTAAATCACTTGAAAAACCAATAAACCATGCATCTGTATTTGCGTTTGTAGTACCTGTTTTTCCAGCTAAATTTTTTCCGAGAGATTTTATTATAATTCCGGTCCCCCTATCCACAGCTCCTTTAAGCATGGATACCATTTGATATGCCGAACCAGAGGAAATTACCTTCTCTCTTTCATCCTTTATAGCTACATCAGGAATTTTTTCTATATTCAATTTATCTCCATAACAGTTTTTACAGTTACGTTTATCATGTTTAAATATAGTAATACCCCTTCTATCTTGGACACGATCAATAAGAGTAGGTATTATTCTTTTTCCTCCATTCACAATCATACCATAAGCGTTAGTTAAATTTAAAAGGTCTGTTTCACCAGCTCCAAGAGACATTGATAAATATGGCGGTAGATTATCACTTATTCCAAATTTTGAGGCATAATGTTGAATAATGTTTTTATGAGATAAAGATAGTATAAGTTTAGAAAGTTCATTTTTATCTATATTTGTCAAATTAAATATTTCATCAATACTTAATTGTTTATTTATATATCTTTTTAAATCTGATACATTTATATTATACCTATCTGAAAAGTCTCTTATTAATTGATCATTTAACTCTTTTTGGTTTTTTTCTCTTTTTTTAATGTCTTCTACTAGGTTATTTACAAACTCAATATCTTGACTGATGATTTCAGAGATACGTGCATTTGAGTATCCTTGAGAAATATAGCTTTTAACTAATTCTTCTTCTTCTAAAAGCTTTATAGCTAATCTGGCCGTCATTAAATTTCTAGATTTTTCAATACCAAGTCTTATTGGACTTGGACCATAAAATTTCTTAGTATAATTAGCAGGTTTCCATTTTGGACAACCAGAACATTGCTCATAAGCTAACGCAGCGTCATGAATTAAATCTGTAGGCTTATAAAATCTTTCCAACCCAGCCAGGTAAACAAATGGTTTAAATGCAGAGCCTGGTTGTCTTTTGGCCTGAGTAGCACGATTAAATTTACTTTTTTGAAAACTGTATCCCCCGCTCATTGCTAAGACTCGTCCATTATTTGGATCAAGAACAACGATTGCTCCATTAACTTCGGGAATCTGAGACAGTGAATAAAATTGATCTTCTTTTATTTTATTATATTTAATTACAATCACATCACCCTTTTTTAAAAATTCATCAAAACTTTTATATTTTGAACCTAAATAAAAATTTGGTTTGTCATTTTTATCTTTTTTTATAATTTGAGATCTAGCCCAAGATGCGTTTTTAAAATCTATATTTTCGATTTTGCCATCAATTGATAAAACTGTTAAAAAATTCTTTTCAACTTTAACAACAGTAGCAATTTTTCTATTTAAAGGTAATTCTCTTTGTAAATCATTTAAGTACTTAGAAGTTTCATCGCCAGAGAGCTTTGATTGTTGTGTATTTGCTATTGGGCCTCTCCAACCCTGTCTTTTATCTAAGCTCTCTAAGCCTTCAATTAGAGCTTTATCTGCATGAAATTGCATAAATGGGTCTAAGGTTGTTTTAACTGAATAACCATCTGTGTATAACTTCTCACCAATTTTCTCATTGTCCATTAATATTCTTCTTACTTCTTCAGTAAAATAAGGAGCATATTCTTCATCAAATCCACTTGAATTTTGAATTTTAAGTAATTTAAGGCTTTCAGTTTCTTGAACATCATCATTTATAAACCCGTTTCTATTCATTTGGCTTAAAACCCAATTTCTTCTTTGAACGGCTTGGTTATAATTTTTTATAGGATGATAGTTGTTGGGTGCTTTAGGAAGTGCAGCTAGAAAAGCTACTTCTGCAAGATCTAAATTGTCTAAACTTTTATCAAAATAATTTAATGCTGCAGCCGCCACACCATATGAGCCAAATCCTAAATAAATTTCATTGAGATATAACTCTAATATCTCATTTTTTGAGAATGCTCTTTCTATACGAATTGAAAGAATTGCCTCTTTGATTTTTCTATCGAAAGAAACTTCAGAAGATAATAAAAAATTTTTAGCAACTTGTTGGGTTATAGTTGAGGCACCAATTAGTCTTTTTTGTGAACCTATATTTTTTATATTTGTTATAACCGCTCTTAATGTAGCTTTTAAATCTAAACCAAAATGGTTATAAAAGTCTTTATCTTCGGCTGAAATAAATGCATTAATTAATTTTTTTGGAATAACATTGATCGGCACAAAAACTCTTTTTTCTGTAGCATATTCCGCTAATAATGCACCATTACCAGCATGAATTCTTGTGACAACATTTGGATTATATTTTGACAGTTCTTTATAATCAGGTAAATCTTTTCCGTAGAACCATAAAATATAAAAGAAAACTAATATTCCAGATAAAGTTAATAAAAAAATTGATGTTATAAAGTAAGCTAAAAGTTTCATTTTTTTTTATTAATTAATAAATTAGACAATTTTAGGACATTTTTCAGTTTAGAGTTAGAAAATAATTCTCAATTGCTAAGGCTAAATTTTTGGATAATTCATCCAAATAATTCTTATTTAAAAGTTTCTTTTCTTCTTGTTTGTTCGATAAAAACCCCACTTCTATTAGTATAGATGGGATATCATATGATTTTAAAACTGCAAAACCAGCAAAACGATGACCTCTGTTTAAAGTTAATTTTGTTTTTTCCAAATTTAGAATTATACTTCTTGCTAAAGATGAACTTTCATTCATTGCTTCTCTTTGAAACATTTTAATCAATGATCCATAAATTATTGGATCTTTAATAATGCTGTTATCTCCTAGAATTTTATCTGAATTATTTTCCCTTTTTGCTAACATTTCTGCTTCTTTATCTGAAGCTTTATCTGATAGACTAAATACTGAAAGGCCCTTGGCTCTTTTATTTCTACTTGAATCAGCATGAATAGAGATAAAAATATCTGCTTTATTATTTTTGGCTAAATTAGTCCTTTGCCTTAATGATAGAAAAGTATCTTTGTTACGAGATAATATGGGTTTTGTTATTCCATTTTTTCTTAAAACTTTTGCTAATAAAATAGACGTTTTTAAAGTTATATCTTTTTCAAGAGTACCCAATTGTCCAATTGCACCTGGATCTTTTCCTCCATGACCAGGATCAATAAATACAATATATTTTTTTTTAGAATTATTTTGTTTTAAAATTAAAGGTTTTTTTGAAGGCAGAGTAATTTGCTTTGAAATATTTTTTTTGGGTTTTGAAATCTTAATATCAGTTCCTAATGAAGCTAGATCACCTTTATTGTTTTTTATAATATATTTGGCAACAGCGTATTTGGCTGGTGTGGTCTTAGTAATTTTAATATTTAAGTCTATTAGGTCTTCTCTAATATTTTTTTCATATGTAATATCAGTTATAATTCCAGGTTCAGACATTTCCAAAACCAAAGAAGTACCAGTTTTTTTATTTTGATTATATCGTACTCTTTTAATTAAATTATTGCTCAAATCATCTTTACTAAATTTTGTTGGCTTTTCAAAATCTATTAAGATACGAAATGGTTCTTCTAACAAAGTTACTTTAAAATCATTATTAATATTATAATTTGAACAATTTATACTATCCAAATTAACTTTGCATTTAGTTATTTCAATACTAGGGGGACTGATGTTTTTATTAAAATCTTTTGCATTTGAAATGCTTAAACTTAAAAAAAATACGAGACAGTTAATAATAGAATAAAAAATATTTTTACGTTTAATCACAATTACAACAAGTTTTAATTTTATTACTGTTAATACATTAAAAAATAAAGTTTGTCTTGGTTAGATTAACAATATATAGTCAAGAAAGAATTTTATTTTTGGTTAGGTTAACGGAAAAACAAATAAACCAACCAAACGAACGATTTATGGCATTTATTTGCTTAACAATTTTGGAATGAGTTAGTTTTTAAGTTTGATGGTATCACTGGTAGGGAAGTTATTATAGTTCTGTTAATTTTAATTGAATGCATCTATCTTAAGAGTAATAAATATAATTATTATCTTTAATAATCTACAAATTAAGCAGTGCTTGACTGTATTAATTATCTAAACAACTCATTCACAAAAACAATATGTTTTCAAACCTTTTGAAATCATAGTTATTTGGAGATTAAGAATGAGTAAACGATTATTAATAGACGCAAGACAGCCAGAAGAAACAAGAGTAATAACAACTACTAATAACCTTATCGATGATTTTGAGTATGAAGTTCACTCTAGAAGACAACTCAAAGGTAACATTTATCTTGCTAGAGTTACTCGAGTTGAACCTAGTCTTCAGGCGGCATTTGTTGAATATGGAGGCAATAGACAGGGATTTTTAGCATTTAGCGAAATACACCCAGATTATTATAGAATTCCAGTTGAAGACAAAAATAAATTACTAGCAGAGGCTTCTGCCAAAACTGATGATGAATTAAGTTTAAATGAAAATTCAAGCGAAGATGAAATTGACGATTTTAATGATGAAGCACTGAGAAAAATCAAAAGAAATCTATATAGAAATTATAAAATACAAGAAGTAATTGCCAGGCGTCAGATTTTATTAGTTCAAGTTGTAAAAGAAGAACGGGGTTCAAAAGGTGCAGCATTAACCACCTATATTTCAATTGCTGGCAGATACTGTGTCCTCATGCCAAACACCCCAAGAGGTGGAGGAGTAAGTAGAAAGATTGCCAATATTACTGATAGGAAAAGATTAAAAAAAGTTGTTGATGATCTAGATGTATCTAGTGGAATGGCTGTTATTATAAGAACAGCTGGGTCTAAAAGAACTAAAACTGAAATCAAAAGAGACTATCTAAATTCAGTAGCCATTTGGGAAGATGTAAAAAAACTTACCTTGGAATCCAACGCACCTTTCCTTATTCACGAAGAAGGATCCTTGGTTAAACGTGCTATTAGAGATTTATATCACAGTGAAATTGATGAAGTCTTGGTTGAAGGTAATGAAGCGTATAAAGTTTGTAAAAATTATATGAAAGCACTGATGCCTAGTCATGCTAAAAAAGTACAACAATACGTTGATGATAAAAATCATCTTTTTCAGAAATATAATTTAGACTCTCAATTACAAGATATTTTTAATCCTAAGGTAACACTTAAGTCGGGTGGTTATATTATTATAGACCAAACGGAAGCTTTAGTTGCTGTAGATGTTAACTCTGGGAGATCGACTAGGGAAAGAACCATAGAGGATACCGCATTAAAAAACAATCTTGAAGCTGCTGAAGAATTTGCAAGGCAAGCAAGGTTAAGAGATCTGTCCGGACTAATAGTAATTGATTTTATTGATATGGAGGAAAATAAAAATCGATTAAGCGTTGAAAAAAAATTAAAAGAATCAATGAAAAAAGATAGAGCAAGAATTCAAATTGGAGAAATTAGTAATTTTGGTTTGCTAGAATTATCACGCCAACGTCTTCGACCTTCTGTTGTTGAAAATTCTTCAGAATTATGTTCACATTGTGGAGGATCTGGAAGAATTCAATCTATAGAAGTAAGTGCTATTCAAGTTTTAAGAGCTATTGAAGAAGAAGGTGCGCCTGAAGATATCTTAATGGTGAAAGTTTCTGCTCACTCAGATATAATATTACATATTTTGAATAATAAGAGATCTGAGTTAAATGAGATTGAATCAAGATATGATATTAGAATAGATTTTTATAATGACAACTCAATAATTCCTCCTCTTAAAAAATTGGAAGCGATTAAAAAATCTCTCCCTAAAAAAGAAAATCAATCACAGGCAAAGCTGCAAAATGACCCTTCTGAAAATGAAGAGCATAATAATAATAATAATAATAAAAGAAGAAGAAATAAAAAACCAATAAGACGAAGAAGAAGAGTTGATGATGGTAATATCTTACTTGAAAAGTCCGAGAATAACGAAGTTCAACATACACCAAAAGAAAAAATAGAAGAAAATAGTGAAAATAAACCTATAGAGAAAGCTAAAGATGTAGTTGATAATAAAACAGAAGAAAAACCCATTAAGAAAAAAAGAGAAAGAAAAAATACTAATAAAGTAAAACAACCCAAGAAAATAATTCAAAATGAGAGCGAGAATAAAACATTAGTTTCAGATGATAAAAATAATGTTAAAGACACAAATAAAAAACAAGAAGCAAGAGAAACAAAAGCGTCTGCTCCAATTGAAATTGTAAAAATAGATGATAGTGCAAATGACAAAAAACCAAAGAAAAAAGGCTGGTGGTCAAAATAAAATTATTAATCTTAATATTTTTACTATTTTTTTCTTATTCTGCTAATTCTGCTCAAAAAAATATTATTATTAGAGATGCAGAAATTGAACTTTTTTTATATAAAATTATAAAAACTGTAAGCGATGATCATCCTCGGAATGGTAAAAATTTTGAACCAGTTTTAATTTCTAATGATGAATATAATGCTTTTGTAACTGGTTCTAATAAAATTTATATTCATACTGGATTAATAAATAAATCTGAATCGATTAATGAAATTCAAGGTGTTATAGCTCATGAAATTGGACATTTAGTTTTAAATCATAGTTCTTCTCGGGCTATAAATAATGAAAATTTATCTAATTATTCTAAATTTGCAACCATTGCTGGTATTGCATTATCCGCTAGTGGAAAGTTAAATTCAGATACTACTATGGGATTAATTATAGGAACCCAAGATTTAGCGGCAAAATCAGCTTTTCAATTTTCACGTATTCAAGAACAACAAGCTGATAAATATGCTATTGATGTTTTAAGAAGAAAAAGAATATCATTAGATGGTGTAGAAAAACTAATGTTACGACTCAGTGAAAATGAATTTTTAAATAACAATTCTGTCATCGATTATTACAGGTCACATCCATTTTCAAAACAAAGGTTAGAACAATTAAAAAAATATAAATCTAATTATTATGTGCCAGAAAAGAAGAACGATATAATAAATATTAAAAACTTTGATGTTTCTTTGGATTACATAAAAAACAAAATTAAATCTTATGAAAATGATCCATTTGAGATGTTGCGTAATAAAAACAATAATATCTTTTTTTCTAATTATTCAAAAGTAATAGCTTATAAAAAAATTGGTAAATATGAATTAGCAATTAAAACGCTTAAAGAATTGAAGAATAAATATAAAAACTATCCCTTTTATAATGAATTAGCAGGTGATATTTATTTCAAAAAAGGCGAACAGAAAAATTCTATTAATGAGTATAAAGAAGCTATTAATAACCTTGGAAAAGAATACATTCAAGCTACTGACCTTATAAAATTTTCTTTAGTTAAATCTTATTTGCAAACAAACAATACTAAAAATTATAAAGAATGCGTCCAACTTTTAGAAGAGATACTTCGGAACAATCCTAATTGGAGTTTTTTATGGAAATTATTAGCAAAATCATCAGCTAAGTTAGGACAACGAGGAATTTCTTATATTGCATTAGCAGAGGAGGCTTTACTTAAAAAAAACTTTATTAAAGCTAAAAAATATGTAGATTTAGCATTTACTGAAAAGACTTTAACAAACAGCTATAGGTTTAGAGGCTTAGACATTCTATCTAAAATAAAAAATCAATGATGATAAACGTATTAAATAAAATTCAAATTCTTTTTAAAATTTTATCTATTTTAAGTTTAATAACTATTTTAGTTTTTCCTTTACATGCCAATGAAATTAACGAAAAAAAAATTGAACATGTTATTGAAAATTTTCTTATTAAAAATCCTCAGTTATTAAGATCAATTTTGGATAACTATAAGGATAAAATTGAATCAGAAAAAAAGATAAATGCCATTAAATCACTGGAATTGCTGAAAAATCCAGGTATTTTCCAAGAAAAAGCAGATGTTACTATTTATGAATTCTTTGACTATAATTGTGGTTATTGCAAATCAGTTGTTAAAACAATAATGGAAACTATATCAGAAGATAAAAAAATAAACTTTGTCTTTGTAGAATTTCCTATTTTATCTCAGCAATCGTACAATGCAGCATTGGCTGCGTTAGCTTCTGAAAGACAAAATTTATATAACAATTTTCATCTTGCCTTAATGAGAGTTAGAGGTAGAGTTGATGATAACCAAGTCTTTAGAACTGCAAAAGAAATAGGGTTAGATATTGATCAACTTAAAAAAGACATGGAAAGATCTGAAATTTTGGAACAACTTCAGAAAAACCGTGAAATTGCCAAGCTTTTAAATTTAAATGGAACTCCTGCTTTTATAATTGGAGATGTTGTTTATCCTGGTGCACTAACAAAGGAAAATCTTAAACAAATTATAAAAAAAGTTCGTGAGGGTTAATCTATAAATTATAATTGTCACACAATGAACAATTTTAAATTATAAACAAGTAAAGGAAGTGTTGTTTTGAAAAAAAAGTTATATATCATTAATGGTCCAAATTTGAATCTTTTAGGTACTAGAGAACCTGAGAAATATGGGCAAACTACTTTGCAAGACATAAAAAACTTATGCCTAGAGAAGTGTGATGTTCATAATTTTGAGTTACATTTTTTTCAATCTAATGCAGAAGGTTCATTGATAGATGAGATTCATAAGTCCATCAATGATGGAGCCGGAATAATTATAAATGCGGGAGCTTTAACTCATACGTCCATAGGCATTTTAGATGCTTTGAGTATGTTTAAAGGACCAAAAATTGAAATACATATAACTAATGTGTATGCTAGAGAAAATTTTCGTCATAAATCATATATTTCTCCAGTTGCAACTGGAATTATTGCTGGTTTAGGGATCAACTCATATTTATTAGCAATAGAAGCTATAAAAAATTTAATTGGTGATTAAAAGCAATGAAAAAAAATAATATCAATACTGAAAATTTAAATATTGTACAAAAATTTGTAGATATTTTAAATAAAAATAACCTCTCTGAATTAGAGTATGAGAGCGATGGTATTAAAATAAGAATTGCAAATAAAAGTTTTAAAGAAAGTAAAGTCCAAGAAAAAATTGTTGAATATTCTGAAGATATTACAATTAACGCTCCAACTAAAAAAGATGATGAACCCAAACAATTTACTAATCAACATCCAGGTGCTGTAAATTCTCCTATGGTCGGAACCGCTTACTCTTCACCGGAACCTGGTAAAGATCCATTTATTAAACTTAATAGTTCAGTATCAAAAGGTGATACTCTTCTTATTATAGAAGCTATGAAAGTAATGAATACCATAACTGCGCACAAATCAGGAAAAGTTGTTTTCGTTGGATTTGAGGATGGTCAGCCAATTGAGTTTAATCAATTATTACTTATAATAGAATAATGGTTTGTAAATGTTTTCAAAGATTTTAATTGCCAACCGAGGTGATGTTGCCTTAAGAGTTTTAAGGGCTTGTAAAGAATTAAATATTAAAACAGTTGCTATACACTCTACCGCAGACAGTGAAGCTATACATGTAAGATTAGCTGATGAAAGTGTTTGTATAGGCCCAGCTCCTTCCTCAAAATCTTACTTAAATATTCCAGCAATTATTACAGCAGCTCAACTTGTTGGAGCTGATGCCATACATCCGGGCGTTGGTTTTTTATCTGAGAACGCTGATTTTGCTGAAATTGTAGAAGCTCATAATATTGTTTTTATTGGCCCTAAACCAGAACATATTAGATGTATGGGTGATAAAATAGAAGCAAAAATAACAGCTCAAAAATTAGGGATACCACTTGTTCCAGGCTCCAAAAATAATATTGCAAGCTTTGAAATAGCTGTTCAGGAAGCTCAAAAAGTTGGTTATCCTGTATTGATTAAAGCAGCGTCGGGTGGTGGTGGAAGGGGGATGAAAGTTGCCCTAAATGAAGAAGAGTTAGAATCAGCATTTACCTCTGCTAAAAGCGAGGCTAAAGCAGCTTTTGGGGATGATAGAGTTTATATAGAGAGGTACCTTAAAAAACCCAGACACATTGAAGTACAGATTATAGCTGACAAATTTGGGAAAACTGTCCATCTCGGTGAAAGAGAATGCTCAATACAAAGAAGGCATCAAAAAGTTATTGAAGAAGCGCCCTCACCAGCGATTGATAATAAAACAAGAAACATGATTGGGAAAATAGCATCAGAGGCTGTTTCAAAGATGGGTTATCTAGGTCTAGGTACTATTGAATTCTTATTTGAAGATAATCAATTTTTTTTCATAGAAATGAATACAAGACTCCAGGTTGAACACCCGATAACAGAAGCTATAACTGGGATAGATTTAGTAAGAGAACAAATTATGGTGGCAGCTGGTTATCCTTTATCATTTGAGCAAAAAGATATTCAAATAAAAGGTCATGCTATTGAATGCCGAATAAACGCAGAACACCCTAAAACGTTTATCCCTTCCCCTGGCACAATTTCACAATTTCACTCACCAGGAGGACTTGGTATTCGGATTGAGTCTTGTATTTATTCTGGTTACAAAGTTCCTCCATATTATGATAGCCTGATTGCTAAACTAATTGTTCATGGAAACAATCGTGAACAATGTATATTAAGACTTAAACAAGCCTTAAAGGAAATGGTAATTGAACCAATATCGACAACAATTGATTTACATAAACAGATATTAGAGACTAGAGTGATGCAAGAAGGTTCATATGATATCAGATGGTTAGAAACCGAATTGCTTGATAATAACAAATAAGAATTTTAAAATTTTCTTTGGCAAAATTGTCTAATACACATCTTACCCCAGAACAGATAATTAGAGCGTATATGCTTGGTATATTTCCAATGTCTGACAGCAGAAAAAATAAGAAAATTTATTTTGTTGACCCTGATTACAGAGCTATCATTCCCATAAGTAAATTCCATATATCAAAAAGTCTCTTAAGGTTTCTAAAAAAAAGACCATTTCAAATCACAATAAATACAGCATTTGCAGAAGTTATTCATTCATGTGCAATAGTTAATAGGACAGAGACTTGGATTAATGAAGAGATTGAAGCACTATTCATTCAACTTCATAAGCTTAAATTTGCGCATTCTATAGAATGCTGGCAAGGAAATAAATTAATAGGAGGAGTTTATGGTGTCGCTATTGGTGGAGTTTTCTTTGCTGAATCAATGTTTAGCTCCGTTTCAAATGGCAGTAAAATGGCATTATTAAATCTAGTTGCAAGACTATGGAAAACAGGTTTTAAATTACTCGATGTTCAATTTTTAAATGATCATTTAGTACAATTCGGTGCCTATGAAATTCCAAAAATTAAATTTAAAGAAAAGCTTGAAAGAGCTATTAATTTAAATATTGATATTCATTCAATAGGATCTGGTGATGAAGATTTTTTTGATTGTCTATCAGAATTTTTACAAACTAAAACTGAAATATCATAGACAGGATTTTCTAAGGCATTGAGTGCTGGACTAGACGCAAACATCCATCCTCTAAACTCTACTACAGAGAGCCTTTCAGAATTATCTTCTATCTTTATCAAAGCTAATGATTCAGGCTTATAAATTGGTTTGGAGTAAACACATCTCTCAACAAAAATATCTAAAACACCAAATCTTTGACTTTCACCTACATTGACTTCAAAGGTCTTTATTCTCGCAGTGATTTTATCTAAACCCTGTAATACCACTCTATTTCCTTCAATCCACTGTGAGCCTAGTAAAGTATTTGGTTGGATTAAAAATAATAAAGTTAGAAAAATATAAAAAAAACGCATTTTGAAATCATAACTAGGTATAAAAATTATTTTATTATTTATTTCCCGAAAAGACAATTTTGCCAAGCATGTCAGTAAAACTAACAGGATCACTGGTATCATATATAACATCATTTGGGTTTAAAAATGTTTGAGATGAACCAGGCACAATATCAATAAAATTTCCTCCTAACAATGATGATGAGGTAATTCTAGCAGATGAATCATCAGGAATTTTTATACTAGCAAATAATTGGACGTCAACCTTAGCATTATAATCTTCCAAATTTAGGTCTAATTTAGTTATTTTTCCAACGTTTATACCAGATATTTTAACATCATCCCCATTTTTTAAACCTGATGTTGAACCAAATATTAATGATATATTATATCCATCCTTTTGATTATTATTAATTGACTGCATCCCCAAAATTAAGAAGCCAATTGCAACGATTAACACCATGGCTCCCATTATTATTTCTATTGGACTATATCTCATACTGGGTTTCCTAATTAAAGTTTTGTTAACACTTATTCTACCCTAATCAGGGAAATTAATAAATCCTGAATATAAATTTAAAGGTTATTGATCTCATAACATAAAAAAATGAAACAAA
>Ga0255763_1003138_pt1 | contig 15060 bp, 17 predicted proteins | sample 041ome_2_FD_179963 | JGI IMG/M metagenome (GOLD analysis project Ga0255763, IMG submission 179963) | Coastal salt marsh microbial communities from the Groves Creek Marsh, Skidaway Island, Georgia - 041406US metaG (version 2) | ecosystem: Environmental > Aquatic > Marine > Intertidal zone > Salt...
TCATAGAACCAGATGGTATATTGAACGGTTCAAAAAAAATTGATCTAAAAAAAATAGCAATTGAACCTGCTATTAGTAGAGTTTTGAAAAGCTCTTTAATAGAATTTTTAGTCTTATATTTATCAGTACTCATATATTTAACCCCAACTAGCCAGCTTTTTAAATTAAACTTTATGCATTACCTTTTGACTTGGGGCAAGGGAAATTATAACAAAAGCCAACACATATGGAGGTTCATCAGATAACGAAATATCAAATTTAAGTTTAGCTTTTAAACTTCTTTCTTTACTAGATATAAGTTTTTTTGTTTTACCGGAAAAAAACAAATAAGGCTTTCCATTTATATGATTTAGTATTTCTATTTCTGTAAATAAAAGACCTGATCCTCTATCAAAACTTAAAGCCTTCCATGTAGCTTCTTTGCCTGCAAATCTCTTAGCTAAAAATAAATCACCTGTTTGTTTTAGGCTATTAAATGTATTAATTTCATTTACACCAAAAATACGTTCAAGAAACTTAGATTCATATTTATCATATATTTTTTTTACTCTATTTCTATGAACAATATCCGTTCCAATTCCTAAAATCATTTTGTTGCTTCATTTATAATTTGTCTCATTTTCTGTATAGAGTTTTTCAAACCATTAAAAATGGAATCTGCAATTAAAAAATGACCTATATTAAGCTCAACTATGTTTACAATTTTTGCAATTGACACTACATTATCAAAATTCAAACCATGACCAGCATGACAGTTAAAATTAAGGCTATTTGCAAAAGCTACACACTCTTGAATTTTTTCTAACTCAGCACTTGATTTTGTATTATTTTCAAATGTATTAGCGTATTGGCCAGTATGAAACTCAATAGTTTTAATCCCTAAATCTCTTGTCGCCTGCAATTGTTCTTTAGACGGATCTATAAAAACTGACAAATTTATATTTGATTTCAGAAGAGGCACTATGACATTTTTTAAATAGTCAAAATTTTTAACAACATCGAGTCCACCTTCAGTTGTTATTTCCATTCTATTTTCAGGAACAAAACAAATTGATTGAGGTTTATTTTTTAATGCAATTTCAATTGTTTCTTCTTGAGCAGCTATTTCCAAGTTTAGAGGCACGCGTATAAACTTTAATAAGTTTTCTAAATCATTTTCATTTATATGTCTCCTATCTTCTCTTAAATGAACAGTTATAGAGTCAGCGCCTGAAATTTCAGCAATTTTGGCAGCTTTAACTACATCTGGGTAAAAACCTCCTCTTGCGTTTCTAAGTGTTGCTACATGATCGATATTAACACCAAGTTTTATATATCTATCCAAAGCATTAACCTTTCAATTTTTATTCTTTTTTAATTTTGCATTCTTAAAAGATGAAACAAAGCTGTGAGTTATATAATAAGTCAAAATCCAAATTGGAATTGCCAGCATAGCACCTCCAACCAGCATCGGAATAAAAATCTCATATGTTTGATTAACAATCATATCAAAGTTTATATCAGTCCTTAAATTGCTACTAGGTTTGTCAATCACAAAAGCTCCAACTTTATAAATCAATCCCCAAATAAATGGAAAAGTTAATGGATTACCAACAATTGTACCAATCAAAGCTGCTATATAATTTGCTCTAAGTAAGTAAGCAAACACAATTGCGAGTATGAAATGAAAACCTAAAAGAGGTGTAAAAGAAACCATAGACCCACAAGCAAAACCTGCAGATATGGCGTAAGATGAAGCAGGCAAACGAGCCAGTCTTAGCTTATAATATGAAATAAATCTTTTTAATTTTGTGAAAACAAATTTATAAGATGAAATAATTTTATTTATTTACTAACTCCATTTAGTCCTTACCTCTCTCAACGCTTTCAACAAATTGAGACAATCTCATAGCAGCAATAATTTGATTAAGATGGTTAATGTTTTGCACTTCCAAATCTATATTAAATCTATAGAAATCTAAGTCTCTAGATATTACTTGAATGTTAGATATATTTCCATTGTTAAAACTAATTATTTTTGTAACGTCCGCAAGACTACCAGGTTCATTTGCAAGAACTGTTACAAGACTTCCTTTATGAAATTTTGAATTCTCCCTATCCCATGATACTTCAAGCCACATTTCAGGCATATCATTAAATTTTTCTAAAGCAAAACAATCTAAAGCGTGAACAGTAATTCCTTTTCCAGTAGTGACAATACCAACAATCCTTTCGCCAGGTAAAGGATGGCAACAATGAGCATAATGAATGGCCATACCATCCACAACACCTTTAATTTTTATGCTTTCACTAGAATTTATTTTTTTTAATTTTGGTAAGGATTTGAGATGACTTTCTTTATTTGGATGTAAAAAATTTAAAACATCTCTTGATTTCACATTGCCTTTACCAATTTCAATTAAAAGCTCTTCCAAATCTGTTAACCCAAATTCTTTTATCACTTTGCCTAAACTAGTTTCATGCATTTTTTTATTTCGTTGCCTAAATTCTTTTTGTAGTAACGCAGTTCCTAATTGAAAAAATTCTTTAGTTTCTCTTGCTCTAATAAACCTTCTAATTGCCGATTTTGCTTTGCCCGTAATACAAATTTCAATCCATTTAGGATCAGGAAAGCTGGTTTTAGATGTTAAAATTTCAATCTGATCACCATTTTTAATTTCTGTTGTGATTAATCTGTTTTTGTTATTAATTTTTGCACCAACAGCTGCATTCCCAACTTCAGAATGAACAGCATAAGCGAAATCAACAGCATTTGCTCCTTTAGGCAAAATGATTAAATTTCCTTTAGGGGTAAAACAAAAAATTTGATCGTTATACATTTCTAGTTTTGTGTTTTCTAAAAATTCTTCAGGTTCATCACTCTCTTCAAGTATTTGTATTAGTTCTCTAACCCATTTATATTTAATACCTTCTGACCATCTAGATCCCTCTTTATACATCCAATGGGCTGCAACACCATTAAGAGCAAATTCATTCATAACAGAGGTTCGTATCTGAACTTCTATTTTAGTTTTTTGGGGTCCAACCAAACAAGAATGAAGAGATTGATAACCATTACGTTTAGGAGCAGATATATAATCTTTAAAACGTCCCATTACAGCTGTATATTCTTGATGAAGAATTCCAAGACTTTGGTAACAAGACGGCACATTATCAACAATTATTCTAAAAGCCATAATGTCAGACAATTGATCCATGCTAAGATTTTTATGTTGCATTTTTTTCCAAATAGAATAACTACTTTTGACCCTGCCAGTCACATTAGAGTTTATGTTATGTTTTTTTAATAGTGTTTCGATTTCCTTGGCAATATAAGGAATATTCAACTCATCTTTTGTATAAATTAATTTTAAACGACGAACTATAGAGTCTCTAGTTTCAGGCTTTACAACGGCAAAACATCTATCTTCCAATTCTCTTTGTATAGCGTTTATTCCAAGACGTTCAGCTAAAGGAGCAAAAATCTCTAATGTTTCAAGACAAATCCTAGTTTTTTTTTCTTGATTTTGAATTCCATCAATAGTTCTAATATTATGAAGTCTGTCTGCTAATTTTACTAATAAAACCCTAATATCATCTGAGGATGCTAGTAAAAGTTTTCTAAAATTTTCTGCTTGCGCAAATCCAAATTTTAAATCTAGTTTAGATAATTTTGTTACTCCGTCTACCAATTTTGAAATTTCACTTCCAAACTGGTTGTTAATTTCTTCAAGTGAAATCTCACTGTCTTCAACTACATCATGAAGAAGAGCGGTAACTATAGTTGCTCCATCTAATTTCATTTGAATTAAATAATCTGCAACAGCTAATGGATGAGTGAAATAATTCTCTCCAGTTCCCCTATATTGATTAGAATGAGCCTTTTTAGCTAATTGGTATGCTTTTTCAATTGTCTCCTTAGAGACAAAACTATCGTATTTACAAATTTTGTTATAAAGTTCAGATGGAGTAACATACATTTTCAATATAATACTAAATTGTTAATATTATATCTATATATAAATCTTCTAAAAATTTAATTAATGAATTTAATTAATCTTCTTTTTTTAATAAATCATCTGAGACATCTTCAAAAGATTCATTGTTTTCTATTTTTGTTTGGGTAAACAGAATTTCTTCATTTACTTCACTAGATTTAGATTCATTCAAGTAAGCTGCAAATTCTTCCTCAAGTGACACTTCTTCATCTGAGTTATCATTCTCAGATATTAGATGTTTTTGCATTGATCTAATAAATCTTTCATGAAGACTCTCAGAATCAACAGCATCACATGCTATTTCACGAAGAGAAACAACAGGGTTTTTATCATTATCTCGATCTATTTCAATAGGGATCCCATTAGATATTTCTCTGGAACGTTGTGCAGCGGCAATTACTAAATCGAACCTATTAGGAATTTTTTTAATACAATCTTCTACAGTTACACGAGCCATTAATATCTCCAAAAAAAAATACTTATATTAGAAAAATCACTAGAAATCAAATTTTTATTTAAGTTAAAATCTTAACATTTTGATTGTCCAAGTTTTCTAAAATATGAGTTGCTGTATTCTTATAAATAGGATGTGTCCAATGAGGATGAATTTCTGCTAAAGGTTCAATGACGAATCTTCTTAAATGAGCCCTAGGATGAGGAAGTGTAATGTTATTATTATTTCTAATAATACCAAAAAAGTCTATTAGGTCTAAATCTAACACCCTAGGTTCATTAGTTATATTTCTAATTCTTCCAAATTTTTCTTCAATATTATGTAAAGTATTTAATATTTGAACTTCATTTAACATAGACTTGGCGATTATAACTTTATTGTAATATTTAGGTTGAGAGCTTACAGGAATTGGCTCAGAAACATACCACTTGGACTGTTTAACCACACGTATATGATAATCATTTAATAAATTAATTGCATTATCACAAATTTGCATAGGATGAACACCTTCAGAATTATAAATGTTTCCACCTACAGCAATAATTATTTTGTCATGTGTCATAAAATTTATATTTAATTAAATTACAAAAAGTTAATTATTGTTTTTGAGTAATCGATGTTTTTCTCTATCCCAATCTCGTTTTTTTATTGTTTCTCTTTTATCAACTTTTTTCTTTCCTTCAGCAATTCCTATAGATAACTTTGCTATTCCTTTATTATTAAAATACAAACTTAAAGGGACAACAGTAGAGCCTTCCTTTTTAATTTGACCCAAAATCTTATCTCTTTCCTTCTTGTGAACTAAAAGACGTCTTATTCTTTTTGGATCATGATTTTGACCTTTTGCTGCTGAACTATATTCAGGTATATTAGAATTTATCAAAACTATATGGCCATGTTCTTCAGTAGCATAAGATTCAGCAATACTTGCCCTACCAAGTCTAAGGCTTTTAACTTCACTACCTAATAAAATTATACCAGCCTCGATTGTATCTATAATTGAATAGTCAAATTTAGCCCTACGATTTTCTGCTATTCTTCCAACAGAAATACCTTTGGCTGTATTTTTTTTCATATATTAATCTATTTAAATTAAATCAGCTTTTTTAAGAGCATTTTTGACATTTAATTTGCTAGATTCTTCAATGTCAACTATTGGAAGTCTAGCCTCAGATGAACATATACCCATTAAAGATGCAGCATATTTTAATGGTCCAGGACTTGTTTCGCAAAACAAAGCGTCATGTAATGGCATTAGTTTTTTATTTATCTCTTGAGCTGTACTAATATCACCCTGCTTCCAAGCATTATGCATTCTAGATAATAATTTAGGAGCAATATTTGCGGTCACTGATATACAACCATGTCCCCCAGCTGCCAAATAGGCAAGTGCTGTGGCATCTTCACCTGAAAGTTGAATGAAATCATCTCCTATTATATTCTGAAGTCTTGTTGGTCTTGCTAAGTCTGCTGTTGCATCTTTCACACCCACAATAAGATCATTTTCAGCAAGTAGAGCCATTGTTTCATCCGACATTTTAATTACAGATCTACCAGGTATATCGTAAATAATAATAGGTTTATTTGAGTTTTTAATTAACTCATTATAATGAGCTAACAAGCCTGATTGAGTGGGTTTATTGTAATAAGGAGTTACGATAAGTAATCCATCAGCTCCCGCAGAACATGCATGTTTAACAAAATCAACAGCCTCAGCTGTTGAGTTAGAGCCTGCACCAGCAATTACTGGAACCCTGCCATTAGATTGTTCAATGCAAACTTCAACAAGTTTCTTATGTTCATCATGAGATAGAGTTGGCGATTCACCTGTTGTCCCAACAGGTACCAATCCATGAGTTCCATTTTCAATTTGAAAGTCTATAAGTTTTTTATATCCATCATAATCTACCTTGTTGTCTTTAAAAGGTGTCAAAAGAGCAGTGTAAGAACTATGAAATATCATAAAAACCTCGCCAAAATTAATAAATATATTGTATCGTAATCATTTCAAACAAATATAACAATACATACTATAGAAATGTTTAGAGGTAAACAATGGTAAATCGCAAAGTTTCGTTCAATGAAATTATAAATGCATCAGTGAGGTTACAAGATAAAGTCATAAGAACTCCTCTTTTACAATCAGCATATCTAAATAAAAAACTTAAAACTAATATTTTTTTAAAAGCAGAAAATTTACAAACAATAGGAGCTTTTAAATATAGGGGTGCTTTGAATGCAATTTTACAACTCCCTAGTAATATTAAAAAAGTGGTTGCATGGTCAAGCGGCAATCATGCTCAAGCTGTTGCTGCTGCAGCCAAAATCACTGGAAGAGAAGCAACAATAGTTATGCCAATGGATTCTCCAAAAGCTAAACTAGAAGGAACCGCTTTTTGGGGTGCTTCAATAGTTAAATATGACAGACTTAACGAAGACAGAGAAAAAATTGGAAAAGAAATTGCTGAAAAAATAAATGCAGCTATCATCCCTCCTTTTGATCATGTTGATGTTATAAATGGTCAAGCTACTGCTGGATTGGAATGTATAGAACAATTAGCAATTAAAAATATAAATCCTGATATAGTTCTTTGTTGCTGTGGAGGTGGTGGTTTGATAGCAGGGATAAGTACTGCAATAAAAGCCAAATTTAACGACAGTAAAATTTATTCCGTTGAGCCTGATAATTTTGATGACACGAAAAAATCACTCGAAAATAATCAAATAATAATGAATTCCATGCATCACAAATCAATTTGCGATGCACTTTTAGCAGAAAAACCCGGCAGTCTTACATTTGAAATTAATCGATTAAATTTGACAGCTGGACTCTCTGTTACAGACGAGGAAGCTCTTATGGCTATGCACTTTGCTTTTAGACATTTTAAAATTATTCTTGAACCTGGTGGCGCTGTTGCCCTTGCAGCAGCGATGACTGATAAAGTTGATATCAAAGATAAAAACGTACTTGTGATTGCTTCAGGAGGAAATGTAGACAAAGAAATTTTTGAAAAATGTCTAAGAGTTGATATAATTTAATATTATTTATAAATAAAATTTATTATCTTATCTTTTAAAGGCCTCCTTCTTTCTATCGGTTCTTTTTGTTTTTCCCCAATATAAATAAAACCCGCTATCTTATCAGTTTTTGGATCTCCACCAAATTCTTTCAGGAGAACTTTATTATATGCATACCACTCTGTAAGCCATTGAGCGGCATAACCTAAGGATTGAGCAGCAATCAATAAATTTGTACAGACTGCACCACTAGAAAGTTCCATTTCCCATTGAGGGATTTTTGGGTGATTAACTGGTGTACTTAAAACAGCGATCACTACATCAGCTCTATTAAACCTATTTTTTTCAAAATCTAAATCATCTTCGCTAGCTTCTGGATTCTCTAACTTGTATTCTTTAGCTAGGATTTGAACTCCAATTCTATTTTTTGCCTCACCTTTTATTACACATATCTTCCAAGGATTTAATGCACCATGATCAGGAACCCTTAATCCACATTCTAAAATTTCATCTAAATGGTCTGAATGAACATTGCCAGCATTCATGTTTTTTGCTGTAACTGATCTTCTTCTTTTTAGAAAATTAATTATTTCATTCATGACATTAATTAAAAATAAAAGCTTTACATGTTAATTAAAATAATACAAACGTATTTATTAATTACATTTTTTTTAAAAGACACACAATGTATAATGATCCCTCAACAATTTTAATTATTATTTTAGCCGTGCTTGCAGGTGGCCTTGTTAAGGGAACTTTAGGCTTTGGAATGCCTATGGTTGCCTTGCCTATCATAGCTTTCATAATACCACCGACAACAGCAATGATACTTCTATGTGCTCCTATTTTTTTAACTAATTTTTTACAAATAAAATTCAAAGAAGGCATAAGTAGTTATAGATTTTTACCTATGTTTTTGAGTTTAGTAGTTGGTTTAATAATAGGCGCTCGTTTAATACTGGAAATTAACATAAATACAATTACTCAAATAATTGCTGTTTCAATTATTTTTGCAGCATTAGTAAATTGTTTTGGGATAAAAATAAATGATATCAAGCAAAGTCATGAAAAAGTAATAACAACAATCATTGGTTTTGGTTCAGGTATATTAGGGGGACTGTCAACATTTTATGGACCTCCTATGCTAGCATATTTAGTTGCCGTTGATTTACCAAAAGAAAAATTTGTTAGAACAGTATCCACAATGTACTTCATCGGTTCATTCCCACTTTATGGGTCTTTAATTTATTATGGGTTTGCTACTAAGGAAGACCTAATTTTCAGTCTAATTCTAATAATACCAGCGTTCATCTCCCAGCAAATAGGAACAAAAATTAGAGATAAGATCAATCACAAACAATTTCGTGTATGTGTATTATTAACTTTAATAATTCTTGGTATATCATTGTTTATAAAAACAATTTAACTTATTTATAAATGGTTGAAACAAATTTCAAGCTAAGCGAAACAAATGGTCCAATAAATACAGCAAAAACAATAGTACCTAAGCCTAAGGTGCCACCTAAAATCCATCCAACTAATACAACAGAAAACTCAATAGTCAGTCTTATAAGACTGATTGGTTTAGAATATTTTTTTGATATACCGGTCATTAGACCGTCTCTTGTACCTGGACCAAGGTTAGCTATCAAATATATGCCACTTCCAAAACCCACTAAAAAGGTTCCAAAAAATGATAAAAAATGAGGGTTAAAAAATTGGTTAAGAAAATAGAGGTATGGTATTACCCCACCCATTGTAACCGCAATAATAAAAATATTCATTATTGTTCCAATCCCTGGTTTTAATTTAAGAGGCATCCATAATAAAAACACTAGAACACTAATTATAAAAGTAGAAAGACCAATACCAATATCTATTTTCTTAGCAACACCTTCGGCCAAAACTGTCCATGGAGTTACCCCATTATTAGAAACAACCAAGACACTCTCACCTAACCCGAAAATAAACAAACCAAAGCAAAGAAGAAAAAATGTTTTGATTTTTGGCCTAAAGAATTCAGTATCCAATGCACTCCAAGAAGTACGAGGAACAGATGAAATAAGAAAAATTTTGGATATTGGCTTTAGGTAGGCGCTGATTGAATTCATCTAAATCTAATATTAGATCTATTTAATTCTTTAATATTAGTACAGCCCATAAGCTTCATATCTCTTTCAAGTTCAGCTTTATATAAACTCAATGCTCTTTCCACTCCAGCTTGACCAGCAGAAGCAAGTGCATACAAATACATTCTACCGCCTGAACAAGCTTTTGCTCCAACTGACAAGGCTTTTAATATATGTGTACCACGTTGAATTCCCCCTTCACAAATTACATCAATCTTATCACCAACGGCATCCACTATCTCTGCCAATTGATCAAAAGGTGCTCTTGCTCCATCGAGTTGTCTACCTCCATGATTTGAAACCATAATACCTGTACATCCTATATCTACAGCCTTTTTTGCATCTTCCACGCTCATTATACCTTTAAGAGCAAAATGACCTCCCCACTTAGAACAAAGCTCTTCTGCATCTTTCCAATTCATTGATTGATCAAGCATTGAAGAAAAGTATGATCCAATTGAAGTTGCAGTATTAGTTCCCTCACTAACATGGTCTTGCAACTGAGGAAGCTCAAATTTAGGTTTTGTAAGATAATTAATGGCCCACATTGGCTTAGAAGCAAAACTGAAAAGACTTGATAATGTTAATCTTGGTGGAGATGTAAAGCCTGTTCTAAGATCTCTCTCTCGATTACCACCGGTTATTGTATCTACCGTTAGCGCTAAAACATCAAATTTTGCTGCTTTAACTCTTTCAAGCATGCTATTATTTAATCCCCTATCTTTATGAAAATAAAATTGAAACATTTTAGGCGTTGAAACAATAGATGCAATTTCTTCAACACTTACTGTTCCTAAAGAAGAAACTCCAAACATAGTTCCAAAATTTTGAGCAGCCTTTCCAACGGCCCTCTCTCCTTCGTAATGAAATAATCTTTGCAATGCAGTAGGAGCACAGTAAAACGGTAAATCTAATTTTTTACCGAATATTGTGGTTGATAAATCAACATTTTCGACACCTCTTAAAACATTTGGTATCAAATCAGCATCATTGTAAGCAGCTGTGTTTCGATTGTAAGTTACTTCATCATCAGCCGCACCGTCTATATAGTGAAAAATTGGAGAAGGAAGACGTTTTTTTGCTAATTTTCTAAAATCTTGAAAATTATAACAATCATTTAAATTCATTTAATATCCTTTACATGAATTATTTTAGTAAGTAATTTTAAATAAAGATTATTTAAAATAAAAAAACATATAAGTTTTTTAAATTTTGTCTATTCAAATTTTTAGGAAGTAACAATGAGTCAAATTAAGAGAGTTGAAATCCATGAATTTACTCATGAAGTACAAAACCTTGGTCTTTTAACTAATGCAAATACTATTGGAGCGGTTGGATATTCTAAAGGCAAGTCTATCAAATTAGATAAATATGCCATTGTAATAGAAACAAAAGATGGATGTAAAGGCGAGTATGTAACTCACTGGGGCGGTAATAGCGTTGCATGCGCTCAAACAAAGATGTTAGCTCCTAAACTTCTAGAGTATGATGCTTGTGAGAGAGAAAAAATTTATGATGATTTTAAAAGAGAATTAAGACAATTTGATCATATGGGGCATGGCCCACTAGATATAGCATTATGGGATTGGGCAGGAAAAAATTTGAACTGCTCTATAAGTGTATTACTTGGAGGATATAGAAAGCGTTTGCCAGCATACGCCAGCACATATCATGGTGACAGAAACGGAGGACTAGATTGCAAAGAAGCCTTTGCGGACTTTGCTCATCATTGTTTTGATATGGGATATAAAGCTTTTAAAGTCCATGGGTGGCACGAAGGTAATGCTAAAGAAGAAGCAGAAAATGTTTTGCATGTTGCTAGAGAGGTTGGTGATAAAATGACACTAATGCTTGATCCAGCTTGTCAACTAAGAACCTTTGCAGACGCATTATATGTAGGAAGAGCCTGTGACGAAGCCGGCTATTTTTGGCTAGAAGATCCTTATAGGGATAGTGGTGTTTCAGCTTTTTCTCATAAACGACTTCGTGAAATGTTAAAAACACCTATTTTGCAGACAGAACACATTAGAGGTATTGAAACCAAGTGTGATTTTTTAATTGCTGGTGGGACAGATTTTTTAAGATCTGATCCTGAATATGATATGGGAATAACAGGGGCTATGAAAATCTCTCATCTGGCAGAAGCTTTTGGAGTTGATGTTGAAGTTCATGCATGTGGACCTGCACATAGACACGTGATGGCTGCAACAAGAAATTCTAATTTTTATGAGGTGGCTTTAGTAGGGCCAGACTGTCCAAACACAATGGCACCTGTTTATACATGTGGATATTCAGATATGATCGATTGCATAGATAGCGACGGATGCGTATCAGTTCCAAATGAAATAGGTTTAGGAGTTAAATACAATTGGGATTTCATTACCTCAAATACAACAAAAAAAAGTGTGTTTGAGTAAATTTAAAATGCAGACTAACAACTTATTATTAATTTTAGGCAATCAACTCTTTCCATTAGAATATATAAAAAAAACAAAAGTTAAAAAAATTTTTATGGCTGAAGATTTTAGCCTAACTACCTACCAAAAACATCATAAACTAAAAATATTAATGTTTTTATGGTCTATGAGGCAATATAGAGATCAGTTAGTAAAGAATGGCTTTATTGTTTATTATAATTCAATAGATGATAAAAACTTTAAAGATACATACGAGAATAAATTACTTAAAATCCTAAAAGATGAAAAAGTTCGAACAATTAGCTACTTTGAAATTGAAGATCACTTTTTTGAAGATAGATTTAATAAATTTGTATCAGACAATAATTTAGAAACTAAATTATTCCAAAGCCCCATGTTTCTCAACTCTAGGTCTCAATTTGTAGAATTTGCAAAAACTCAAAAAAGTTTAATTAAAATGGCAAGTTTTTACCAAAAAATGAGAATTAAGATGTCCATCTTAATTGACAATAACAAAAAACCTATTGGTGGTAAATGGTCGTTTGATGAAGAAAATAGAAAAAAAATTTCTGGAAAAATTAAGATTCCAAAAGTTCCAATAAATACCGAAGATCAAAGAATCAATAATCTAAAACATAAAATTAATGTCTTGTTTAGAGATCATCCGGGTTCTGCTGATTATTTATGGATGCCTACAAACCGAGAAGAAGCTCTAAAGTGGATGGAGATTTTCTTTCAAAATAAGTTTCATGACTTTGGAACATATGAAGATGCTATTATAGATAATAACAATTTTCTTTATCATAGCGCACTAAGTCCAATTATTAACATGGGTCTTTTAACACCAAAAGAGATTGTTGAAAAAGCTATAAATTTTTCAAAGAAAAACTCAATACCACTAAATTCTCTAGAAGGATTTATCAGACAAATAATAGGATGGAGAGAATTTATAAGAGGTATTTATCATTATAAAGGTAAAGAAGAGAAAAAATTGAATTTTTGGCAACATAACAGAAAATTAACTAAAGACTGGTATGAAGGCACAACTGGCATTAAACCTCTTGATGATGTAATCAATGATTGTTTGAAGTATGGATACACTCATCATATTCCAAGGTTGATGATTGTTTGCAATATAATGAACCTCTCTAGAATACATCCTGATGAAATTTACAAATGGTTTATGGAAATGTTTGTTGACTCTTCTGATTGGGTAATGGTTCCAAATGTTTATGGAATGGGTACATTTGCTGATGGAGGCATTTTTGCCACAAAGCCTTATTCTTGCGGTTCAAACTATATTTTAAAAATGAGTAATTATAAGAAGGATGAATGGTGCGATATAGTTGATGGTCTATATTGGAAGTTTATGAGTGATAATTTATCTTTTTTTAAAACTAACCCAAGACTTTCAATATTAGTAAAATCTGTTGAAAGAATGAATGAAGATAGAAAGAATATGATTTTTGAAAAAGCGACAAATTTTATAGATAATAAAACTATTAAAAATTAATTTTTTTTATAAATTTTTCTCAAATAATAATTTTTACAGATAATATTTTAGTAATTACCTCTTACTGGATAATCATTTTCTTGAGCAAAAACTAATTTTGCTGGGAAGTCTGTTAAATCAGGTCTTGCCCATGGCATATTTGAAGTATTTGCTAGATATACAGTACCATCTTCCTTAATTACAAATAATCCAGGCTCACAGAATAAGTCACTTTCAGCCTCTTTAATTGATTTTGAAATATAAAGCCCCCACTCTCTAGCATTACCTTCCGTTAAACCATAGGCTATATTTAAATTATTAATTGACCATAAAGATTTTGCTTTAAGTGCTTTTTCCTTACTATCCATTGATATAGCAATTACTTCAGTATTAGATTTTTTATATTCTAATAATTGGATATCGATTTGTTTTAAAAAAACAGAACAAACTGGACAATGTAGACCTCTATAAAATACAATCATACTCTTAGTTTTGTTAAAATGTTCATCTAATGACCAGGTATGACCATTAGTAGTATGTAAATCTAAAGATGGTGCTTTTTTGCCTGGGATAATTTGACCACTCACTAAATTTCTCCTCTGTATTTTTATAAAAAACAAAAATTACCTAATTTTAATTTTTTTACAAACTATAAATTATTATCCTGAAAGTACGCTTTGTTTATTTTAAAAAAATTTTTAAGTGGTCCCCAAAAAATAAAATAAATTATAAATGCCTCAGTTACATTTTTTAACCACTGAATAGGATATAACAAACCATAATTAATAATATCTCCTCCAAACATTATTGTAAGAAAATTTAAAATAGTGAAAATAAGAAAAAAGTATTTTCCTATAGGAATGAAAAAATATATTAAAATTATACTAGTAAGAGAAAAAAAAGACATAAAAGCTGTTAAATACAATTCAACTTTGGTATCAAAATAAATAGACAATAGACCCTGATTTATAAAACGACTTAAACCATAATATCTTTCAAAATTGAAAATGGTTGGAATTAATTCCAACAAGATCGAGAGAAAAACCATAAGTAAAATCAGACGCCTAAAAATTATTTTATTTGTAAATTCATGTTTAAGGTTCATATTTTGTCCTAATTAATTCAATGAATACTCTGAATTAATTTTTAACTAATTTAAAAACTCTGTTTAAATACATTGTTAAAAAAAGTCCTCTTAAAATTAAAAACAAGAGAAAACAAGAGTAGAGGTTTTTAAAATCAAGGTTGGTTGAATAATAAAATTCTATAATTAAACAAAAAATTAATGATGATAAAATCATACAATTTCTCATTTCTTTAGCTAGAGTAGCCCCTATAAAAATCCCATCCAACTGGAATGCCAACATTGAAACAAATGGCGTAATTACAACAAGACCCCAAATATTATCAATAATCTCTCTTAGTGCAATTAAGTTAGTAAACATTACTAAAAAATAATAGTTAAAAATATATAAGATTAATCCTATAAAAATTGAAAAGAAGAGAGCTAACTCAGTTGTAGTTTTAATAGACTTATAAATATTTTCTTTATTTTTAGAACCAATAGAAACCC
>Ga0255763_1003139_pt1 | contig 15058 bp, 10 predicted proteins | sample 041ome_2_FD_179963 | JGI IMG/M metagenome (GOLD analysis project Ga0255763, IMG submission 179963) | Coastal salt marsh microbial communities from the Groves Creek Marsh, Skidaway Island, Georgia - 041406US metaG (version 2) | ecosystem: Environmental > Aquatic > Marine > Intertidal zone > Salt...
CGTGGCATATTGAATAAAAGGAAGATTAAAAAAAAAGTGCGGTAAAGGAAAAAGAAGAAATTTAGAAAAACCTCGTTGTTATGAGAGTACTCGCGAAGAGTTTGGACGTTTATATAACAGTGAGCGTGATGACTCATTACAGGAGTTATAATGAAATATACAGTAGTAGCAGTAATAATAATAATATATATACGCGCGAGGGAGGTTAATAGTTGTCACCCTCTCCTCCTCCTCCTCCTCCGATCATGTCTTTGATGTCATCCGGAGGCGGGAGCAAAGAGAATCGACCCCCTTGTTGCGGCTTGTCCGGGCTGAACGAGGAAAGTGCGGCGGGTGGCGGTGCCAAGTTTAATCGATTGCTTTGTTGTTGTTGATGCTGCCCGTAGCCGCCGTAGCCAATTTGACCGAAACTGTTGGTCGCATTTTGTTTGCCCATGGCGATGGCGTTGTGCAGATTTTGCGAATCTCGAACTTCCTTCTCCAACATCTCCTTCGTGCGCTTCAACTGTTCGTTCACTTGGACGTACGCGTTGTAATACCCCAACGATTCTTTTCGAAGCTGCTCCATGTCGTACTCTTGGTTCTTGATGTGATTGAGCAACTTTTGCTTCTCGAGATCTTGTTGATGGTTTTTCTCCACCAGCGATTCGGCTTTTTGCTCGAGCAAGGCGACTTGCCTTTGCAAATCGGCGATGATTTTCTCCAACCTCGCCGCGTTCGTGGCGTATTCGAATGCCTTCTCTCTGTACTCCACGGTCAACGCTTCGTACGCGATGCGAATTTGTGTGAGCTCTTCGCGCATTTGCATTTCGCGTTCTTGGACTTTTTCCAACGTATCGCGAGAGTTCGAGGCGTATTCTTTCGCCATCGCCGCCGCAACCTTGGCGTTGGCGACTTCACGCTCGGCTTCGGACATTTTTGAAATCACCGCTTGGTACTCTCCTCGGCGCGTTTCAATCGTCGACTCTAGCATGGATTGTTTTTCTTGCGCTTGCTTAACTTCCTTCTCGAACATTTTCCTTTGCGCCTCGTGCGCGACGAGCTTTTCCTTGACGCCAACGAGCTCGCGCTCTTTCTCCGCCAAAATCTCCGCTCTCTTTTCCATTTGAGCCGTACGCTCCTCCAGCTGCTTGAACTTTTCCTCGTTGAGTTTATGCTTTTCCGCTTCGACGGCAATTTTTGTCTCGGCTTCGTGCAATCGCTTCAACTTTTCTTCGTTGCGCGAGAGTTCTTCGGACATGTGCTTGGATTTCGATTCGAGCTCGGCGCGTTCCTTCTCCAACGTCGTCAACGCTTGCTTCAACGTCGATTCGGATCGTTCTACTTTTGCTAACTCGTCTTTTGCAAACTCGTACTTCTCCTCGAGGTCTTTCCACGTGTTTACAGTTTCTCTTAACGTTTCCTCGACGGTTTGTAATCTGGTTTGTGCGTTTTGTAACGCATACCCAAGCTCTTTTGATTCCTCGAGTTCGTTCTCAAACGCCGCCTTCTCCTTCTCGAGTTGCTCAACGCGCTGATCCAACAAGGCGCGTTGCTTTTCAATTTCAGATAATCGAGCGGTTTGTGCGTACAGATTTCTCTCGTTTTCACCGTTCGTTTCCGTGAGCTTCGAAAGCTTCGATTCAGAGGTGGAAACCTCCTTTTGAAGTTGGTCACGAGTCTGAGCCAACAACGAATTTTCCTTCTCGAGCTTTACACGCGTAGCGTCGTTCGCCTTCTCGCGCTTTTCCATCTCACCAAACGCCTTTTCGAGTTTAGACTTGGTATCTTCGGCGTTGGAGGCGCGTGCGGATAATTCACGCTCGACAGCTTCGAGCGCCGTGATTCGCGCCTCCATCTTTTTCTTTTCGTTTTCGAGTGAAAGCAATTCTTTCTTCGCCGCCGGCGCATCGCGTTCGAGGAAGGACAGTTTCGTCTCAAGCACCGCCTTCTCTTCCATGGATTTCGCGTACTGGTCTTTCGTCTTGGACAATTCTTCGGCAATTTTCGGATCGACGGTTGGTTTTGATGTTTTCGCCTTTTCGACTTCGAGAGTGGCAATCTCGCGCGATAATCGCGTATTTTCGCTTTGCATGCGTCCAAGCTCCTCTTTCGCGGCTTTATGATCCGCACGCGCAGCGACGGCTTCGTCTTTGAGCTTCTGCATTTCTCTCGTCGAGACTTTTGCCGGTGAATTCGCGATTGTTTCGTTAAGTTCGACCTTGTGCAACGAAATTTTTTCTTCCAAAGATTTCACCTTCGCTTCCAACTTAACCTTCTCCGTGAGTAGTTTCATACGTTCCGTCTCTTGTCGTTCGATCGTCTTCACTTGCTCGTCTGGTGAAGCGATTTTCTCTTGCATCGATCGAATTTTCTTCTCCAATTCTTGCGTTTTTTGCTCCGCGACCTCTAGTTTGAACTTGGCGTTGGACACGTCGCGTTCGCTCGCATTTTTCGCTCGCGCAAGTTCGTCCGAGATTTTGTCCTTCTCCCTCTCCAAAGCTCGACGCACGTCTTCGAGTTCGTTCTTCGCTTTGCGTGTGACGCTCGCAACATCGGATTCGAGTCGAGATATCGTCTTTTCGAGTTGCTTCTTCTCGTTCTCCGCGGATTTACGTAAATCCCGCATGTCGCGCTCGAACGTCTTTGTCGCGTCCTTTTGGCCTTGCTCGCGTGCTTTCGAAGCTTCGTGATCCAAACTCTTGAGCGCTTTGATTTCGTTTGCAAAATCACCTTCGACTTTCTGAATCTCCACTTGATGCGATTTCTTGAGCGCTTCGATCTTGTCGTCCGTGTCTTTGAGTTTCGCCTCATGCGCCTTGGTGATTCGCGCCAGTTCAGCTTCGTATCGCTTCTCGCTTTGCTTGTCCGGAATTTCTACGTATTTAATCACCTCTTCCGCTTTCGTAATCGTTGGAACGTTGTTGTTGTTGTTGCTATTGATACTACTACTCTTCGGTGATGACGATACGTCAGACGCTGGCGGCGAAGATACGGTCTTCTCTTCTTCCTTCGTCGCAGCCGCGACGATGGTCGGCGCAACCGCCGCAGCGCGAAGCTGCGCGATTTCGGCGATATACTTCGTCTCTGACTGTTTCTTTTGGCGCTCAAGCTCGGAGAGCTTGGCAACGAGTTCTTTGTTGAGTTCTGCTCTCGTCCGTTTGATCTCGTCGTCCAAACTCGATTCGATTTTCTTTAACCGGTCGATTTCGTGTTTGTACGTTTTTTCCGCTTCTTTAAACCCGACTGTTTTCGCAGATTCGATATCCTTGGCCATGGATTCCGTTTTCTTCGTGAGTTCAGATTCTTTGTTCTTATACCGTTTAATCTCTTCCGCAAGTAACGAGCGAGCTTCTTTTTGACCTTCCTCGAACGCTTTCATGGAATCAGCGTTGATGTTTTTCATCGATTGAATTTCCTTTCGCATCAGTTCTTGAGCCTCTTTTGATTCCGCTCGCGCTTCTTTGATTTTCGCTTTGTATTCCGCCTTTGCCTCTTCGAGTTCTTGTTTTGCAAGTTTTTTATTTTCTTCGGCTTCTGCTCGCAAAAGTTTTCTCGCTTCCGCCGTGCCTTCATCGATGCGCTTTTTGATGTTCTTGGATTCGTCCGCGAGTGTTTTCTCCTTCTCGGCGAGCGCCTTGCGCTCCATCTCGAAAGCCGCCGCCGCTTCCTTCTCTGCCTCTGACACCTTCTTTTCTGCATCCTCGACTTTTTTCTTCGCTTCTCTGAGAGCTGTCTCCGTCGATGCTTTCAATTCTTTTCGAAGTTGCGACGTTTCTTTCTCCAGCGCCTTCTTGCGACTTTCGACGTCTTTTTCCGCCTTGTCCAAGATTTTCTTCTCGTGCTTCTCGAGTGTCTCCTTCGATATCCCGGTCGGAACTTCGACGAAGTACTCTAACTCGACGATTTTCTCGATAGGTTTCTTCGATTCAAGCGCTTTACGCGCAGATTTCAACTCCTTCTCGAGCTCTTTCACGGCTTTCGTGTTCTCGTTCTTTTGTTTGCGTTCGTTTTCGATGGATTTCTCCAAGTCTTTGATTTTCAACTTCAACTCTTCGTTCTTCTTCTTCACTTCGTCTTTGGTCAAATACACCTCGACGAGTTTCTCCACTTCCACCTCTTTCGGTGCCGTGTCTTGCTTCAACTTTTCGAGTTTTTCAATTTCCGACTTCAACTCCGCTTTACCGAGTTCTTTCGCGCGCTTCAAATCGGATTCGGTAATACCAGTCGGGACTTTCTTCTCGACAATCTTCTCAACAACTTTTTCGACTACTGTTGGCACATCTTTATACACCGGAACTTCAACAATCTTTTCAACAATACGCTCAACAATGACTGGCGGACTCATGGTGCCACTCGCTGCCGGGGAAAGAGTACCCGATCTTTCGTTCATTTGCGCACTGGCGTTTCCAGATTTGGATTTCATAATAGATGACATCGGCGCGTCCACCATCGGGGCCGCGTACTTCGCTGATTTGCTCGCAGGAGTAGTGAAGTTTGAGGTAGAAGACATAGCGGGAGCCGGCGTGGATTGATCGAGTTTCGACATTTTTGAGATTGGCGTGGTCGCCCCCGCACCGCCGCCTTTGACCATTTCGTGTTGATTTGGATCGAATCGAATCGATGCGTGTTTCGGAGAGTACTCACGCGAATGGATACCAGAAAGCACAGCCAAAGCAGACGATTTCGACGATTGGAAGTTCTCACCGAACGCTTCCTTTTCTTCTTCTTCTTGCTTCTTTTGAGCGTCTTTCATTGCGCGTTTCATGGAGGCGAGCATTTGCTCAGCAACTACGCGTTTCGATTCGAGACGACTGGCGTTTTCCGCCGCAACCTGCGCTCTTTCCTCCGCCATTTCCAAGCGTTGCTGCAACGCTTGCGCGGCAATGCCCACGCGATCGTTGCCTTCCGATTGTCGAGCGCGAAGTAATTCGAAAGTTAATCGTTGGACATCCTCGTTCGCGAGCTTCAATTTTTCCTCCATGACGACAAAGTTGACGTTTCGGAAAATGTCCTCTTCGACGAGATCGATGTGATCTTGCACGACAACCTTCGTATCCGCGTGCATCTCTTCGATCGTCTTGCTCAACGACGCAATCTTCTTCCCACTTTTCTCATTCGCTTCCGCTAAATCTTTCGTCAGTTTTTCGATGTTCATCATGGCGTCTTTTTGAACCTCTCGAGAGCTTTCCAACAACTTCTTGTTCGTCGAGTTCTCTTTCGTCAACTCTTCCGTTTCTTTTTCGTACTTCGCGGTTTCTTTTTGCAACAAAACGATCGCATGTTTCGCCTCGGCTAGTTGGGTCGCCTTTTCTAAACCTTCTGAGTGTAAATGGTCTTTGATTTGCTCGTGCATTTTTTTCATCTCCTCCAACGCCTTTGATTTCTCCTCCAAAGACATCGCCAGCTTCTTCTCGCCAGTCGTAAACTCGCCCTTGTGCTTGGAAAAGTTTTCGCGTTCGACTTCTAAACTTTTCTCGGCGGCAAGTTTTGATTGTTCGGCTTTTTCGAGGAACCATTTCAGCTTTTCATTCTCCGCAACAGTCGTTGCCAATCGATCGTCCAGCTTTTTCACGTTCAACGACGCCTCCGAATCTGCGTTTTTAATGAAATCTTTCAACTTGTTCACTTGTTCGTTCAAACCTTTAACAATTTTATTTCTATCGTCCCTTTCGTTGTGAGCGGCTTCCTCTGAAGCGTGAATTCTTGCCTCCAACTCTTTAATCTTCTTCGCGTACCGATCGCTCAACTCGAGAGTGCGTTCCGAGTGTTCTCTTCGTATCTCCGCGACCTCGTTCGCGTGCTTCACTTTCATTTGAGAAATCGCGTTCGGCAACAATTTGATCTCGTCCTCGTTCAACGCCACGTCTTCGCCGTCGTTGTTCTTTACCACGACGACGTTTGCGTTGGCATTTTCATTCGCGTATCTCGTTCTCGCCTCCATCAACATATCGATGTCGTCCCGCATTTTTTCGTTGGCCGAATTCGCGATTTGGTAAAACTTGGACGAGCTCAAATCTTTCGCCGCTTTCCCATTTCGAATATTTCGATCTCTCAAAGCGACTTCTGCCATGCTCGCCATTAATCGTGCGTTCGAGATGTCGTTCGCACGTTGCCTCAGTTGCAAGTTAATCGTTTCAACGACTGATTCGATATCCTCCACGTCCACAAACTCCTTCGGTTTAAACGCTTTATCTTTGAACAACATAATCAACGACGTCCGGCTTTGCATGAATCCAACGCTCGTCACTTTCGGAGCCACGGACTCTAAATCAAACAAAGGAATCTTCAATCGCAACGGTTGCGTTTGTGCCCCGCTCGAGACAGCCGGTAACAACGCGTTGAACAAACCTTCCTCTTCCTTCCCTTCTTCGGCGTCGAAACACACGTACGAAGTGGTCACGTACATCTCCCCGTTCCCGCTCGCTTTCGGTAACAACGCTTTACACTTGATCGGTCCTTTCGTCACTTTCTCCGACGGCGCGAGTTCAAAGAGTTCCCACGCGCCTCCGAGTTCCACGGACGCTTTCGCGAGTTCCGCGGAGAGTTTCGCCCTCGTCTTCCACCCGCGAACCACCGCCTGGACTTTCCTCAACGCTTTAATCATTTGCTGCTCGGCAATAACATCCGATTTGTCGGTGTGTTGCGAGGACAGCATGGAGTGCGATCGACTCGATGTCATCATTCCAGCAGCAGCATGAGTACCATCAGTCTCTGTCGATATCGACGGCATCACGCCTTCAAACGCGCTCACGTCGTCTTCCTTTTTCGTTGTTAAATTCGCGTCCTTTCCCAGATCATCATTTTCAGTCCTCCCCGTGGTGGTCCTTCCTCCGACTGCGGATTTCGACCGCGATTTCGATCGGTTCTTTTTATTTTTCCCCATTATTTTAAATGTTTCTTCGATAAATAACGACAAAACGGGAGCAGCGCGCGCGGATTTTCAAACCAGAGAGATGCTTTTGCGCGTCGTTTGCGTTTTTTTGCGCGTCGTTGTGTGATGCGTTTGGATCTCGCGTGTGGCTGAATTTGTCTTGGATTTCCTTTGGTGTGTGATGTGTGAAAGAGATATTTTTGGTGTTGATCCGGAACAAGAGCAAAAAGGAATTTTTAAAAGTGTTGTTGGTTCAAACAAAAACAAAATTTAAGGGCGAGAGACGATTTTTTTTACACAAAAACACACACACCACGTGTTTGTTGTGAGACTACACACACACTTAAACACGCGCGCAGAGAGAGAGAGAGAGAGAGAGAGAGGCAACGATGATGCTGATGACGGCGCCTACTACTACTACTACTTCTGCGCCTTCAGATGATGTGCCTCCTCTTTTTCTGCGATGTTTTTAGTGGTAAAAACGTTTTGTTTTGTGTAACGAAGTAAAGAGAGAATTGGAAAATGAGCGAAGAGGAAATCGTTGAGAATCGAACGAAAGGTGTCACCGGAAAGACGGTGCAATTGTTACGCACTCTCGGGGTGACGCGATGGACGCAAATGCAAGAAGACGCGATGGATAAACTCTATCTAGAGGAAAAGGAAAACTCGAAAGATGGATTGATCTGCGCGTCGACCGGGAGTGGGAAGACGTACGCGTTTTTGATGCCGGTGTTGATGCGGTTTTTGTTAAAAAGTGATGATGAAGACAAAGAAGACAAAACCAAAGTGAAAGCGATCGCTGTGTTGCCGACGAGAGAGCTCGCGCAGCAAGTGTTTGAAAAAGCGAAAGGTTTGTTCGAAGAGGCGAACGGTATTAACGTCTGTTTGTGCGTCGGAGGGGTACGCTCGCACGAGAAAGATGCGGAAGATATCATTAAACGAAAACCGAAACTGGTCGTCGGGACGCCCGGGAGGATGTTGGAGTTGAAGAAGCTCAACGTTTTAGACCTGTCGAAAATTGAGGTGCAGATCTTAGACGAAATCGATCGTTTGTTAGATGGCGGGTTTGAGAACGACGTGTTGGACGTTTTGAGGCCACCTGGTTCGTGTCAAACGATATGCGCGACGGCGACGGCGAGAGGGAACTTGCGACGTTTTTTGAACAAGACGTTGGCGTTTGGATATAAAGAGATTGGCGGGAAAGTTACGACGACGGATGAGAATGGGCTTGAAGTGCACAACAGTTCGAGCGAGATTGGTGGGAACGTCGCGCACTGCGCGTATGCAATATCAAAGAGTAATAGCGATAACGAAACGGCGCAGATATACGCGCAAGCTATTTTGACAGCTTTTAAAGGCTTGGTCACGGCTTCTTCTTCTTCTTCTTCGAATTTAGAAAAATCGCAGTGTTTATGTTTCGTTGAGACGAAATCGCTGTGCGACAAGATTGAAGTTGCGTTACAGAAAGAATCGATGGCGGTGAGTACTTTTATTATTGAGCTTATTCGTTTATTTCTTTTTGTTTTCAATGATGATGAAGAGGATGATGATGATGATGCAACAAGAAAAGATGTTCGTGAAGACAACACCTCGTACGTTACTTTACCTTCTCACGAAGATGAACGTTTACAAGACTACAATTCTCTGAAACATTTTTTACTAATTGCATCATGGTTGTTATCATCAACATCATCCTCGATGCGAGCGTGGCGATGACGATATACCATTTTATCACATGTTAGACTGTCGAGACGCTTTTAGACGGGCGTCGATGTGCACAAAAATCATTCCGAGCTACGCGGACCTTTTTCGCGACTTTACACATTTAGGGGATTCGTTTTGAAACGCTCACGTGCCACTTTTTCTTTCGAAAATCTCGTTCGTTCGCGCTCACTCTTGTACGTGTACTGACAAACTAACGTTCTCTTACCACTCAAAAGCAGGGGACGACAAATCAAAAGATTCAAGTTCGCTCCTTACACTCCTCGCTCCCGCAAAACCAACGCGACCTGACTTTACTCGAAGCGCGCAACCGCTCCATCGATATCATCGTTGCCACAGACGTCGCTTCGCGAGGAATCGATCTCCCTGGCGTCGAGCTCGTTATTCATTGCGGTTTCCCGAAAGATTCTGAATCCTACGTTCACCGATCCGGGCGCGCCGGAAGACCTGGATGCAACACTAGAGGCTGTGCTTTGATTTTACACTCGCCCGAGGACGGCGGCAAAGTCAGCGCGTTCATTGAAGCCGAGACGAACGTGCGAGTAAAACGCTTAACGAATGTTCGCGAAGCCTGCGCGTTCATCGTCGAGGATAATCGGGAGAAATCAGACGCGTCGATCAAAGAAGAGCGAATAGAGAAGGAAAAGAAAGAGCGATTAGGGGAGAATATCTTAATCGCGCAACGATTTCAAATGTTGGACGAGGAGTTGGACGGACTGCAGAGCTCCATGAAAGGCGGGACGAAGACGAAGAGGAAAGGAGGAAAGAGATGAGCGAGAGGAAGAAAAACGTACGTTAGCATGAATAGTTCGTAGCAATTTTAGCCTTTGTATCATTATAATAAGAAGCACGCGTCCCAGTCGCGTGGAAATGACGCGAACGAGAGATGAACATTTTTCTCTCCTTCGCTCAATGTCTTCATAAATAAAAGAAGACGAACACGATGCCAACAAAAGAGAAAAACGAATTCATAACCAAAATCGAGCGGTTCGTGCGAGATGAACTGCGAAACCACGACGGATCTCACGACTTTTGGCACATTCATCGAGTGCGTAACAACGCTTTATCGTTAGCAAAACTCGAAGGCATCACTTCCGAGGAGGATTTGACCATCGTCGAAGTCGCTTCTCTGTTACACGACGTGCGAGATTGGAAGTACGCAGAAGAACAAAGAGGGAGTTTCGAGGATGTCGTCGAGGACGTTTTAAAAGAATACGAGCACAAAAAGACAGTCGTGGATATAGTAAACAATATTGGGTTCAAAGAAGAGTTGTCTTCGACCGCCTCTGCATCCACGCAAGGCGATACTTCTCGTATTAGGGGTGACATAAAATTCAAAATCGTGAGCGATGCGGACAGACTCGACGCCATCGGGGCGATTGGTATAGGACGGACATTCTGTTTCGGAGGCGCTAAGAAAAATCCAATGCACGATCCGGGTGTTCCACCGAACGTAGGTTTGACGAGAGAGGAGTATCAAGCGGCACACAATCCAGGGATGATAAATACGACCATCAATCACTTTCACGAAAAACTTCTAAAACTAAAAGATATGATGAAAACGGAGAGCGGTACGAAGATGGCGTTGAAAAGACACGAGGTCATGGAGAGGTTTCTGAAAGATTTTCACGACGAGTGGGAAGGACTGTAATTGCTCGGGTGTGTATTTATCTACGAGCGCGCTTATATGTACCTAATATGTGTAAATTACTATCACCTACTGCGGCTATCTAAAAACTAATACAGCGACTTCCCCGACGCGATGTTTTTCGTGCGTACTTTCAAATAGTATTTCGTAAACACGTTATGTTTCTCTGAATACACAGGGATGTATAACGTTCGCGCGAGGAAATCGGTCGATTTTGAGTTATCAAGAAACGGTAAACTTCTGACCACATCCCAACCGTAATCGTTCGGCTCTGCTTTGAAATATTTTTGACTGTCGTTTGTTTCGTCGGTTTCGACGAGGAAATCGCACGGCGAAGACGCGTTTGGAAAGAACCACTGGTTTACATGCGCTTGATTCTTATCGTTCAAACCTACGGGTGCACCCGCGGTACCTTTGCCGGCGGCACTTTCGAAATACATCGGTAGTGCGCCGTTAAATGCGCCTTTAATGAACCGTATTCGGTACTTTTCATTCGGTAAATGAAAATGCGAAGGAAATCGGTACCACTCGTCGCCGACGCATACGTTAATATCGTCGCTTGGCCTTTTATCCGGGAGCCACTCTAAAGGGTTCACAGGTAACGAGGCGTATACTTCAATCGGCGCACCGTAATACGTAATTAATGCAAACGTCCTCGATGCCGATAGCACTATGAACAACATCAACGATAAAACGCCGAGTAAAGCCCCGAGGAGCGAAAACGCTCGTTGCGACGATTTAATAAACTGCCCAATTTTAGCGCGCTTAATGACGCGTGAAAAGGTTTTGAACGTATCGAATATCGCAGCAACAGTTATACCAGTCGATAACGCTAAAGGACCGTAGACGATGTACAAAAACCGTTCCTCTTTATGCGGCATCAAAGAGAAAAATACCAACGCGACGTGAAATGGCAACGCGCAAAATAAGAGCGCCAACCAAGGCACTTTCCTTCTTTTACTCGTGGAAGAAGAAGCCTTTGTTTTCTTCTGCTTCGCCTCTAAAATACGTTGAAACGCGTGCGAAAACAAGGCCATTATCGGCGCCACGAACGCCAACGGAAACGCGACGTTGAAATGCAACGCTAAATTCCGCAAATAAAACGACCAATTCTCCGTCCCGTACAGCTCGGAGCCTCCGGAACCTCGAACGTTGTACTTCACGATGTTCACTAACGAACTCGTCCATTCCGTTTTGAGTATTCCGTTCGAGAAACCACCGTAAAAGAACGTATCGCACAAAGTGGACAAACAAAATAACACCACTGCCGGTAAAACGATCGCTTTCGCCGTCCTCCACGCGCTCACCATCCACATCGACAACGCGCCAATCGGCACGCACGCTACACCCGCGAAGGGCCATCCGAGTAAAACGCCAACGACGCACCACATGCACGCCCTCTCCATCGCCCTCGACTCAATCACCAACGTTTCCTCGACGACGACATCGTCGCCATCCTCTTCCTCGTCGTCTGAAACCTTCTCTTTTTTCTTCTTCTTCTTCACCTCCTCCTTCGCGATGCACTCCCCGAACTCGTCTCGCGTCGCTCGAAAGTTCGCGTACTCGATTGAACTCGCCACCGCTCGAGTCACGCACATCATGGCAAAACTGTTCGGCAACATCGCCGTCGATGAGACGTACGCTCCGGTGGCAAAACTGAGCACTAAAAGTACCGTCGCTCCGATTTTCGGTTCAATCTTCAAACACTCCTCGACGAGAAAACAGTCGCCTCGTGCGCTCAATATCGCCAACAGCACGCGAATCGCGTAAAACGCAACCTCCTTGCCACCACCGCAGCCGAGTAAAAACCGAACGGGTAATCCAATCCACGCGTGTAACAAGACGTACAAATACGATCGCAACTTGTATTTTCCGGAAAGCTCCCACGATTGCAGACCGATATCGCACAGGAGGAAATGTACCGGTTCGATGGTTTGGAAGGTCTCGTCGCAATCGTGGATGAGATTGTGAAACGCAGAGGAAACGCGAAAGGTTAAGAGTACGAGGAACAAACGCGAATGCGACGACGAAATTTTGTTCTCGTTCTTCTCGTTTGCATCTTTTCTCGTCGTCCTCGTTTTGAGTGTAGTAGTAGAGGACATTATTTGAACGCGTCGAAAATGTGAGCAACATCCACTGAAAAAGGGATAAAATGGAAACCAAATCTTCACTCGTTCGAGCGCGTAACGAAGCTTAATAAACACACACGGGGAATAAGAAGATAAAATGAGCGAACCGTCGTTCGAAGCGGCCGTGCGCACGTTGGAGGACATGTTCCCAGATTTAGATCCGATCGTGGTCCGTTCAGTTCTGGACGCCAAAGACGGGGACATGAACGAAACGACGACGAAATTATTAGCGATGAGTCGAAGCAAACGAGGCGGAGCGGAACCGTCGAGAGGAGGAGGAGGAAACGGGTACGGGGACGCGCCGAGGAGCGAAAGCATGGGAGGAGGAGGACTAGGAGGAGGGATAGACGTAGGAGGTGGGGAGGAGATTAATCCGTACTCGAGAGATGCCAGGTAAGGTTTAGGAATGCGCATCATCATCGCGCGTTCATTTCTCTCATCATCATCTCTCTCGTTCTTTTTACGCGAAGCGCGCGCGATCGATGTTCGCATAAAAAGGAACGAGACGCGAACGGTTTTCGAACCGTTCGTCCACTTCTTCGCGTTCGAAAAGTGTTCTCACGTGCAAATTATCGCACATCGACCGCGTTTTCGCGACAGAGAACGTGATAAACCGAGCGGATGTGTGCGTTCGCGCGCATCGTTTCAATCGCTCGCTTTCGTGCTTCGTTTTCTTTCTCTCGGGTGGGGGGGCAGCTTCCTCGAGAAAAAACGAGACGAAAAGCAGCTTTCACATAAAAATAAAAACAAAAAAAATATTGACATCCCAAACACAAACTTCTTTCTTATTAAAGGCACAGCAGCGTATACAACAGCCAACCACCTCCGGACGACGACGACAACTTTTGGGGATGGCTCACCGGGGAAGAGAACGGGCGAAGGGTCCCGGCGTCGAGCGCGAATTACGCCACCGGAATCACCGAGGACGACGACACGTTCAATTGGTTGGCGAACCAGGCGAATTATTACGCCGGGGAGTTATCGAGAAACGTGAAATCTATGACCGATGCGATCGCGGAGGAGTTATTGGGACCAGCCGAGGACGAGGAAGGGGATGAAATTGAAGAGGAGGACGATTCGGTGAGAGGCGACGGGCACGTCGTGGCCGGCGGGGCGACGTTGAACGCGAGTAGAAGAGGGAAGGTGAAGGAAGAGAAACCGAAAATGAAACCGAAGAAGAAGAAAACGCCGCGAGAGTTGGAAGAAGAGGACGATCCTTTGGGAGGGTTTTTGGAGTTGCTGGGTTTAGAGGACGAGGAGGACGAGGAGTACGTGCGCAGAGACTCGAAAAAGGACAAGTAGTTGAAATGTGAGATTTATTTTTTGTATGTTACGTTCGTCGTTTGAGAATGAGAGATTGAGAGAGAGTCCCGGCAGCGCGAGAGAAAGATCGAAGCGAGAGATACTCTGCGAGAAGACCACCACCGTGTTATTAATACTTATTAGCAATTACCATTATTATATACCAATCATTCAATATTTTCATCCGAATATTCGACGCGAGTTGACCACCGACGTGAGCGAAGAGGACGAAGAAGTCGAGCTTCTCGATTTGCGCGCGGTGTTTTTCGCGGTCGAGAGAATGTGCGCGGAAGAATGCGAGAATGGTTTATGCAAAGCTTCTTTTCGTTTTTCTTTTTCGCGTCTCCGGAGCTCTTCAACAGTCACCGGACTACGCACGGGCGCATCCGGGAACCTCTCGAACCGCTCCGTCGCGAAAGAGTCGTTCCATTCAGGCTTTTTTTTATTCGATTCTCTTTCGACGTCATCCGAGACATCCGAGACGATAGATCTTCGACCTTCTTTTCTTTGCTTCATCTCTTCCGTTCGCTCGCTGTATCGTTTTTCAAAATCAATGCGCGTCGATGCTTTGCTCATACTTTTCTTTTTCTCATCATTTACTTCGTGTAACTGCACAGCGCTGCTCTTCGCTTCGCCTCCCATCATTTTCTTCTTCGCGCGCGCCGTTTCCGTCCTCCTCTTCTCCTCGGCTAAAATCCTCCTCGCCAACGCAACCGCTTCAGCTTTTACGTTCCTCTCCATCACTCGGTTCTTCATCTTCTCCTTCCGCAATTTCTCTCTCAACATCGTCTTCTCGTCTTCAATCGTCTTCTTCTTCTCCTGAATTGCGTCGTCCTCGTGACGTCTTTTATCCTTTAAAACTTCTTCAACCGCTTCCTCCTTCGCCCACACCTCCTCCTCCTCCTCTTCCTCTTCGAGCGTCTCTAACACCCGATGCGGCGGCCGAGATAACCTCGGCACGACGCTCTTTCTTTCCTCCTCCTCCGCGAAAATTTCATTCTTACTCTTTTCCTTTTCCTTTCTCTCAAAATCCCTCTTCGCCAACGCGGACGCGCGTTGCCACTCGTGAAAGTCAACGCCACACGGAATGTCCCATGTCGTCGTTTCTGCTAAATCCCCATCATCTTTTCTTCCCGAGATGGTAAAGTCAAAACATCTTTCTTTCACCACCAAAGGAGACGAGCGAGAAGAAGAAAATCGCTCTCCCTCCTCTTCGTCTCCCTTGCGGTGGTTTTGCGTCTCATCGCTCACCCCTCTCGTCATTATGTGATTATATATTTCCCTCTCTGATCTCAAATCTCAAGTTGTTGTTGACTTTTTTTTTGAAGCAAAAGCAAAACAACAGACAGCAAATTTTTTTTTCTCTCGATCGTCAAAAAAAACACAACACGAGAGTTTTTCTTC
>Ga0255763_1003144_pt1 | contig 15045 bp, 22 predicted proteins | sample 041ome_2_FD_179963 | JGI IMG/M metagenome (GOLD analysis project Ga0255763, IMG submission 179963) | Coastal salt marsh microbial communities from the Groves Creek Marsh, Skidaway Island, Georgia - 041406US metaG (version 2) | ecosystem: Environmental > Aquatic > Marine > Intertidal zone > Salt...
GTAATACATTGATAACAAAAGGAATGACCACAAACGAGTGTATATTTTGCCTTCGATGTGTAGCACACCGGACATTCCATACAAATTATAAGGGTATATTATTTAAGCTTCATCTTCTTCTTCATCGAGAGATTCGGAGTCAGAGTCTTCATCTTCGTCGGAGCATACATAATCTTCGTCATCGCTATCATCAAGGAGTGCATATCCACCAGGCGCTTTCATAAACAAATCAGTATCTTCGAGATTTTTACAATCATACCACCCACATATGGATTCTGTGGGAATAATTGTGATATCATCTTCGAAATCATATAGTCCATTCCCAACTTTAGTTAGGAATATCACTTCAGTGTCACTTATGAATTCAGCAATTTGAATAGTATCGTCATCACATTTAACATCGACGAACATGTCTCTCTAATTGAGTATTTAAATCTTTAATAATATTAATGATTGGTCCCGCAGGTCCAAACGATGCAGCTATGTTTGACATAGATGATACCCTCATATGGACAAATGGACAGCCAAATGTACCTATAATTCAACTCTTACATCGTATGAGGGGGCTTGGCTATAAAATAGTAATCATTACCGCGAGACCTGGTGTTGAGATTGCAGTAAAGTGGACTAGGGAACAACTCGCGAATCATGGGATTGTCTACGATTATTTGGGATTTACCAGTGCAGAAACAAAAACTCTTATGAAAAGGAGACTAGGCTACAATTTTGTCTTATCTGTTGGTGATATGCCTACAGACTGGACGGATTCTAAATACTATATTAACACTTCCAGTTCCGGTCGCAATTATGGCAACTAACAAATGTTGTCATGGGTTCATCGGCAGATCTTGTCTGGAGTTGATAGTACGAGGTCTTTTTTGATTTACAACGTCCACACGTGAAGAACCCCTCGGTGTTCTTTATTTCCTGAGCCATGTAAGTTTTTCGCATATCTTTGATGATTCGATCTTCAATTCCACGTGCATAGGGTCCATCTGGCCACAAGTCTTCTGGTCGCATCTCAACAACATCTTTTGATTTAACCATTCGGTTACTAATCCAACGCTTCAGAGCTGGTGAATTCCGGAGATTGTACTGCAATTGAAGAAACTTGTGCTTATAAATATTTGAATATTTAAGGTTATCCCAAGCGGGTTCACTGCACTTATCCGTGGCATGATTTAATATACTCTTCTCGAGATTGATACATCTGATATCCGTTTCAGGAATCTCGAGGAGGGTTGAGAGACGAGAGAGAACAAATTGACGAGTGGGGTTATCCATTCTTAATCTATAATAATTACTTGTTTTTAATTGACTTAGGGCAGTGGCAGACCCCGGTAAGGATTATTACGGGAGCAATCCTCCATGTTTTCTGGTGAGCAGGTGTCGAAGAATTGACTGGTACGACGCAATGGGTTGGTGTCAACACCTCCATAACGATAGACAGCCCCTGCTGATCTATACTTTTCAGCTGCCTGGATACCCGTAAAAGATAGTATGAGAACAATCGCAATAACAACCGCAATCCAAGTACCCTTTCGTGTGTTATTCATTTACTTTCTACAAATATTTTTTTGTTTGGAGATTTTAAGATGACTTTGGCTGTACTCATAAGAGAAACATATGGAGACCTAAGGCAAATAGACCTGGATATTCACCCCCGCAAAAATGAAGTTTTTAAGTTACTCTCAGGAACAGCCACTTTTATTGGGCAGTGGCCAGAACTTGATGTAGTCATTATGAAGCCACAATATGGTGTCACACTCAATACTAACGCGCTTCCACCCCCATTTGATACCGAAGAGGTTTATGGATCAATCCTTCTCGTGAGAATGGATGAAAACTCAGACCCGAGAGACTTCACCCTCGAAGAGTACCTCAACTTTGTTCGTAGGAACAAATGCGTTACAGTTTAAAACTGCATTTGAATACTTCATGGCGAGTTGAAAGTGGATATATGCCCAATCTGTCGGATTACTCATCTTAGGCTTACCTGTGAGTGGATTATTGTTCACTGTAGCGACGAGGTCAACTCTTCCACCACTGATAGACTTTACCATCACTTCACCAACATCCTTGAGCCACATCACATGCTCTTCATTTTTACAATCAAAGTTTTGAACAAAGTCAGCCATTTTATATTACATTGATTTCTCTTCTATAAGTATGTGCGGGCCATGTATCATTGTGTTATACAACTCGCCATTTGGGAGATAATATTTAGTGATTGTACTCAGTGATCGCGGATCCCATTCCGTCTTCGTATGAACCCGACGCAATGATTGACGCACCGTTCTCTCTATCATGTACTTGTGATCACCAACCACAACACCTTTGTGTCCGGGGACAACTTTGTACATCGTTTAGTATGTCATCTCACTTAATTTTTAAGTTAAACTCTAATAATTCTCTGTATAAACGTTCATCTGCTTCACCATCCCACTCCTGTCCAGAAAAACTCACAAGCTGTGTTTCGTGTCCATCTGGAACGTATGCGAAATTTGTGACACAGATGAATGAAATATTTGTTCTCTTCGCCATCTCCTCAATATTTTCATAATCAAAGGATTCGAGGGACAAGTATTTTTTCAATTCCTCTGGGGTTCTCTTTTTGAACCCCGTTTTACTTGTGATCGTAGCAATGCGATTAGACATATCCATATTTGGCCAGTGACCATGTTTAGAACGAAAGTGTGTTACATAATTGACAAATGTATTGGCAGTCTTTGTGTCACCAAAACATATAAAACGACTCTTCTTATTTGGATCGACAATACTTAAATAAGTTTTTGTGGGTTTCATTTTAATAAAATGGTATGATGTCATGTTAAAATATTTAAGGAAAAAAACTTTAATTAATATATAAGATGAACTTTCCCAAGAGTGCTGGGCAATGCAAGTATATGTTGGCACTTAGGTCGCCAAAACCTATAATTGTGGGTACCGGTCCTGCTGGTACGGGTAAAACAATGCTCGCGTGCCACATTGGTATTGAACATATATATGAAGCAAACAGGGGTAAAGTAATTCTCACTCGTCCAATAGTTGCGGCTGACGAAGATATGGGGTATCTTCCAGGTGATATGGATAAAAAGATGGAACCCTGGACAAAACCAATGTTTGATATTTTTGAAAAGTATCTTTCCCACAATCAAATGGATCGGTGTATCGCCATTGAACCTCTTGGATACATGCGGGGAAGAACATTCAATAACACTGTTATCATCGCAGATGAAATGCAGAATAGCACTCCAAATCAAATGAAAATGCTTCTCACACGCATTGGTGGAAATACAAAACTGATTGTAACAGGTGATTTAGAACAATCGGATTTGGGTGAAGAAAATGGTCTCGCATTTCTGACACAAAAATTATACGGAATGGATCTCAGATATATTCAACATGTTGAGATGGATGAAAGTGACGTTGTGAGACACCCAGCCGTGAATGAAGTGCTTAAAGTGTTGAATATGTAACCAATTGAAGCATTCTAAATGTCTCCGTGTCGGACATGAGAAAACTCTTGTAATTTGAGACTTTGAACTTTGTTATTAAGTGACTTTGATGCCATATCAAGCTCTTGGAGCCTTCTTTCTATGGCTTCCTTTTCCTTCAAGTATCTTTGGATTATATCCTTTGATGATTCGTACCACTCATATATATGGTTTATTTCATGATCTATATCACTGTATGCCTCAACTATCCTATAATTGAAAGGGAGATCCCGAATATCGGCAGCAATTTCATCTAACCGAGTTTCGAGACCGTCACATGTGTCCTTAATTTCTGCGTGGTTCTCCATTAGTTATCTTTGGTCAACATTTCTTTACATGAGTTGATCATACAGATTATCACCTGAAGGTGGTGCGATATCAAAACCACCTTCACAATACCCCTTATCACTCGATTCATTTTTAACCCATCGACTTTGCTGTTTTTCCAAAGATTTAATGTGCCACATGGCCAATTGTGGAACTGGTTTGAGGGCGATAACTTTATCACTACCACTCAATTTGGTGTGGATTTCGTCTGTCCATTTGATATAATCAACATTCTTATATATACGCCCCTGAAAATCGGGCCAATTAATCCACCCCATTTCATTTACATTGAACTGTTTACATGAATGTAAAAACTCTTGGGTCATACCAGGATGAATATTTATTCTTGGTATAAAAATGATTTCACTTTTAGTTGTTTCAATAATCTGTTTAATACTTTTGATGAGTAATTCTTGTGGCATCTCGTCAGCATCAATACCAAAAATATAATCACCTGTTGCATTATCAGTGTGATACTGTGAATTCTTGCCAAATGAATCAAACGGTCTTTCAAATACAGATATATATTCCTTAAAATGATCTATAACTTTTTGAACTTTTTCGGTTTTATGTAGACTATCGACAACAACATGAATATTGTCGATGTAATCTATTGTTTTAATCAAAAAGTTTAAAAGTGAAAAAAGTTCGCGAGATTCATTACACACTTGAATGGTATATGTTATTTTGATATCATCTTCATAACAGATACTTCTCCAATCAATGGATTTGTCTGTCAAGTTATTATCAATGTATTTTGGGGTGTTTTTGGTCTTGAGATTATTCACATAATCCATATCAACGAGGTCTGGGTGAACATACCAATCTTCATAAACAACGTCTGGTTCTCGATCATGTATATCATTGAAAATCATGACGTATCCGCGTTTTTCAAATATCTCCCTGGACTTTTCTCTGGTTGATGTATAGTCACCCGCACAGTAATAATCGTGTTCAAATGTCACTGTAGCAAACTTGTACTTATCAAATACTTCACTGTCAAGTTTTTCTAAAGCTTTCATCGTAGAACCATTACCCGCGTCCAAATCGATTTGAAGATAATCGATATTTTCTGGCATATTATTGTCTTCGAGAAGTTTCTTGTAATCAATCTTAGTTGCATCTGCAATAACATGTACACTATTTTTGCGATGTTCCTTGTAACTTTGGAGGTGTTTCTCGGAATACTCAATCATGATACCATTCCAACCAAAGTCTTTTTCGAGAGTATAAGTGTTATTTATATCAATGGCATCATTAGCCCCAAGTTCTAAAAATGTTCCATTTTTCTTTCTCTTTAGAACATTTAATACAAACTTATCTTGTAAAGCCTGACCGTGATAAGTGGTCATTTCTAGTGATTTAAAGTTTCTTATCTTTAATCAGGTAGATGAAGGTTTCTGATTATATCACAAAGTTTCTCATTGAAAAGGGTATCAATAAATGTTTTTCAGTGACAGGTGGATTTGCTATGCACCTCAATGACTCATTTGGACAGGAACTTGACGTGACCTATACCCATGGTGAACAGCCCGCGGGCTACGCAGCCCTCGGTTGGTCTTCGTATGAACACAATCCAAGTGTTTGTTGTGTGACTTCTGGTTGTGGCGCCACAAATGCCGTGACGCCATGTCTCATCGCATACCAAGATAGTGTTCCAGTGTTCTTCATAAGTGGACAAGTACATAGTGGGGATAACATTCGGTCAAGAGGAGGTAAAGACCGAGGATACTTTGGTTCGGATTGTGATATTGTAGAGAGTGTTAAGAGTATCACGAAGTGTGCCATTGAACTCAAAGATCCACGAGACACCCACAAAGTTCTTGAAGAATGCTATGAGAATCTCACAACTGGGAGGTTGGGGCCAGTTTGGCTCTCGGTACCTGTGGATGTTCAAGCGATGCAGATACTTCCACGAGAGTTTTTGGACATATGGTCCAAAGCTAAAAGACCAATTGTCTTGGCTGGTAATGGAATACATACATCAAAGACTCGAGAAAAGTTTAGAGAGTTTTTGAAAAAATATTCACTCCCCTACGTCGTCACATTTTTTGGAAGTGATTTGGGAGATGATTACGTTGGGAAAACTGGTCTTATTGGAAATAGATCGGGTAATTTTGCAATTCAAAATGCAGATCTTATTTTATGTCTCGGTTCAAGATTATCAAAAAATATAACGGGATACAACAGAGATTTATTTGCGAGGGAAGCAAAAGTGGTCTACTTGGACATTGATGAAAGTGAATTTATGGAGAAGAAAAAGTTGGATCTTGCAATTCACATGGACCTAAAAACATTCTTTGATTTGGAGTTGCCCAAAGTTGAATGGAATCCAAAGTGGATTCAAAAAAATATGGAATGGAAAAACTTGTGGATTGATGAAGTCCCCGAAAAAAATGGTCCTCTTGTATGTCCGTATCGTCATTTGAATAAGTTCTTCAATGAAAAAGATGGAAACTCTGTAGTGACTATGTCATCTGGATCCATATATTGTGTTGGCTGGCATGCACATAAATACAAAGATGGTGATAGATTTATTACAAGTGGTCATGGTGATATGGGTTACGAAGTTGCCGCAGCTATGGGTGCCGCATTTCATGGAAAACGCACATATGCTATTGTAGGTGATGGCTCATTCCAGTATAATATTCAAGATTTACAAACACTCAAACATTACAACTTGCCATTGACCATCCTTGTATTTAACAATGGTGGATATGGTGCTATTCAAATTACACAAAATATGGTTTTCAAGAGAGAGTTTGGAACTACACCAAACAGTGATATCTCATTCTGTAATATTGAAAAGGTTGCAAATGCTTATGACATACCATATTATAGAGTTGAAGAAGATGATGACACTAGTTACTTATCTCATGTAAATGGTCCAATGGTAGTTGAAATTGTGTGCAATGTTCAAGGACGTTATCCAAGACTTTCAAATAAACCACTTCCCGATGGCACATTCAAGAATATGCCTTATGAAGAGATGGCACCATTCTTGGATGACGATTTTCTCAAAGAGAATATGTTCGTTGCACGAGTTTAAAGTTACCATATCTAAATAATGTAGATGGGTTTCGTTGATCGCGAAGGCAATCCAGCAAATACACATTATGAAAAAGAAGAACAGTTTTTGGTAAGAACTTACTTACCAAAGGATGCATGTGTGTTGGAACTTGGTGCGAGGTACGGCACAGTTTCGTGTGTTATATCAGAAGTTCTCGAAGATCCTACAAAACACGTCGCCGTTGAACCAGACCCATCGGTGATTGAAGCACTTACAAAAAATAGGGGTGAAAATGGTGGAAAGTTTCATATATTTAATGGCATCGTGTCAGAGCATGGATGTGAACTTAAGTTTATAGATCCAAAATTTGATTTTCATGAATATGGAACATATACAAAACCATCTGAAAATCCAAATGTAGAAAACAAAACGCTTTGTGACATTGAAAAAATATATGATATGAAGTTTGATTCTGTTGTCGCAGATTGTGAAGGGTTTTTTTACGATTTTGTCAAGGAGAATATGGAGTCCCTGGCAAAAATGCGTGTATTAATTTATGAGCAAGATGGTATTCCGTGGGGGGAAATGATTAAAAAATATGAAGAACTTGACGAAATTTTGACAACGTGTGGTTTTACTAGGGTTCATACAATTCCTCATCCAAAATATGAAAATAATCCAAACTTTCACAACGTTTGGGTTAAATAATTTACATATGAAGTTCCAAATGAAAATATTATGAATAAAATGTTTCACCATAGATAACGTTGTCAATCTACTCTCACAACACTTCAAAGTTTTTACATGTATTGTGTGAGAACATCTGATGAATAAAAATCATGTTTATTGTCTTTGACAATTTTTTCGAATATATCATAGACTTTTGAAATTGTTAAATCTTCATGTTTCTCAATTACTTCAATTGCGTAATTGACATGCATCGACTTCATACCAGATAGAAGGTACGGTATTCCGGACTTTTTATATGATTCGACCCATTTATCGGTGTAAATGAGAGCTGGTAAAAGTTTATAATCACCCTTATTCTCCATATGTGCAAGAACATACTCCGTTTTAGCATTTCCAGATCCACGTCCAAACCCACCAAAAGTGACATCTACAATTTGAGCACCGTTGTAAAGTGCATCGATTGCCTTGACAGATGCATTCTTCAGGTTATCGTGTGCATGGAAACCAATTGGACCGTTGTGATGTTTCTTAATAGTTTCCAATATGCTTCGCATTTTATAGATACCAAGGTTACCATATGTATCTGCAATGTAAAGATACTCAATTGGGGCATCCTTAATAATTTCACACATTTGTTTGATTTGATCTTCGCTCATCTTATCAATACGACCAATATTAATGCATACTTCATATCCAAGATTTTTCAATTTTTTACACATTTCCACGGTGTCTTCCAAAAGTTCTACATTTAGTTTTGTGTCATCTTTGTCTTTACAGTGATACGCTACAAGAACTCTCACCATACTTATGAGTGATGACGACTTTGGTAAAAAATCTCCAATTGTAAATGTACCCATTTGAGCCATGAGAGCCAATTTACACTCAGGTACTACAATATCTTTGAATGTTTCATTCACAAGTGACTCGGGTGTATAAAACCATGGTCCGGAAGATGGAATTGTTCGCCTAAATCCAACTTCACAATATTCAATACCGCACTCTTTCACAGTATTGTAACATGCTCTCGCATGCTCTTTGTTAAAATACCAATCATTAACATACCCACCATCACGAAGGGAGCAATCGAGTAACTTCATTTATATTAACGACTATCTAATCTTTATATAACTCTCATCAACTCCAATGGAATCTTCAATTTTATGTATAGCACCAAACTTTTAAAGTATAATCTATTTAAAACCAACGTTTTATAACATAATATAATCTCATGAAAATTATTTACTGTGGGTTTTTTAAAACTGCATCCAGAAGCATTGGTGATTTCATACACAGTGTTTCAGGTTATAATGCATATGCGGGTAGAAGCATAGATCTTCACACTCATCCTACACATTGTAAAGTTGGTGATGGCGATCTCTTAATTACATCAGATGACATGCGAACATCGTGTCATAATGGTACCGTTGATAATCCAAAAATTTATGAGTATTTGAAGGAGAATGATGATATGATAGGGCGAGATTTTCCTTACTTTGGGATGTACGAGCATATTAATGAAACATATGATGATTCCAAATTTATCATGTGTATTAGAGAAACCGAGTCTCTCATCAATAGTTACAAAAAACATGACGCGTGGTTAATGCCTATCGCCAGGAATAAAGGTAATGCCGCCATTCTAGGTGTGAATGGATCTTATGACGACAAATACAAAGAACGACTTCGTATGGTCTACGAATCTCACAATCACAAAGTCTTGAATTATTTCAAGGATAAACCTGGAAAACTGCTGGTATTAAAATTTGAAGATATTGGAACTGAAAAATTCGAAAAAGATATTCTTGACTTTCTCGGTCTAGAAAATCCGAATAATATCAAGATAAAATGGATCAAGTAAAACAATAACTTTCTCCCAACTCCGAAGTGTCCCTTACTTCCCATGTAGCACCAAAGCGCTCCGCCCATTGGGAAAGTAAACGTTTTTCGGGATACACAAGGTTATACTCCTTTTCATGTCTCACATCATTCACATATTCTCCCACAATTTTTCGAACATCTTCGATATCGATGAAGTCAAAATATCTGTCTTGATCGATGACGACACGTCCATCCCTTTTACATACTGCACTAAATCTGGTAGGCAACTCACCTGATCCATAACATCCCCATATACGGAGAGAGTGTGCATTTGGAATTGTTTCAATACGTCTATCTATGATCCATTTGGAAAGGCCATATGGATCCGCGGGTGGTGTACCGCGAAGTGCCGCACCACTTGAAAAGTACAACAACTTTCCTTTGAATACTCTCACAACATTTTCAAACATGAGAATATTTTTGTGTGTGACCCAACCATCATCTATGGCAAGACGACTTCCGCCCATGACGGCACAGTGAATAACAACATCGTATTTATGTTCATCAAAATACTTTTCAACGGCTTTTTGATCCAAAAGATCTAATTCCTCTCTAGTTACACCCGTCCAATTTGTATCCCTAAGTAAATTCTTACCAACAAATCCACCAGCACCGAGTACACAGACTTTCTTCATTTACTTAAAGTTGTATGAATACTTTAAATGAGATGATATTCCTCATTGACTTGGATGGCACTCTCTTAAATAGTGACCACCTTCATTATAAGGCATGGGCTAAAGTTCTTGATGAGACACCCGAGTTTGTTGAAAGAGTTGTAAAGACGGGTGAATACAATGACTTTCTTTATGACAAAGAATTGAGACAGGAAAAAATTGCTGAAATGTGCAAGTTTGAGAATATTGAACTGATGAAGAATGCAGATAAGTTTATAAATTTCATTGCGGACAATCACATAAAACACGCTGTTGTAACACACACGGATCGCCGTGTAGTTGAACATTTTAGGTCAAAGGTACCAATTCTCAATAAACTCAAGAATTGGATTGTGAGGGAAGACTATGATCAACCAAAACCGAACTCGGAATGTTATGAATTAGCTCTTAAATTATACAGTGAAGGTGACAAAGAAATTATCGGTTTTGAAAACTCCGATCATGGAATAAAAGCTCTCCGGGGTGTGACACACAATATATTTCAGGTTTATCCAGATACAGATTACTTAAAAGTTTTGGAACATATCACAGTACAATGCCCAAAAAGGTTTGGTATGCGCCCAACAAATTTGAATCATATGGGGAGGAAGAAATTAAAGCCGTTGAGGCGTGCCTTCGCGATGGCTGGCTCGCTGGCTTTGGTGATCGTTCTGTGGAATTTGAGAAGAGGGTGGCCGACACATTCGGGAAGAGACACGGACTTTTTGTAAACTCCGGGAGTAGCGCAATCCTTTTGGGTCTATGTGCACTTGATCTCCCCAAGGGGAGTGAAGTCGTCACACCCGCGTGTGGCTTCGCTACGACAGTGGCACCCCTCGTTCAACTTGGCCTCAAACCAGTGTTTTGTGATGTGGGTCTCAATTCGTATGTTCCAACTATTGAGGATCTCAAGAAGGTTGTCACACCAGAAACAAAGTGTATTTTGTTACCCAACCTCATTGGAAATGTCCCCAATTGGGAGGCCATTCGTGAAGCATTCCCCGGGGTGACCCTTTTCGAAGATTCTGCGGATACAATCACAAAGACATCATGTACTGACATCTCAACCACAAGCTTCTACGCGAGTCATGTTATCACAGCGGGTGGTGTTGGTGGTATGGTAATGTTCAATGATGATGCCCACCTCAAGAGAGCCCTAATGTTCCGCGATTGGGGTCGCATCGGTGACAACATCGAGGAACCAAGTGAACGCTTCAATCACTCAGTGGATGGCATCCCCTATGATTGGAAGTTCCTCTACGGTGTCGCGGGATATCACCTCAAAGCATGTGAAATGAATGCCGCCTTTGGTCTCGTTCAGATGGATAAGTTGGAGGGGTTTCTCGCCACTCGGCGCCAAATGATTGAGAGATACTTGGAGAACCTTAAGACTTGTCCATACTATACTCTACCAGATGACTCCGTCAAACCAAATTGGCTTGCTATCCCCTTACAATGTATGGATCGCCTTGAACTGGTGAATTTCCTCGAGGAGAACGATGTACAAACACGTGTCACATTTGCTGGCAACATCACGAGACACCCAGCATTCCGCGAATACTTGGATGATTTTGAGAATGCCGATCGTATCATGAGAAATGGATTTCTACTTGGCGCCCATCATGGTATGACACTTGAAGATGTAGATCGGGTATGTGATTTACTCAAAAAATTTGCTAATATGAAATTAGGTAATTATTTTCATTAAACCACTTAAAACAAAAATGAACCGTAATATAAATGCCAAATGCACTTGTAACTGGTGGATGTGGCTTTATTGCTTCCAATTTTATCAATATTATGAAGGAAAGATATCCTGATATCACATTTGTTAATATTGATAAGATGGACTATTGTTCAAATATCGAAAATGTAAACCAAGGTGCCTCAAAATTTGTAAAGGGTAATGTGGGAAATGCCGAACTTATTGAACATCTCATTGAAGAATACAAGTTTGATTATGTGTTTCATTTTGCGGCACAAAGTCACGTGGATAATTCATTTGAGAATGCTCTCAGTTTCACAATTGACAATACTCATGCGACACATGTTCTAGTTGAGGCCTGTCGTCGCCATATACCAAATGTTGAATTTATTCATTTTAGTACGGATGAAGTCTATGGCGAAACGAAAACAGATGAACCTTTTACTGAAGAAACTGGTGTTTTGAGACCTACGAATCCATATTCCGCGTCAAAGGCTGCTGCTGAGATGATAGTTCGTTCTTATATTGAATCATTTGGAATGAATGTAAAAGTTATTAGATGTAACAATGTCTATGGTCCAAATCAATATCCTGAAAAACTTATACCAAAATTTAAGCGACTTTTGAAAGATGGTAAAAAGTGTACAATTCATGGCATCAACAGTGCCAATGTTCGAAGAGCTTTTATGCACGTAGACGATGTCGTTGATGCGGTTGATATAGTTTGGAAGAAGGGAACTACGGGTGAAGTATACAATATCGCATCTGATGACGAAATAAGTGTCATGGACGTCACAAAGCTCATGATAAAAACTATAAAGGACACCGAAGATTATGATGAATGGATTGAATATATTGAGGATCGTCCATTCAACGACCAGCGATACCACATATGCGCAGATAAACTGAAAAAGTTGGGTTGGTCACAACAGAAGACTAGGGATGATCTTATTAATTTTCTCAAATTATAGTAAATGTCATACGTGACTTCAAGTCAGACTGCGAGTGCTATGTATAATAAAGCCAAAAATATCGCTTCGGGTAAGATTGACCTTGAAGTTTCTATGAAAACTGTCATGGGTATTCTCCTTCTTGGTTTGTTCTATATGGTGACTTCATCTATTGGTATGAGCATATACTCTAAATGTGATGCTATGAAAGGAAAGTCGGTTCAGGACAACCTCTATAAGTATTTAGCAGCGACCCTTACTATCGGTCTTACTATTCCGTTCACCCTATTAGTCACGAAGTTTGCAAAGAATGAAGGTGCAGTCTTCACTCTTATCTATTCCATCATGGGTCTTGTTGGTAGTGCTGCTGCTCTCAATTGGAGTCTCAAGTGCGATAATGCCAAGCAAAGTGAAAAGGGATACGCTGGCTTTAGCACAGCACTCTTCACATGTACACTCCTCTTTTCCATGTTCCTCATGCGACCAAAGAAGATTTCAAAAAATTATTAAGTTGGAGAGTTTTAGAGAATGAAACCAATTGTGTATAATATCTATATTCTCATGATGCTCTTGGCCCACGTGATGCGTAGGGCAGGAACATTTACAATGGAGGAAAAGGTGAAGATGTTGGAGTTTATTGGTATTATGGCACAAAATCCAGATCAAAAAGTGTCATTAATGTATGCTCCAAAACTTCAATCTTGTGAATACAGATATTTGACAGGTTGATCTTTTTCTTTAGTTAATATCTTATTGAGGAGGTACAATTGGAAAAATATTCCTAACATTGTGTATGCCAGGGGAAAGTTCATACCATGTTCTCTGTATTGGTAAATGAACCAAAGGCATCCCGCGATGAGGCTCAACAGGACACCATTTCTCGACTTTTCATCCATCTCATCAGATCTTATATAGTCTCGATACATCTGCATGAAGCCAATACTAAACGCAATCCCTGCGACTATTTCATTCGATTTCATTTTTAATCTATGTCAATATTATAAAATGGAAGCGATCTTAGAAAAATTCGGTGGTAAAATTGACACCAAGAGTGTCGTTACTATGGTGGAAGATATCAAGCGGGATTATTTGGGGGATGGTCTCCAGAAGGAAGACATCCCACCAATTGTGGCGAAGTTGATGACAGCGGCGTCCAAGTTTAACAAGTTGGAAGGCCCTCAAAAGAAAAAGTTGGTTGTTTCAATTCTTAACCATTTGATTGGTGAGATTGATGGTGATGCCGAACACGACAGTGAGTTTGAACTTGTTCTTAAGTCATTGGTTCCAGCGATGGTTGATGGTTTCGCAACTATGCTCAAGGCGAAGCAGGCACTCTTTGGCTGTTGTATGAAGGCATAAGGATTTGGGGCGCTACTATCATAGAATGAAATTTCCACCCTTGGAAGTTATTGTACAGTACGGCCTATATACAGTGAAAGAGCTTGAAAGGTTTTCAAAGGGTCTTGTGCCGAAGAAAAAGAACGTCATCATTCTTAACGAGTGCGATCATTGCGCATTCGTCTATCCAGGTCCGACCTGTAATAATTGTTGTTGATATGGGCTATTACATTGTTGAAAGTTATATGTCAAAGAAACATGTCAAAACACAGAGTAACTGTATCTGTTGTGCGGAGAGAAGGCTCATCAAGACCCTGTTTAGGGAGTCCCTAAAGAGGGGTAACAAACCTCATCAGTTTCAGACATGGGTACATAGGAAATATGGAGAACTTGTGGTTGAGCGCAAGACCTGTTACGGTCACGGAAACTCACTTCCATGTGTCCTATGTAGGAAGGCACTTGAGAGAATTGGTCTAAAGTGGATGGCCCATGATGGAGATCATTGGGTTCACAGTAAAAAATCAAAGTATATACCACCATCTATACCAACGAACAAACAAAGTAGACAGTTAGGATTTAGGCGTGATAATAAGCCCAAGTGCTGACTCCAAATTGTTGTGATTTCGCTTTAGGGGTTTATCCCTTTTTAGTTTTAGCGAGTTGTTAGCGGATGTTGTATTCTTTATTTCATTCATCTTTTTTGTGTTTGACATAATGGGTATCACGTTATCTATGACAGGAGCCGTGTCTATAGGTTTTGGCTGCCCGTCATCGCGTGTAAGGTTTTCTCGGAACTCATCAATTGTGAGGTCACCCCCAAACTCCTTAAGTCTAAATCTATTTGGGGCGGGTTTCACATGACCTATTTGATTGTACATCTTTCGTCGCATGAGTACAATGTTTCCACACACTATACTCCCCTTGACGTCGCCACACTTGTCTATCGCGTAGGATTTTACACAACTCCATGAACAGAAGTTGCCAGCTGTGTAAAACT
>Ga0255763_1003147_pt1 | contig 15037 bp, 13 predicted proteins | sample 041ome_2_FD_179963 | JGI IMG/M metagenome (GOLD analysis project Ga0255763, IMG submission 179963) | Coastal salt marsh microbial communities from the Groves Creek Marsh, Skidaway Island, Georgia - 041406US metaG (version 2) | ecosystem: Environmental > Aquatic > Marine > Intertidal zone > Salt...
AGATCCGTTTTTACCCGCGTCACCGGCGCGTTCGAACGTCGGTCGCGCCCGACGTCGTCGTCACACGTCGTCGACCGACGATGGAGGCACCGCGAACGGTGGATGAGGTGTACGGCAATTTCAACGCGCGACGCGCGGGGTTAATTAAAGCGTTAACCAGCGGTGCGTGCGTAGACGCGCGCGCGACGTCGTCGGCGTCGCGAAGATGATGATGCGCGGATGCGCGACCACAGATTTCGTGATGATTAACGATGCCTTTTGAATGCGATTTTCACAGACGTCGAGCGGTTTTACGCGCAGTGCGACCCGGATAAGGAGAACCTGTGCTTGTATGGGAATCCAGATGGCACGTGGGAGGTGCAGTTACCCGCGGAGGAGGTGCCGCCAGAGCTTCCCGAGCCCGCGCTCGGGATTAACTTTGCGCGCGATGGCATGCAGGTGCGCGCGCGATGGGTGCGACATGTGCGACGAAATGTGCGCGCGCTTTCGCGGTGTTTGCGGTGGTGCGAACGCGGGAGCGGGGGTGGGAAAATATCGTGGAAAATATCGCGCGTGCGTGGCGCGAGAGAGATGCGCGCGAGGCGACGGGCGTGGGGGCGTACGCGAAGGGACTTGGGCGATCGGCTGGTCGATCGCGAGAGACGTTGACGCGAGACGACTGACTGGTGGTTGACTTTTGTGTTTGCATTCTCGCGCAGCGTAAGGATTGGTTGGCGCTCGTGGCGGTACACAGCGATGCGTGGTTAATGGCTGTGGCGTTTTACTACGGCGCTAAGTTTGATGCGTCCAAGAGGTGCGTATGGGACTCGTCGACTCGTCGAGCGGGCGCGGGCTGTCCCGTCTGGACGCGAACCGCGCGAGCGCGCGAGACATTGAATGCGTTTTGTCTGTATGCCTGTACGTGCGCGAGATGCGCACGACACGCGAGATGATGTATGACTGACGATTGCTTATTCGTGTGCTCGTATTATTCGATGTAGGTCGAGCTTGTTTGCGCTCATTAACGGCGTGCCGACGGTGTACGAGACGTTGTCCGCGGCGGATGGCAAGGGCGCCGGCGCAGGGAAATCGGGTGGGAAGAATGGTGGCTCTGAAGTTGGTGCGGGTGGGAACGGTGCCAAGGGCGCGGGCAAGGGTGGGGCGAAGAGACAAAAACCGGATCCGGTGCGTCTGCGCGCGTGTTCGACGACGATATTGGCTGGCGCCGGCGCGACGTCTCGCTCGACGTCAACCAACTATATACTGACCCATGTTTTCGCTCGCGTTTCGCACGCACACAGGCGGATGCACAAGGATTCAAAAAACCATCAACGGGGTTCATCTTACAAGTCGACGAGCCTCTGGACGCGTTAAAGAATGCGCAAATCGAGGTGCGTCGTCGTCACTCTTCTGAACCGTCGCCCGTATGGGTATTTAGTATACATTGACATTGACACTGACTTTTGTCGTTTCTTTCCTCTAGTTGTTCTGGCCGGATGATAACTTGTGGTACCGCGCCGAGGTGATTTCACTCAACGAGCGTAACCGCACCGCTAAGGTGTTGTACGCCACGAGTGATGTGGAGACGCTAGATTTGGATGAATTGATTCGCGAAGGGCACGTCAACGTGCGCCGTGAGACGTGACGAGCGCGCGCCGTGTCGTCGATGAAAAACCACCACGACCATGATGAGGGGAAGGGTTAGTGGACTGTATCAATCCAAAACAAATTAGCACTTAAGCCGTCATTTCGCGTTCGCTGGTAGACGTTTTTAGCCTCTTTTTTAGCCGAGGTTGTTTGAAAATGAATACGAGAACATACGCGCATCACCTTCGCTTTTCAAATCGAAACTTTGTCCTTTACATTTTCAATATACCTATACCGGTAGTTGTACACGTGGATAACATACACCGCGCGCGTTTATGCCGCGTCGCAGAAACAATTTATTGCGAAACGTTTCGTCGTTCGTTCATGTCTAAGAATCACCTCGGTGTGGCGGCGCGTCGTCGCCGCCCTGGTGCGGGTGGTACATCACGTGCGATTGCGGTTGAGTCCAAGGTGGATTCATGGAAGGTGGCGCAAATTGCGCGTTAGGAATCGGATGTGGCATCGGCATTCCTAGTGGCACACCGAAATGCTGCATTGGCACCATCCCGGGTCCCAGCGCGCCGTATTGCGGCGGAAAATGCACTGGCACCAACCCGGGTCCCGGCGCCAAGAACACGCCGGGCCGCATCGGCATAGGCACCGGCATAGGCACCGGCATCTGCGGCGGTGCCAGCGGCTGTCCTGGTGGTAAAGGTGGTGCGCTTGGACGCGGATTGCGCGGTCGCGCGAAATCGGGATCAAACGAATCCGCTCTGGCGTTCTTCTTCAACGCCTTGCCGCGGTTGCGTTCAAACACAACCACGCCTTCGCCATTCGATTGAGCTTCGCTCAACCGCGGACTTTGTGCGCGCGGTGTGTTCGATCGACTCGCGTCCTCTGCGTTGTCGTTGCCATCGCCTTGCGCGCCAAAAATTCGTTCGCGCGCGACTCGATACGCCTCCTCGCGTTGCTCCGTCGTCTGCGTCGACGCCTCTTTCTGCACCTTCATCGCACCCATCCCGCGCGAAAGCGCCTCTATATCACCCGGTGGCGACGTATTCGTCGTCTTGGACTTGACTCGAATCACTTTCGTCGGCGATTTCACCGCCGCCACCGCTGACGCGCCGCTCGAGCTCGCGTCGCCGCTCGTCGCTGACGTCGCGTCGCTCGCGTACTCCTCTATCCGCTTCCCCATCGCCTCCATCGTCCACCCTTCCGGCTTGACCCACACCACGCGCTCTTTTTTACCTTCCCCCACGCTCAACGCCTCCACGCCGTGCTGTATCGCCAGATACCCGGCGAGTTTCCGCCGCTTTGCATTCGTCGCGCTCGCGCACGTCGCCTCGCGCGCATCCTCCCGCATCAACAACCCGTCCACGAGTTCGCGCTCAATCTCCATCACCAGCGCGCGATCACCACCATCGCTTTGCGCCGCGCGCATCAGCGCCTCCTCCGCGCGCTCGCGCGCCGTCGCCCTCGCGTCTTCATCCGCCGTCACGATGTTGGGCGCTCGAACGCGCGACGCCATCGTCGACGCGAATTCCCCGTCGCCCTACGCAAGTGAACACCCCGCGAGACGCGCGAAAACGTGAACACGCGCGCGCGGGACGTCGCGCGATGCGCTGACGCCGACGCCGCGGTCGACGCGCGCGGTGGTGTGGCGCGAACGACGCGCGCGCGCGGTCGGCGGCGTGTTTGACGCCACCAATGTAAATATCCACGAAGCGCCGCGCGACGTCTATCCGCGATTTGCGTCGCCGCGCGCGCGCCGTGGCGACCGCGATCGCGCGTAAAAGATGCGCGTGAATTTTCCGACACCGTTCGCCCGTCGTTTCGCGCGTTTTGGTGCTCGAGCGGCGACGCATGGGGGTGATTTCTGCGTGAAATGCCCCACGCCGCACGGCGCGGCGCCGGCGGCCGCGCGGCAGATCACGACGCACGCGTTCGACACGAGCGACGTCCGCGCGAGCGAGTGTTGAGAGCACGATCGATAGAGGATAAAAATGGCAACGGTGTCGAGCGCGGTTCCGCGCACGGTGGCGCGCGCGTCGACGATGTTGGCGACGAAAAGATGCGCTGCGGCGATGGTGCCTCGAGCCGCCTCGGTGGTGACGATGAAGACGACGATGGCGGCGTCGACGATGCGCGTCGGGCGGGTCAAGGCGTTCGGTGGTGCGTCTTCGACGCGCGCGACGGCGTCGTTCGTGACGCGCGCGGTGACGGAGGCCGAGAAGGCGGATGGCATCTTGCCCAAGCGCGAGCCGGAGGACGACGACGAAACCGACGGGAAGGAGTTTGACATCTTCCGCGACAGCGCGTTGCGATACATGGGGTATGCGAATGAAGTTGGTGAATCGTTTGTGGCGTGGGTGCCCGCTTGGGGGGTTCCAGCGACGTACGGCGTCGCGGCGACGTACGTATTGATGGATACGGTGGATAAAGGTTTAAAGCGTTGGAAAAAGGCTGAGGGCGAAGAGGACCAAGCCAAGCAAGCGGTGACGGTGGCATTAGACACGGTAACGTGGCAAATGCTTGCGTCGGTGTTCTGGCCTGGGTCGTTCATTCGCGTCGTCGTGGCGACGACGAACTTGGCGCTCGCCAAGGCGGATGTGAGCGCGTTTGACCAGCTCGCGGCGCAAGGCTTGGACGTCGAGCGATTGTTGCCGACTTTGATGGGTTTGGCGGCGATTCCGTTCATCGTGAAGCCGATCGATCACACCATTGATGCCGCCGCGGACTTGTCGTTCTCCAAGGCGTTGAAGGGTGAAATGAAGGAACCGCAAGAATGGGCCGTAGGCGCCGGCGTCATCGGCGCCTGCTTGGCGTTACCGCCCATCTTGTTTTCCGTCGCGGGTGCCATCAACGACGCCGCGGGCGTCGTTGTTGGTTAATTAGTATTAATCATCATATTCCGAACTTGCAATCATTCATTACTTAACTTACTTAAGGTTGCTGAGTGAAGTGTGATTCTATCGACTACGTGCTACGTGTTACTATTGAAAAAGCTCTTCTAACCAGCTAAAACGACATCCGAGGCTTTCCCCGTACCCGCTTTTCCGGTTTTCATGGTGTCTCCTTCGATTTCCTTCGCCTTGTAGTAGTGCGGGGCGATTTCAACCAGCCATTCGGGCTTAATCTCAATCACTTGACGCATGTATTCCTTTGTCGTGTACACGAGCTCGAAATACACCACCCAACGCGGAAGTTCTTTGGCTAATCCACTCGATGGGTGAATGGCTACTGTTTGCGGATTCTTTACCGTGCGATAGCTTCCATTTCTTTGCAGCTTTGCGGTATGGTAGAAGAATCCGCTCGTTATGCACTTTTTGATGCCATCCATGTCATTGACGTTGCTCATCGGCTCGATTTCGACGCGTTCGAGAAGTTTGACAAGCTGCTCTCGAATATCTCGCGCCGTCTTCATCGTTCGCTGCTGCACAAAATTCTCATAACACCATTGCACACTGAAATCTGCATCGCGCCAGGTGTTGTATACGTTTAACAACGCAATATGATCGCCAACGTTGCCAATGTGAAATGACTTGTGCGCGTGGTCCGCGAGCTGCAACTTATCCTTTGGGCGATAGAAAATCGTGTTTCCGCACGACAACATGCAACATATCGTCATAATTTCGTCGCTGACTTTGTACTTATCGCTCGCACACAATGTCTTCGAAAGCATCGGGTCGAGCGGAAACTCCGCCATTTTTCGTCCGAGCTTGGTGAGCTCGCCGCGATCGTTCAACGCCCCCAACGCGTACAGTTGCTCAAGCGCGCGAAGCAATGTCTCCGCGGGCGGTGGATCCATAAAGTCAAAGTGCATCAAATCGTTGATCCCAAGGGATTTGAGCATGAGCACGACGTTGCCTAAATTCGTGCGCTGGATTTCGGGAACGGTGTTTGGATCGAGCTCGTTTTGGAAACTCCACGCCGTGTACAAGCGGAAACATTTACCGGCGGATGTGCGCCCAGCACGACCGGCGCGCTGCAATGCGCTCGCTTGCGACGTCGGCGTTACAACGAGCGATTCCATACCACTTCGCGGGTTGTAGCTCTTTTGCTTGCAAAACCCGGGATCGATAACGTACTTGATACCGTCAATAGTAAGCGACGTCTCGGCGATGTTCGTGGCGAGAACGACTTTACGCGAGCCTTTGGGAGTTTCCTCAAAAATTTTTGCTTGCATATCGCTCGGTAACGATGAATAAATCGGGGCAATAATGAGCTCAGGGAGCTTCTTATCCAATTCGTTCATGCGCGTTTTGAGCAACTCTTCGCAGTTTTCGATCTCCTCTTGCCCGGTGCAAAACACCAAAATGTCTCCTTCGGGTTGCGTGGTGTGAATTTGTAACACCGTCACTACCGTCGCGTCGACGTAATCCGCCTCGGGTTGCTTTGTGTACAAAATATCAACCGGAAAACGGCGACCTGGGATTCTGAAGATTGGTGCAAAGTCAAAGTATTCGCTAAACTTTTCCGCGTCGAGCGTCGCCGAAGAAATCAAAAGCTTAATCTCTGGACGGAATCGAGCGATATCCTTTACCAAACCAAAAAGCACGTCCGTGTGTAACGTGCGCTCGTGTGCTTCGTCGACCATCATCACTGCATATGACGCCAAATCAGGCTCGCCTAGGAATTCACGTAGGAGCATACCATCCGTCATGTATTTGACCACCGTCTTGTCGCTCGTGCAATCCTCAAAACGAATGGAGTATCCAACCTCATGCCCGAGTTTAATGCCAGCTTCGTCGGCTACACGCGTGGCAACAGACATCGCCGCGACTCGTCTCGGTTGTGTGCATCCAATCTTTTGCGTCTTCTTCGCAAACCCAGCCTCCCACATGTATTGCGGAATCTGCGTCGTCTTCCCCGAACCCGTTTCGCCGACGATGACAACAACCTGGTGGTCCTCCACGGCTTTAATCAAATCTTCACGGTACTGATAAATTGGCAAAGATTTCCTATCCGCCTCAATCTTCGCCCGTTTTCCTAGCTTACCCGCCAACGCGAGCTTGGTGCGCTTCTCTTCATCCATTTCCTCCTCGCTTTCGCTGTCGCTTTCGCTACTCGAAGACACACCGTCACCCGCCATGATTTCATCCTTGATGAATTGTATTTGATCATCGTACACTAAATCATACTCCTTCACGTCAGACTTTTTATCAGCTGCGCCGTACTGCGCCCTGGCGTGCTTGAGCTGATGCGCCTCCCACTGATCGGAATCCTTGAACGGGTTCGCCTCATCTTCGGGATCGGGTTCTTTGTACCGTTGCCGCGCGACGGCGAATCTCTCACTCGTCGACTTGGGTTTATTCGGATCATCATACGCCGTGGGGATTGAATACCGTTCTTCTAACTGATCGTTAATGCTATTGATCTGTTGCATGGCCAATTCGTACACCTTTTTACGTTTTTCCAAATCCCTCCGTTGCTCCTCCGTCACGTCTTGGCCCTCGTAAAAGTACTCTGTTTCCCGAATCGATTCTTTCAACTCCTCGAGCTTTTGCATCTCACGTTTCTTCAAATACTCCTGCCTCGACACCTTACGCAACTCTGGGAGTAAATCCATGCGATCTTCATCGTTTTCTAAATGCGCGCCTCGACGTTGCGCCTCGGCGCGCTCCGCCTCGGTCATGTCTCGCTCGGTTAACTTTTTCGTCTTTCCTTCATCTCTCGCGCGTAATCGAGCCTCAAACTCTTCGCGCTCGCGTAAATCTTCCTCCATTTCGCGTTGCTTCTTCGTTTCTTCATCCTCCTCTTCGACATCCTCGCCGTTATCGGCATCCTCGTCGCTCCAACGCTCCGCCGTCAACGCCCGCCGCCGCGTCTCCTTTGCATCCTCATCCTCCGAACTCGACACCTCATCTCTACGTTTCTTGCGCACTCTCCGCTTCGACGACGACGCAGTTTTCTCACGCTTCGCCTCGCGCCTCTTGTCGCTCTCGGAATCATCCTCGTTGCCGTCGTCGTCGTCGTCTTCAATCAAATCGTACGACGCGTTGCGCCTCGCCAACGCCGCCGCCTCGGCTTCAAGCTCACGCAACGCCCGTCCACTGCCACTCGCGCCCGCGCTCGCGCCTCGAGAACGTGCATCCGGTGCGTTCGAATGCGCGTGCGACGCCGCACGCACCGCGGTGGAGAGTTCGCGCGCGAATGTCGCCGTGGAATCGTTCGCCGGGCATCCAGAATCGATCAACGCCTGACGCAAACCGTCGACGTCTGCGCCGAATGTCGCCGCCTGCGCCTTGACGAACGCCTCGAGTGCACTCGCGGTGTATCCCAGGACGTCGTGTAAGCCGTCGCGGATGACGTCGTCGACCGAGCGCGACGCGCGACCCGGCGGCGGCGGCATGATGGATTGCGTCGCCCAATGAAGGCGCCAGAGCTCGCCGCGACGACGAACGCACGGCGCGCGACGGTTGCGCGTAATCGAGAGACACGAGCACGTTTGGTATGATTTCACACGCGGCGACGCGTGCGGTGCGCGCGAACGCGCGCGTGACGGCGCGCAAGGATGTGGATAACCGTGCGCAGCGTCAGGCGCGCGTGACGACGTCTCGGGGGAAGAGAACGGTCGAGACGCGCGCGAATGCGAGCGAGATTAACGCTATGAATGAAAACTTCGCGTCGCAAACTCCGCTTGAGATTATGGATGCGGCGCTTGAGAAATTCGGCGATGGATTGGCGATCGCGTTTAGCGGCGCCGAGGACGTGGCGTTGATTCAGTACGCGGCGTTGACGGGGAAACCGTACCGTGTGTTCTCGTTAGATACTGGACGATTGAATCCTGAGACATACGAGTTATTCGATAAGGTGGAGAAGCACTTTGGGATTAAGATTGAGTATTGCTTCCCGGAGGCGCAAGCTGTGAAGGATTTGGTGAATGAAAAGGGTTTGTTTTCATTTTATGAAGACGGGCACAAGGAGTGCTGCGGCGTGCGCAAGGTGAAGCCTTTAAGAGCGAAGCTCAGTACACTCACGGCGTGGGTGACTGGACAACGCAAGGATCAAAGCCCTGGGACGCGAAACGAAGTGCCGGCGTGCCAAGTAGACCCGGTGTTTGAGGGCGCGAAGGGTGGCGCCGGAAGCCTGGTGAAATTTAATCCACTCACCGATGCCACGAGCCAAGAGGTTTGGGACTTTTTGCGCGTCATGGGCACGCCTGTCAATGAATTACACGAGAAGGGATACGTTTCCATCGGCTGCGCGCCGTGCACGCGTCCAGTGCTTCCGGGGCAACAAGAGCGCGAAGGCCGATGGTGGTGGGAAGACGCAAGCGACAAGGAATGCGGCTTACACAGCGGTAACTTGAGTGCTGAAGCTAAGGCCGCACAAGATGCACGTGAAGCAACGGAAGAAGACCTTTTCAAAAACAGCAAAGTTCACGCGCTCACGCGCGCTGACATCGAAAAGCTTAAGGATGAAGCTACGCACACCGAAACTACCATCGCTGTCTTGTACGCGCCGTGGTGCAAATTTTGCCAGCGCATGCAAGGTGGCTACGAAAACGCTGCGGAGAACTTGTCCCCTAAAGGAGTCAAGTTTGTGAAATTCCGTGCCGACCGCGATGAGAAGGAGTGGTCCAAAGAGAATCTGTCCCTCGAATCGTTCCCAACCGTGCTCCTCTTCCCCAAGGGCCGTTCGGGATACGTCAAACTCGGTTCCGAGCGCCGCGACGCGGATTCTTTGCAAATCTTCATCGAATCCATCGTAGGTAAATTGTAATTATCCCTCATTTCTTCTTCGTATTCATCCATGGAGTTGTCGAAACACTGAAAAATGAAACACTAACGACGCGTTCACCGTGCGAGCGCCACTCCTCGGCGCGCGTACGACAGGTTTCGCATAGCACATACGCACATAGACGCACACAAAATAAGAGGAGGAGATAAACCCTGTCGTCTCGGGTCCATCTAAACGCATGGGTCTCACCGCGTCGTCGCTGAATTTGACGCAATACGACATCGCCGATGTGCAACAACACTGTGAAGATAAATTCACATCCGCCGAAATCCAAGCCCTGTACCAACGATTTCGCGCGTTAGACAAGAAACACAAAGGATTCATATCTGAAGATGAACTCATGGCCATTCCCGAGCTCGCCATCTCGCCGCTCGCGCCGAGGATTGTGCAAATGTTTCAGAATCAAAACTTCAAGGATTTCGTACGCATGATCGCGGCGTTGAGCCCGCGCGCGAGCCGTGAAGACCGCTTGCGGTTCATGTTTACGTGCTACGACATCGATCGAGATGGCTTAATCTCGCGGTCGGATTTAGAAACCATGGTGCGACACTTGGTGGGGAGTTCCATCGGCGAGGATGAGTTTGAGCGTCTGCTCGAGCGCGCGTTCGAAGAGTTGCGCACATTGCGTAACGGGAAATCGACCACGAAGGACGACTCCACGCGCTCGCGTGGGATTTCATTCGCGGAGTTTTCGAGTTTATTAGCAAATGTCGAACAATTACCCACGGTGCGCGTGCCGGTGGAGACGTGAGCGAGCGCCGCGAGCACATCAAATCGCGTCGTCGAGTCGAGCCGCACTGTACATAGCCTTTGTTGAACACATAGCCTTCTTAGCAATACACACTTATTAACTTGATAAAATGAAAAGCGAGCGAGCGAGCGAGCGAGCGAAAAACATATCGTATTGTCACCATGCAAACCCGACGGCGCTACTCGCTCGCCTCCACGGCGCCGCAACCCGATGTCATCTTATTTGCACCTCCAAGCGAACAGTTATACACTCCCTTAAACAACGCATCGGGTCCAGTCGAGCTCAAACGAATCAACTTCACCGAGTACTTCAACGTTGTGCCACCCGGGATGAGCGCGTACGGACTCTTCACCGCCGAGTCGCCGAACCCGACCGCGCTCGGTACTTCAAACGTCCGCTCACCGCCGACGCGCATGCCAATAATCCCCTCAATCAACCCAGGAGGCACCCCGGGCGCGGGATTATTCTTATCCAACGAAATCACTTTCGGCATCGCTTCGGCCGGGGTGATGCTCACCGATCCCGTCCCAGACGCGTTGGTATCGTACACCAAGCCTCCGAGCGTCGTATCGAACGTCGTCGGCGTCGTCGACGTCCCATCCTCGAACGTCCCCACGAGCGACACCAGCACGAGATCCCGCGCGCGTGCCTCTCGCGCACCAAACCCAGGCGCGTCCGACACCACGCGCACGCTCGCGCCCGCGTCCTCCGCGAATGCGTTCGACGATGGGAACATCTTGTGCATCGCCAACACCGACGCCGCCGACGCCAACCACTGTCGACGCGACGCCGACGCCGCGGACGACGCGGACGATGATCGCGTCGTCGTCGTCGTCCCTCGCCGCGCCGTCGCGCCGCACGTCGCGCGCACCGTCGTCGTCGCGCGCATCGAATTCGATGTGAAAAAAAGCGTCGCAAACTGTCGACCTCCAGCCGTCACTCATCGACGCCACGCCATCGCTCGCGATGTCCGCGACTCCGCCGAGCGCGCGCGCGGTCGACGGGCATCGCCGCGCACCGTCCACCGCGTCCTCGGCGTCGCGCGTCGCGCGACGCGCGCGAGGCGGCGGCGGCGCGCGCGTCGCACCGCGCTCGGTCGCGTCCTTTCGCGTGACGGCGCTGTCTGACGCCTCGCACGGCGCGGAGGCGCCGCGTGCGGCGTCGAACGCGTCGGCGAGCGCGAGAACGCCGAATGAAGAGGATGATTCTCTCGCCGCCATGCTCGCAGTGCTTCGCGCGCGCGCGGCGGAGGATGCGAAGGATTGCTCGAAAAGCGAGGACGGCGCAAAGGTGTACTTGGTCGGTACTGGGCCTGGTGATCCGGGATTGTTGACGCTACGTGCGTATCAACTCATGCGTTCGGCGGATGTGGTGCTGTACGATCGGTTGGTGTCGAATGAGATATTGAATTTAGTGCGACCCGAGGCGACGTTGGTGTACGTGGGCAAGCGCGCGGGATTTCATACGCGAACGCAGAGCGAAATACACGAGTTGTTATTGGCATTCGCGGATGTTCGAGCGACGGTGCTGCGATTGAAAGGTGGTGATCCCTTAGTGTTCGGTCGCGGCGGGGAAGAGATGGATTTTTTGAGGGATAATAATAAGAATGTGACGGTGGAAGTCGTGCCCGGGGTGACGGCGGCGGCGGGCGTTGGGAGCGAGCTCGGTATCCCGTTGACGCACCGTGGTATGGCGACGAGCGTGCGGTTGTTAACGGGACACTTGCGCGAAGGATTTTCAGCCAACGATACCGCCAAGGCGAGTGATCCGGTGGATTTTGCGGTGACGTCCGCGGACGTGGACACCACGCTCGTCGTCTACATGGGCCTCGGCACGCTCCCGAGTTTAAGCGAGAAATTATTGGCGAGCGGATTTCCCGCGAACATGCCCGCCGTCGCAGTCGAACGTGGTACGACCGTAGACGAGCGCCGCGTGTTTAGCTCGATTGCTGATTTACCCGAAGCTGCAAAGGCGTGCGAGCTCGTATCGCCGACGCTGCTCATCATCGGCCGCACCGTGACGCTCAGTCCGCATTGGCCCTACGGCGACTACGACGAGTCGGCGTCGCCATACGAACCCAAGTGGGTTGAGCAGCGCGGCACACCGCGTGGAAGCGATTACGACGATTGGAAAGTCTGGCTCGACGTTGATTTAGCCGCCAGCGACGCGTCAGACGCCCAACATTTCGTCCCAACCCGCGAAATACACGTCGACGCCTTTTAATGCGAATATCACAGTCGCACAACCAGCGCGCGCGATTCGTACATCACCATCGTCGCCGATACAATGATCACGCATATCAAACCCGACTCGTCGCGTGCACCTTAAAAACGCCCAATCGTTCAAGTCTTCAAGGTCTCGGCGAACCGTCCGGTGTGAAAAACCTCCACACAACGCGACTCAAACAAAGAATGAGCGCCGTCGAAGAAGAAGCCGCCGTGCGCGAACCATTGGATTTGATTCGTTTAGCGTTAGATGAAAAGGTGTACGTCAAGCTCAGAGGTGATAGAGAGATCCGGGGACGGTTACACGTACGTAGCGAGCGCGCGAGCGAGCGAGCGATTGCGCGAATTGGTTTTAGATTTGCTTTCGTACCCGTACCCATCGTCGACGACGACCACGACGACGACCACGACCACGATGATGACGTGCGCGCACACGTACGCGTGATTCACGACCACACCACGGCGTACTGACCTTGCGCGTCGCGCGACACAGGCGTACGATCAACACTTGAATATGATTCTGGGCGACGTGGAGGAGGTGATCACGAGCGTAGAGATCGACGACGAGACGTACGAAGAGATTATTAAAACGACCAAGCGCGCGGTGCCGTACTTGTTCATCAGAGGAGACGCGGTGACGTTGGTGTCGCCACCGTTGAGATCTTAATCGTCGTGTAGTAAGTAGGAACATCGTGTAAAAAAACTTGAGTCGTCAACGAGCGTCTATTCGTCGCGCCTCGGCCGAATCCGCGCGCGGCGCGAGGGATTCGCGTGGTTGGATCAGGGTCCAGACGTGCGCGTTAGAGCGCTCCATGAACGCGGGATCGGTGTCGAACGCCACGTCGAGGGTCGGCGCCGCCGCGAACGTGGTTCGTCGAGCGCGCGGCGTTCGAAGACAGTTTAATGCGGTATGTGGATGTTGATTGCATAGATAAAAAGTTGCGTCGACGTCGAAGTCGCGCCGACGGCGCGCTCAGATGCGCGCGGACCACCGCGAGGCGGGAACGAGAATCTTGGGCGCGCACAGCGCGCGCGCGATGACGACGATGGACGTGATCGTGGAGAGCGTGAGCGAGAGGGCGACGAGGGCGACGCCCCACTCGGGGAAGTCTGCGACGGAGGCGCCGGGAGCGGCGGCGCCGGCGCCGGGAGCGGCGGCGCCGGCGGTCCACAAATGCGGCGGGCCGTCGTTCACGGAAAAGTAAGACGTCTGCGTATTGGTGTAGATCGCGCGCCACGCCGTGGCGTTCGTGAACATGCCGGAAACTTTGGTGGCGTCGCGCGAGGCGGCGATCGCCGCCGCGTTCCAGCCCGTGATGTCTCGCGCGAAAGCCCACGCGTTGTTGAACATGTTAGACATGTCCGTAACGGCTTGGATGTTCCACGCGGAGATGTCGCCGTTGAAGCTCGTCGCGCCTTTGAACATGTAATACATGTTCGTCACCGCCTCAACGTTCCAGTTCGAGATGTCGCCGTTGAAGCTCGAAGCGCCTTCGAACATGTTAGACATCATCGTAACGGCTTGGATGTTCCACGCGGAGATGTCGCCGTTGAAGCTCGTCGCGTCTTTGAACATGTAATACATGTCCGTCACCCTCTCGACGTTCCAGTTCGAGATGTCGCCGTTGAAACTCGAAGCGCCTTCGAACATCCACCTCATGTCCGTCACCCTCTCGACGTTCCAGTTCGAGATGTCGCCGTTGAAACTCGAAGCGCCTTCGAACATCCACCTCATGTCCGTCACCGATTCCGGGTTCCAGTTCGGCATGTCGCCGTTGAAGCTCGACGCGCCTTGGAACATGTTAAGCATTTTCGTCACCGCCTCAACGTTCCAGTTCGAGATGTTGCCGTTGAAACTCGTCGCGTCTTGGAACATGTAATACATGTCCGTCACCCTCTCGACGTTCCAGTTCGAGATGTCGCCGTTGAAACTCGAAGCGCCTTGGAACATGTAATACATGTCCGTCACCGACTTCGTGTTCCAAAGACTCAAGTCGCCGTTGAAGCTCGACGCGCCTTGGAACATGTTACGCATGTCCGTCACCGCCTCAACGTTCCAGTTCGAGATGTCGCCGTTGAAACTCGTCGCGTCTTGGAACATGTTACGCATGTCCGTCACGTCGCCGACGTTCCAATTCGCGATGTCGACCGTGCCGTCCACGCACGTCTTGAGCGTCGCGTCGATCAGCAAGCACGCGTTCACCGCGTTCTTCAAACTGTTCCAGCCCACGAAGTACCCGTCCACGTTCGCGCCCGTGCCCCCGATTGGGTCTCCCGCGAGCGCGTCCCGCGCGCGTCCCGCGAGCGCAACGCCAACGCACGCGCGCGCGACGATCCTCGCGCTCGCCCGCGTCCGCCCGCGTCGCCCGCGTCGCGCTCGCGCGTCGCATCCGCGCGCGACGATCGTCGCGAATTCTCGATGTGCGAATTCTCGATTCTCGCGACGATGATTCTCGCGACGATTCGCGTCCCGCGCGTTCGCGTCCCGCGCGTCGCGCGCCATCGTCGACGCCGCGGTTTTTTTTGTTTTTTTCCGCATCCGCGCGCGCTTTAGCGTCGCCGAGCGCGTCGTCGCGAATGGCGCGAATCGAGTCGTTCGCCGCGCCGCGTCCGGGGCGGAGGGGGGGTCAGCAATCACTGACTCAGTGCTGACTCAGCGCCACTGTCCCGACGATCGACACGAATCGACACATACATGGACGTCCACGTACCCAATATACTATACAAACCATCGTATTGATGAATGGCGTGC
>Ga0255763_1003154_pt1 | contig 15021 bp, 15 predicted proteins | sample 041ome_2_FD_179963 | JGI IMG/M metagenome (GOLD analysis project Ga0255763, IMG submission 179963) | Coastal salt marsh microbial communities from the Groves Creek Marsh, Skidaway Island, Georgia - 041406US metaG (version 2) | ecosystem: Environmental > Aquatic > Marine > Intertidal zone > Salt...
CTGCGGATGCAACAAAACGCCAAGTAACAGTACATGATACTACTGGTACAATATCAATAGGTGATTATGCAGTAGGTAGTATTGGAAGTGGTAATGGAGTTGTTAGTAATGTAGTTACTTATTCATTAGCTGATCCAATTGTACCTGATGAATATGGTAATATTGGATTTGAATTTCAGCTTCCTGCAAATACATTTAAAACTGGCGAACGTACAATTAGATTAATAGACAATGTTGATAACGACGCAGTTAATCAAGATTCTATTGGAGAAGCTAAATATACTGCTACTGGTTTAATTCAAACTAGACAAGAGAATTTCTTAACTACTAGAAATTTACAAAATCAAAAAACCACAATACAAAATGTTAGATTGTATGATCCTACTGCTCAGTCATTCTTTATTGAAACTGCAGCATTTCCTCATGGATTCCAATTGTCTTCTGTTAATGTGTATTTTAGATCTAAATCTAATACTATTCCAGTTACTATGGAAATCAGACAAGTTGTTAATGGATATCCATCAAGTAGACCTACCATTCCATATGCAGAATCTACATTAAAACCAGAACAAGTAACAGTTTCTGCTGATGGTCTAACAGCAACTAAATTTACCTTTGCTAATCCTTTACATTTAGTCCCAGGTGAATATGCAATTGTTCTTCTTGCTAATACTCAAGAATACGAAGTGTATATTGCTGAAATGGGAGAAACTTTATTAGGTGGAACTTCTAGAGTTGATAAACAACCATACATTGGTTCACTATTTAAATCACAAAATGCCTCAACTTGGGATGCAGAACAAAATAAAGATCTTAAATTTAATATTAATAGAGCTGAGTTTGATTTATCTGGTAGTGTAGAATTTAATGTTCAAGACCCTGCGGTATTACAAGAATATCATGCACTGTTTACTAATGTAACTGCAATTGTTCCAACTGGTACCACTATTAAATGGTATGCTAAAGCATATTATGGTAGTTCTGTATTTGATGCTGATTGGGCTCCTATAAATATTAATCAAGATATTGAATATGCTTCATTAAGACAACTTGCTGCAGCTTCTGGTATTGGTGGAACTCCTTCACTTAGAATAAAAGCTGAATTAGATACTATATCAAGTACAGTATCACCTGCAATAGATGCTTCAACATTAAGTGTTGTTGCAGCCGTTAATACTATTAACAATGATAGTACAGGAGAATCTGGAGCAAATACTAACGGAGATGCTCTTGCTAGATATATTACTACTCCAATTAACTTAGCTGATGGATTTGATGCTTCTAATATTGTAGTAACTGTTGATATTAATAGACCTGCAAGTACTAATGTTAAAGTATATTATAAAGCTTTACCATCTGGTTCAGCCACTCCTATTACAGATGAAATTTGGTATGAAATGGACTTAGAATCTGCAGTCCCATCTTCAATAAATGGGTTTGATTATAAAGAACACAGATTCTTCCCACCAAATGCATTTGACCAATATGGTGTTCCAGCTGATAATCCTATTATTGCTAGATTTAATACGTTCCAAATTAAAATTGTAATGTTATCTAGTACAGTAACTAGAACTCCTAAGTTACGTGATTTACGAATTATTGCATTGGATGTTTAATGAAAATTAAAGTTGAAAATGAATCTTTAGTAAGAGATACCAATACAGGTGCTATATTAGAAACTGATATAAGTAAATTGGAAAAACACAGAGCAATAAGACAAAAATTAAGAAGTCGTGATAAAACTCTCGATGTTTTAATGGAAAGAATAAATAAACTAGAACAATCATTGGAAGAAATTACAAATGGCAACGTTAACCTATAGAATTATTAAAGGAAGTCCACTAACTAATCAGGAAATTGATGATAACTTCAGTAACCTTAATACTGAGGTAGGTACAAAATTAACATCTACTGATTATACTGCTGCTGATGTATTATCTAAATTACTTACCGTTGACGGATCTGGTACTGGTTTAGATGCAGACTTATTAGACGGTTTACATTCTGATACAGCAAATACTAATAGCACTATTGTTGCTAGGGATGCTTCTGGTAATTTTTCTGCAGGTACTATAACAGCGACTCAATTTTCAGGTAATTTATATCTAGGTACCACTAATAATGTTACATTTGAAGGTGCAACACCTGATGGATTTGAAACAACATTAACTGCAACTGATCCAACAGCAGATAGAACTATTACTTTCCCAGATGAAAGTGGTACTGTTGTGTTGTCTGGTGGTGCTGGTTCTGTTGGATCAGTTACTAATGCGATGTTAGCAGGTTCAATAACTAATGATAAATTTGTTAATAGTACCATTACAATTGATGGTAATGCAGTATCTCTTGGTGGTTCTGTATCGATAGCTTCTGCAGATATTACATGGACTGGAGCACAGACATTTAGAGATAATAAATTTGTTGTTACAGATAACGTAGATACTACTAAGGTACTTAATCTTCAGATATCCAATATTGCTACTGCTACAACGCGTACATTAACTGCACCTGATGAATCTGGTACAATTGCTACGAGAAATTATGTTGATACTGAAATTATTAGCGCAACAGGTAGTTTAGGAACTATGTCATCACAAGAATCAAACGCAGTTTCTATTACAGGTGGTTCCATATCTGGATTATCTTCTTTTGGATTTGGTGCAAACTGGACTGCAGGACAAACTGGTACTGATTTAATATTTAAATATAATGGTGTGAATAAAATGAAAATTGATAGTTCTGGTAATCTGACTGTTGTTGGTAATATAACTGCCTTTGGTGCTGTTTAATGAATGAACAACTACCACAGCCATATCCGTCTTGGGTGTTAAACGAAGCTGGTGATTGGACAGCTCCTATAGAAAAGCCTGATAATAATGACAGTTATTTATGGAATGAATCCCGTTTAATGTGGGTTGGAAGTAATAGTGAATATTGGGAGGAAACGGTAAACGTTGATTGAAGAATTATTTAAAGTTGCTATATATAGAACATTTTTACATGATGAAACACCTGATGATTTAAATAAAATATTTGAAAGGTTAACATCATATTATAATAATAATCAGTTAAAAACTCCAGAATCATGGAGGACTGATATGTTAACTAGTCATAATGTTTTAGACCCGAATATAGAATATTCAGGTATAATGAAAAAGATTAGTAATCATGTTTATACCTATGTTAAACAAATGGGATATGATATAAACAATATTTCTTGTACGGAAGCTTGGTTTAATTATGGAATTGAACATAGCTATCAAGAATATCATGTTCATGCAAATAATCATATTAGTGGAGTTTACTATATAAAAACTCCAGAAAATTGTGGTAATATTGTATTTAGATCTAGTGTTAATATGTATCCAATGCCTAATGCAGAAAAAAATACTTCAATTTATGGAGCAAAATCTTCATCTATTACTCCACAAGAAGATGTATTACTGTTATTTCCTGCTGATTTAGAGCATATGGTGGAAGTAAATAAAACAAAAGAACCAAGAATAAGTTTAAGTTTTAATTTTAAATTAAATTAATAATTCGAGAGAACTATAATGACAATACCTGCAAGCGGAGCGGTTTCTTTTTCAGATTTAAGATCTGAATTTGTGCCAGGGAATTCTGGTTCTGTATCACTTGGAAATTTTTATCGAGGTTTGCAAACAAATGAAGCTTTAGTATTAAGTGGTCCAACACAGAATGCTAATATTGCAACATCTGGAACTATAACTATGGCGTCGTTTAGAGGTGCCGTTCAAGGTTTGAATTTAACTGGACAAGTTAGACTTTTAAGCCCTGTAGCAAATTGTGGTGGTGTTGGTGTTAGAGCTGGTAGTGTTGGAGTTAGTACACCGAATTCAATTTATAATTATGTATATTGGAATCCAGCTGGATATGTAACTCCTTCTAATGGAAGACAAACTCAAGCAGGAACTTTAGTTAGTGGAGTTAAGTATGGATATATTGTACTAACTTCTGGTGATCAAAGTGGTGGTTCAAGACAAAGATATGATGGACCAACTATACCATCTCGAGGATATAATAGTGGTCAAGGCGAAGCAGTAATGGGTACTACTCAGTTTCAAGATATAAAAGCTAATTCGGGCTTCCCAACACTTACTGCATTTGGTCATCAAGGTACAGTTACTGTTAATTTTACTACGATAACAGCATCACAGGGATCAGGGTATGGACAATTAATAGTAAGACATCAAACTGGTACATCTGATCCATCAAAAGGTGGTGCATATGCATATTTTTGGCCATACAACATATTAAAGAAAGGTTATGAACTTATGGGAATGACTTTTAATGAAGGTGGTTAAGAAATAATATAATGATTAATCTGAAGGACCTAATACAGTTATAATATAACAAATCAGATTTTTTGTACAATTATTTTTTATATGATATAAATAATCTAATATAAATTAGGAAATAACATGGCAGCAATAACATTAAGAAATTTAAAAGGATCTCCACTTAGTATTACTGAGATGGATAATAACTTTGTTAACATCAATACAGAACTAGGAACTAAGTTAACAGCTACTACATATACTGCCGCAGACATATTAACAAAATTAAAAACCGTTGATGGATCTGGTAGTCTTTTAGATGCAGATTTATTAGATGGTTTACATTCTGATACAGCAAATACCGTAGGAACAATTGTTGCTAGAGATGGATCTGGTAATTTTTCTGCAGGTACAATTAGTGCTAACATTAATGCTACTGGTACTACAGTATTAAACGGACCATTAAATACGAATGCAGCAGTTGGTACTGCTGGGTTTGTTCTTAAATCAAGAGGTGCTGGTTTATCTCCAGAATGGGGATCAGCTAATGTAGCACTAGCATCAGAACAAACAACTGGTGTATTGCCAGTATTAAAAGGTGGAACAGGATCAACTAGTAGAACTGGAACAGGTAATACAGTATTAAGTATATCTCCATCATTAACAGGTAGCCCAACGGCACCAACTCCAGTGGCATCAGACAATTCGACAAAAATTGCTACAACTGCATATGTACAAACTAAAACTAGTGTATTAGGATCTATGTCAACTCAAAATGCTACTTCTGTTGCTATTGCTGGTGGAACTATGGCTGCAGTGGCTATTAGTACTGGATCAATGAATAACACAACAATTACTAATGGAACTATTAATGCATTATCAATTTCTACAATAGGTTCTAATGCATCTGGAGCAAAAACAATATCTACATCTGCACCTTCTGGTGGAGCTGACGGTGATATTTGGTATGAGGTGTAATTGTGCCAATTCATGTTAAAAATAATGGTTTATGGGTTCCTCCACAGAAAATACATGCTAAACAAAGCGGTATTTGGAAAGAAGCCAATAATGTATACATAAAAGATGGTGGTGCATGGAAACTACTTTATAGTACATATAATCTTACTACTAGTTCTAATGATGTAAATTTATATACTGCAATGGGCAGTCCAACAACAGCATTAACTGCTATTATTACTATTGATGATAATATTGACATAGCAAGTACCAATATACTTACTCCTGCACTTGATATTGGTGCATTTCCAGCAGATAGTATTATCTATTTGACGATTGGATCAAATACTTATATTACAGGACGAGGTGGTACTGGTGGTGCTGGTTCTGATTCTGGAGGAGGAAACCCACAAGCTGGTACTCCTGGAGGAACTGCATTAAAAACTTCCTTGCCAATTTTTATAACAAATAACGGTACCATTGGTGGCGGTGGTGGCGGTGGTGGCGGTGGTGGTTCTTATCGAGTATACTATTCTGCTGGTAATGGTGGTGGTGGAGCAGGTGGTTATCACTATGCAACCACATCTGGTGCACTTGGAATCTCTCCAGGATACAATGTATCAATACCAGCAGGTGTAGGTGGTATTGCTGCAGGACCAAGAGTAGAAAGAAATACATCACCAAGAGCTACTGATGGTACTAAAACCACAGGAGGTGCTGGAAGTCTTGATGCCGCTGGAGGAAGAGGCGGTGGAGCAGGTGGTAATTTAGGTTTTGCTGGAGTAAATGGTACAAGTGGAGCAGCTGGTGGTGCTGCAGGAAATGCAGTAGAAGGAGATAGTAATATTACATGGAATACTCTAGGAACAATTTTAGGCAATAGAGTATAATTATAAATACATAAATATATAAATAGATATAGAGACTTTAATGGGCAATAGAATTAAATTAGTACAAGGTGATACATTACCAAATTTAAGATTAACTCTTAAAAATGCGGATGGCTTGCCTATTGATATTACTACTGCAACGGTTAGGATGCGGTTTAGAGATAGAGGAACAACTACTGTTCTTTCTACTTTAATTGCTACAAAACCATCAGGAGGATATGATGGTAAAGTAGTATTTGCATTTGAGTCTGGTACATTAGCGGTTCCTGCTGGACTATATGAAGGTCAAATTGAGGTTGATTATGGTTCCGGAACACAAACAATATATGATATATTACAATTTCAAATAAGAGCGTCATTCGCATAGGAGATTTAAATGGAAAAGGTAACAGCAAAAACATTAACAACAAGTAGTATTAGCAAAAATTGCGTTAACGCTGAAGTAGCTAATGCAACTGGTGTATACACTGCTACATGTTATGATTCAAAAGGCAATGTAAAATGGAGTGATACATATACTAACTTAGTAACAACTGTTGGTAAAAATGCTTTATTAGATACATTTTTAGCAGGTTCAGGTTATACTGCAGCATGGTATCTTGGTTTAGTTAATACAGCACCAACATATGATGTAACAGATACTTCAGCATCACATACTGGATGGACAGAAGTTACTGCTTATTCAGAAGCTACACGTAACGCACCTTCATGGAGTTCTGCTGCAGCTGGTTCTAAAGCATCAAACGCAACATCATTTACTATTAATGGTACTGCTACAATTGCAGGTACATTTTTAATAGATGAAAACACAAAAGGTGGTACTACTGGTGTTCTTTATTCAGCAGGTTCATTTACTGGTGGTGATAAATCTGTTGCTTCTGGTGATACACTTAATGTAACTTACACTGCATCAGTATAATAGGAGAATTTAAATGGCTATAGCAAAAAATGATACAGTATCCATTGCAAATACTGAACTAACAGGTACAGTTAATGGTGCTAATGTTGATCAAACTACATTAGAAATGCAATATTTGGTTGCTTATAATGATGTAAATGGTAAAGCTCAAGAAAGATATTTTAATGCTTCTGATTTAGTAGCGTAATTATACGGGGTAGTATTCTACCCCACTTGGATATATTATGAAAGAATGTGGTGAATGTAACACGTGTTGCGTAGTTACAGAAATAAAAGTATTAAATAAACCTGCTGGTAAATTGTGTACAAACTATTGTACTCAAAGTAAAAAATGTTCGGTTTACACGGAGAGACCTAATCCGTGTAAAACATTTGAATGTTTGTATAAACAACAAGAACAAATACCTGATGAATATAGACCAGATCGGTGTCATATAATGTTTGAATTGGTAGCAGGTACTTCTACATATATTGGATATATTAATGCTAACTATCCAGATTCATGGAAAACCAATTCAATACAATTATTAGTTTCAAAAATCAATAAAGCAGGTGATAATGTGCTTTTTAATAATAAGAAATATTTTTTGGCAGAAGGTGTTAAATATAACGATATGATTTCAGATTTAAAAAATGCACATATTACTTATAAAGAACGAGGAATGCTTTAATGGCAGCGCCTGTTTATGGTACTGATTTAACCACATTAGCTGTTGCCAATACTGGTACAGATACTGGTACATGGGATGAATCATCTAACTCAGCGTGGGATGACGGTGGAGGACCTGTTGATGAACCAGATTTCTATATTGAAGGCAGTGCAAGTATATCAGCACAATTTACTAAAACTGGTGTTGGTACTATTATGTACGACAGTGGTTCTAATATCACATTAACCACTGACGATGCAATACTCATTTGGTCTTTTTGGGCATCTCCCCCATCTCTTCAAACATATGCTAACGGCGGAGTTCGAACTATAGTTGGTGCTACTGGGTTTGGTGCGTTTGATGCATATCCAGCTTCAGGTAGTAATTTTGATCCTAATCCAATTGGTGGATGGACTCTTTATGCAGTTGCTCCACAAAATGCTACTGTAGACGCTGCAGCAACGGTGGTAGGTGGTGGTAATGGTGGTACTTATAGAACAATAGGAACTGCAATTAATGCTTCTGCTCAAGCCCGTGGACAACCACACGCTGTTGATGCTATACGATATGGCAGAGCTCAAGCAACTTATATCAATGGTGAGGTAGCAGATCCTGCTAAATTTGATGGTTGGTCAACATGGGATAACTCGGTATCAACACGAAACTTTGGGTTATTACAACTAATTAATGGTGCTTATAAACAACAAGGGCTTGTTTCATTAGGTACTACTGCTACCGCTGTTTATTTTAGTGATGCAAACAAAACTATTGCTATTGCAAATACTCCAATGGTATCACCTAACTTTAATAAATTTGAAATAAATAATGCTGGATCTACTGTCATTATGAATTCTATTTCATTTGCATCAACTGGTGTTGGAAACGCAGTTGCCGCAACAGCAAGTAGAGGTAGCTTTGAAGTTGTTGATAATGCAACGGTAGATTTAGATGTATGTACATTTACTGATATGGGAACATTTATATTTCAATCAAATTCAACATTAGATGATTGTACATTTAGACGATGTGAATTAGTTACTGGTGGTGGTGCTATATTTACTACATCTAATTTTATTAATAGTATTGCGACAAGTTCAGTTTTAGTTACAAATTTAAACCAATTAGTTTCATGTGATTTTCTATCAGATGGTTCTAACCACGCAGTTAATTTATCAAATGTTACTAGTAACATAACAATGGATTGGACATCAACTTATACCAATTATGTAGCTGGAACTACAGGAACTAATGTTGGTGTAACTCCTACTGGCAATGAAACTATACTTGTTAACATTTCTAGTGGTATCGTGCTTACAATTAATGCTTCGGCAACTGCAACTGTGCCTAGTGTTGCTGTAACAGGTGGCGGTACTGTTAATGTGTTTAGTACAGTAACAAATACAATTGAGGTTGTTGATAAAGTATTATCTCCAATTGTAGGTGCTGTTGTAGCAGTATATCAAACATCTAATGATGAAGAACTTGTTAATGATGAAACTGATGCAAATGGAAAGGTAACATTTGGATCAGGTTCTAATATTCCAATATATGTAAGAGTAAGATTATCCACAACGGGAGCAACACGATATATTCCTGTTGAAACTCCGTCAAATACTGGTCCTGGATTAAACCTAACCGTAACTTTAACTGAAGACTTAATCGCGTTATGAGTGTAGCTATTTTATCAGGAGATTTTACTGTTTACTTCTCAGGTGATACTGGAGGAGATAAACAAATTAAATGGACTGGAACGTCTGGTACGTATACTGTAAGACAGTTATATAGTGCAGTAATGGACTTATTTGATGATGTTACTGGAGGTATTGGTGATCACATGGCAGATGGAGTTCCGTTTAGAGCCATTACTCCAAGAGTATATGAATATGGTCAAGTAGAAACTAACGGTATTGAACCTTGGTTTATTGATCCAACAACAATTGAACACTTAACTGATGGTTCAATTGAAACTTTAGGTTGGACCCGTTCTGTTGGTTCAGTTACTGGTATTGTAAAAGTTCCGTGTAGTTCAGCTGGATTTAATTTAATTGCATCAGATATCGGCGGAGCTATTACTCATAGTGATGGAGATGCAGGTACCATTCTTTATGCTGATACTACAAACTTCGAAGTATGGATACGCCCAGATTCAAATGCAGCTGGAAATAGTTTTGACTCAACATCAGGAACACTTACAGCAACAACTTCATCAAATACAGCAACACAAAATGCAGCGTCAACAACTGGTAATAATTTATGGACTAATTTAAAAACTATTGGTACTATTGTTGGTACTGAAGCACTTTATGTAGCACAAAATCAAACAATCTATCCATCATTTTGGCCTGTTGGACATTTTAATCGTTTGTTTTTAGTACAAGATCAAGGTACACTTATTGATAATGGATATTTTACTGTGTATGCTAGAGCACCACAACAATTATTTGATCATTTCTTAATTGCTGCGGGTGACGGTGGGCAAAATATTGTACCGCTAGCATCTATTGCAGATGCTAATAATCCAACTTCTGGTGCAATTGCTAGTAATGGTATTACAATTACATATGGCGCAGTTCAAGCTGATGTAAACAATGATACAACAAACGAAGACTATTCGTTAGAGATTGATGCCAATGGACAAACAGTTGAATACTTATATGAATACTTAAAATATATTACACAGGCAGGACAAACAGGGACACTTAACGGCATTGAAGGTCAACAATATATAGGTATTGATTATAAAATAACATATACGAGTGAAACAGGAACAGTAAACGTTGGTGATGAAGTTACTGGCAGTGTTTCTGGTGCAACTGGATTTGTTGTAAGTAAAAATGTAACAGGTCTTTATGTTACATTAACTAATTCTCAAGGAACATTTCAATCTTCAGAAAATTTAGTGATAGGTGGAAATTCATTAAACACAACAGGTACTGTTACTGAAATTTCACCAAACAAAACTGCACCATTTGGAACATTTGCTGGTGGTATATTATTTGGTTCATTTGGAGTTTTAATTTCTAATATTGCTGGATCTGATGTAAATAGTTATAAAGTAATTGATGACACTAATACACAAAGAGAAGAGCCTACACAAGTAACATTTACTATTTCAAATATACGACAAAATACTGAAATCCGTATATTTACTGATCCAGGTTTAGTAGAATTAGCAGGTAGAGAGGCTGTGGGTGGAACTCCTGATGGTAGTGATAATAATTTAACACAAACTGGTCCAGATGCTGGTGGATTCTATTCAGTTTCATATAATTATACTTTTGGATCTGCTCCAATAACAACGGATACTGACATTATAGTCGTTGCACATAGTACTGCATATCAATATGTAAGATTAACAACCACTTTAACTAATCAACCTGGTAGTTTACAATTAGCACAAATTGTAGATAGGCAGTATATATAATGTTAAATTATTATAAATAACATATAAACAATAAACAATATTAACTAAGTGATAATTATTAGATCGTGAAATTATATTTACTAATTAAGGAAAAAAACAATGAGTAAACCATATGGTTCTAGTCCGGTAACCGATCCGGATCAAATGGCGTTTGAAGTAGATGTTTCGTACATTGACGCGGTCGAAGAATTAATAATTAACACTTCAGCAAAAACAATTGCACTAAAAGTTGTTGGTAATTTAACTACAGATGGTGCAACACTTAAAGCGGTATATTCAAAAATTAAAGATGCTTGGTTAGCCAATGCAACACTAATTAAATTTGATTTCCCAATGCAACCAATTACTGATGAGCAATTTGAATTGATTAATGGTTGGAACTGGGATAAAGTAGGATCATCTGGACTTACTTTATCTACAGCATCATGGGCATCTGATGAAATAACATATACAACATCAGCTGCACACGGTATTTCTATAGGTGATGTTATAACTGTTACTGGAGTAACGCCAACTGGCTACAATGGTACATATGTAACTGTTGCTGGAACTACTGGTTCTACTATTGTTGTAGATGAATTAGTAGATCCTGGCACATATTCTACAGGTGGCACAGTTGCAAACTATCTAACAACTCCAGGCTTAATTAGAACAGGTGGATGGGCTGTTGTTAATGCTAACGGTAATAACGAAGAAATTTGGACTGGTGTTGTAACACTTGGTGCTCTTGGTTCAACTGACCAAGTATATTATCAGCAAAACAATGAAGCTGAAGCTCCAGTAGATTTCTTATTAACAAATAATGTTAACCAAGCAGTTCAAGTATATCGAGATGATAATGCTGATGCTGTTCCAGATTTTGATTATAGAACATATTTTAAAATCTTTGTTCGAGAATATGAAAAATTATATGCACAATCAGCAATTGCTGATATTGGTATTACAACTCTTGCTTCACAAGCATATAGATATCCTCTAACAAATGCTGCTGATCTTAAAATTCAAGTTACTACTGCAAATCTAGCAAGTGAACTTGATGCTAACTTAGATGGTACTCCAGATGTTGGCGATTATGCAAAAATTGATATTACCTACCTTAGAGATTCTAATGGTGATGTATATACTGTGTTAGGCAATTACAATCCTGCTTCAACAGCATATGTTATCGGAGATGTTGTTAAAGACACAGGAAATAATAGATGGTATGATTGTATTGTAGGATATACCTCAGATGCTACGCAACCAAGTGCAAATGCTACTAATTGGCAAGCATATGAAGGTGAAAGACTAATTGGTACCACATATTATCCATTTACCATTATTGTTGATGCTGATAACACAGTTGGACCTTTAGTTGGTGGTAGTGTTGGATATACTAAAGTATATACTGGTGTTCAGTATGAATTAGCACAAAATGTTGATATTGATGACGGCACAGGTACTGTTACAGGTAAAACTGCTAATGCATTGCTTACTTTTGTTGGTGATCAATTAGTAACTCAAACTGGTGTATATATTGATTCATTCAGTGCAAATGATACTAACTCATTGACATTTACTGATGCTACTGGTGTTACTGGTATTACTTTCCCATTCGTTGCTTCACTAACAGTCAACTTTGGTACTAACTTACAAAATGATAGTGCAGCTAAGTATTGGGTATTCTTCACTAATGCAAACGGCAATCAGTTTGGTACTTCTAATGCTATTATTGTACAAGATAATGATGATGTTGATATGGCAGGTACAATAGGTGGTGCAACAAGTATATCTCATACTTTTGATTACGATGGTAATGTTCAAGGTGGTAGAACACCAATTACTCCTGCTCCAATAACTGCTGTAGGTATTGGATTAGTAACAGGGCAATATGTTGTTGCTACTGAAACTATTAATAGATCAACAGCAAATGCCGTAACATTGACTGCATCATTCGAAAGAAACTATGATGCTGGTACAGTATAAATAGGTATAAGTTAATGTACTTTAAATACTAATTATTATATAATGGTATTATATTTAATGGAGATATTATAGTAATGTACAGTAGATCTGATTTGAGGCATGCGTGTTATAGAGCTAAAAGTAACAATAATGTTGTAGCAGAGAAACATAAACCTCTGCTACAAGTTATTGAACCATTGTTGCCTGATTATGCAACATGGGATAATTTTACGGATAGATGGGATATTTTTATTGATAAAAATAAAGATATTCATATTGTTGTACCCGAAAGAAATATTAATTTTATTGAAAAAACTTGCTTAGAAGCAAAGTTCAAAGCACAAAATAATATTCCTGTTAGATTTGATGATAATCTTAAAAAACAAAATGTAGTAGATATTGTTGAACTTAGTATGTTAGATGAACTTACAAAGTGGGAATCCTATGATGAAAAATGGTCTGTTTATATGGATGAACAAAAGTTCATTAATGTAAAGCTCATAAATAAAAAGAAAACACAAATTGAAGTTACTGATGATATGATTATAAAGTCTATAGACGACAATAGAATATTATTAAATCAAGATCAAAAAGATGAATTGCTTAAACAAAAAGAAGAAAACAAGAAACTAGATACTGTTTTAGAAATGAAAGAAGCTACTCCTAAACAAAAAAAACAGATTGAAAAGTTATTAAAAAATAAAAAAGATACAAAGGGATTTGAATAATGGCAGCTGAAAAGAATTATGTGTCTATACCGCCAGATAGTACGGGTAAAAAAATACTCCTTAGTCATACCGCACATATTTTTTATAGCGGATTAACTGACCAAAATTATGTTTGGATTATAGGTGGTAGATATTGGTTAAATCAAGGATTTACAGTCCATGTTCATGGACATACCGCAATTACGGCAACAACTGGTATATTAGAAGTACACTATCCAGAAGCTCAAGTTATCAATAATATTGAACCTATTGTTGGTGAATCAATTAAAGATCCAACAAACGTAACAGTTATAGCTACAGTAGCATCAGCCGAAGACATATATATTAATTCTAATGTTATTGTTGGAGGAGACAATCCTAATTATTATTGGGATATTGATAGGTCTGGTGCTGGAAAAATCACATTTAATGAAGGCGCAGCTGAAGTGTCTGTATTTGGTAGTTTAAGAACTTCAAACCAAAAACTTATTGCTTCGTATATGTTCCAAAAAAATACATTGCCACAGGCATTTTCTAATGCTTTAATTGGAAATGGTTCTATAGTATATCAACCAAACTATCAAGCCACAGAGTTAGTTGTTGGTGATACTTTAAATGATCAAGCAACACATACTTCAAATGTATATCATCCATATATTCCAGGAAGTGGTACACTTACTGTTCTAGCCACTAGGATTGAAGATACTGGCCAAGAAGGATTAGTAAGAAATTGGGGAGCATTTGATGCTACAGATGGCTTCTTTTTTCAACTCTTCGGAACTGAATTAAGAGTAGTACATAGAAGTACATTAGCTGGTCCTGGTTCTACTAATAATAGTTGGGTAGCTCAGGAAAACTGGAATGTTGATAGGGTAGATGGAACTGGAGGTGGTGGAAATATATCTGGTATGCAATTAGATGTAACAAAAAATAATATGTATTGGGTTGATTACGGTCATTTGGGTGGACACAAAATTAGATGGGGAGTGTATTATAAAGGTGAAAGGCTAGTAGTTCATGAAATGAGCATGGAAAATATAGGTCTTCATAATGCTATTTCAAATCCAAACAGACCTATTTGTTGGGCAACTAAATGTACATCAGCGACACCTGGTTATGTTGGAACAAAATCTATGTATGCATATGGTGCTGGAGTCTGGGTAGAATCTTCAGTAAATGTTTTAGAAGAAGGTACATTACATTTAATAAAACAATCCTATACAATACCAGCA
>Ga0255763_1003155_pt1 | contig 15020 bp, 10 predicted proteins | sample 041ome_2_FD_179963 | JGI IMG/M metagenome (GOLD analysis project Ga0255763, IMG submission 179963) | Coastal salt marsh microbial communities from the Groves Creek Marsh, Skidaway Island, Georgia - 041406US metaG (version 2) | ecosystem: Environmental > Aquatic > Marine > Intertidal zone > Salt...
TTTTGTAGCTGCTCATGCGTAGCTCACAAATGGCGTTCGCGCCGCCTGTCAGCACAGAGAGCGACACCAGCAGCCCCGGCTTGTGTGCCAACTCACCGCTGTTACCCATCACTAAGAAAAAGTTTTTTACTGCGGCAGGCGCCATGCCGTGCCACTCAGGTGCGATAACCACAAACCCGTCGGTTTCCGCGCACTGTGTTTTGAGTTCATTGAGTGGTGCCCAGTGCTCTCCGCCGCTGAAAAGGGCTTCATCCCACATAGGTAGCGGCTCTTTACCCAAGTCATAAACCCAGCTTTCAATTTCAGGGTGTATTTCTGCTAACAACTTATTGAGATAGTGCGCAATCTTGGCGCTTTGAGAGTCGGTGCGATGGCTACCAGAGAGGATTCCGATTTTCATGGGGTGTAGCTCCTTAGTGATCGTGGTCTGTGGGTTAGAGACTATAGACGTATCGTTGTCGGCTTGTCACCCGCATATCAAGTTACGCTTATCGCACATACGTATGGTTTTCTGCCGCATTGGCTGAGTGAGGGACCCGATTCTCTGTCGACACGCACTTTCCCTCTAGCGCTTATTCACTGAATTCCCTATACTGCACGCCTCCGCCCGTAGCTCAGCTGGATAGAGCACCAGGCTTCGAACCTGGGTGTCGGGAGTTCGAATCTCTCCGGGCGGGCCATATACGACAAAACCCCCTTTATGGGGGTTTTGTCGTATATGGGCTGTGGGTAAAGAGTTCGAACGGTGGAGTTCGACAAATCGGCATGGATAGCCGATTTGGGCGTCGGCTTGGCCGGCGGGGCGCAGCCCTGAGCGCCAAGGATGGCGCGAGTCCATCTCTCCGGGCATTAATCCCTATTACGGTAGTTTTGTCGTCTATCGCGAGTGGCTAAAGAGTTCGAACGGTAGAGCTCAACGGGTCGCCAACGAAATAGACAACATTAGAGCGAAGATGACTTCTATCGCGAACAATCGCGCAACCACTTTTGGTCATATCGAGGGCGCGCGTTTCACGGTGGTTAGCAAAACGATCAAACCGGATGACGTTGCTACACCCATTCCCAGAAGCATTGGCCAGGCGCTATCCGTTAAAAAAAGCCCAACGACCGCACTTGCCGCGGCCGACATTGTCATTTGTATGAAGCCAAACAGTGACGAACCTGTGCCCGCGATATGCCCAAATGGCTTTAGCGCGAGGGCCATAGTATGCGGTTGAACCAAACCAAGACTGGTAGAGTAAACAATCATGGGAAGTGCGATACCGAGCACAGATGTCGGAAACAGAGCGTGGCCGGCTAGCATCCCCAAACTGCCGGTCAGACTCAAAGTGGCACCGAGAATGGCGATGCGTTCTGAGGCGAGTCGATGACTGAGCCTGGCTGACAGCGCGCTACCCGCAATATAACCACTTACCGTACCAACAAAGATAAACGCTAAATATTCAGGATTGAGTCCCAGTAACGTGATGAAAACAAAGGGTGAAGAGGGCAGAAAAATCATAAGTGCCGCATAATTTAAAGAGGCTCCCGCGGCAAGCGCAAGAAACTGGGGGTGAACTGCGAGCTCTCGATAGTTCGCCGCAATTACCTTTGGTCTGAACGCGTGTTTATGGGGCAGCGTCTCGTGTAACAGCAACCAAATGAGCAGGCTGTTCAGTGCGCCGTAAGCCGCAAGCGTATAAAAAATAAAAGGCCATTCCCACACGAGCAATAAAAAACCACCCGCAAGTGGCGCAATTGCCGGAGCTACGGCCATCATCATCGCGATGAGCGATATGGCGCGTGCCGCCCCCACCGGGCCATACACATCGCGTGCTATGGTGCGAGCCAGCGTCGGGCCAACGCAGCCGCCAATCCCTTGCACCACTCTGAACGCAATGAGACTCTCGATATTCTGGCTGAGCGCACAGCCCACGGAACCTAAGCAATACAGTGTGAAACCGCCGAGCAGGATACTCTTTCGGCCGTAACTGTCCGCCAGTGGACCGCAGAGAAGATGAAACGCGGCGTACCCAATTAAGTAAGCACTTAGGCTGAGGTGCATTTGAGCGACGGAGGCATCCAGATCCTCCGCCATGATGGTCATGGCTGGCAGGTACATGTCGATGCTTAAGGGTGCTACGGCAACTGAAAAAGCCAGCAATGGTAAAAACCAGATTGCCTGTGCGTCACTGCTCTTGTTTGGGGTCGAATTCATAGGTCGCGCACTATACCACGCGGGTCTCGGCCCCTCGCATAAATAGTTGCGCTGAGCTGGGCAAAGGGCTTCGGATATGATGCCTGCGGCGCTTGTCGGCGGTTGTGGCGTCTGTCAGGGCAGGTTCCCCAAAGGCAGCTCGGTTCTCTGGATAACTTGTCGCAACTGAAAGCTGGAATGTACACCTGAAACGCCGGGAATCCGAGTTAGACGCCCTAGCAGGAATTGCTCGTAAAACTGCATGTCTGGCACCACCGCTTTGATCAGATAGTCGGCACTTTGCCCAGTTACCACGCTGCATTCAATCACTTCGGGGTAGGTATTTACCTCAGCCTCGAACTGCTCAAAACGCTCAGGCGTGTGGCGGTCCATTGTAATTCCAATATACGCAGTGAGCTTTAAGCCCAATTTATCTCTATCTAGAAGTGTAACGTATCGTTTGATTAGGCCCGTGTCTTCAAGTTGCTTTACTCGTCTGGCGCAGGGAGTGGGCGAAAGCCCAACTTTGTCGGCAAGCTCCAGATTTGATGTGTGAGCGTTGGCCTGCAGTATCTCGAGGATATGCCGATCGATGCGATCTAACTTCATGAAGCCACCTATAAATCCGTAAAATTTAACTTATATCACTAACAATTAAAATGTAATTAGGTAATTTAGTCAGTTAAACGTTAAATGCAAGGTGTTTTTGAAGGATTTCTCTAAACGCTATCGGCTATAGTGTGCGCATATTGAGATCACTCACTCTCGATTGTCGAGAGTAGATAAGGAATACACCATGTCAGGACAATTCAGCGTTACCAAATATAAGCCCTTCGCTCCTGTAAAGATGGAGCGCCGGACTTGGCCCGATAATACGATCACCAAAGCGCCGTATTGGTGCAGTGTCGACTTGCGCGATGGTAACCAAGCCTTAATCGAGCCTATGACGCCTCAGCAAAAGCTCGATCTTTGGAATTTGCTCCTTAAGGTGGGCTTTAAAGAAATCGAGATTGGCTTCCCTTCAGCATCCTCGCTTGATTACGATTTTTGCCGCAAATTAATTGATGAAAACCGCATTCCGGAGGACGTCACAATCCAAGTCTTGACGCAGGCACGGCCTGAACTTATTGAAAAAACATTCAAGGCCTTGGAAGGTGCGCGTCGCGCTGTTGTGCACGTGTACAATTCTACCTCTACCGTTCAGCGCGATTATGTGTTCGGTTTAGATCGAGACGGGATCATCAAAATTGCGCGTGATGGCGCCAAAATGGTTGCCGATGAGGCCGCCAAGCATCCTAATACCGAGTGGGTGTTCGAGTATTCGCCGGAGAGTTTCACTGGCACCGAACTGGATTTCGCGGTTGATGTGGTGAATGCCGTCACAGAGGTATGGCAACCTACGGCCGACAAACCCGTAATTGTGAACTTGCCCGCTACCGTAGAGATGAGTACGCCCAATGTATACGCTGACCAGATAGAATGGTTTTGTCAGCACGTTGAACGGCGCGATGCGATATTGATTTCCGTTCATACCCATAACGACCGAGGTTGCGCGGTAGCCGCTTCTGAGCTGGCCTTACTTGCCGGCGCAGATCGCGTTGAGGGTACGCTTTTTGGCAACGGCGAGCGCACTGGGAATATGGACATCCTGACTATGGCGATGAACATGTACAGTCAGGGTGTGGATCCTAAACTCGATTTTGAGCAAATGGATGAAATTATTGAGGTGTACAAAAGTGCGACCCACTTACCGGTGCACCCACGGCATCCTTATGCGGGTGAATTGGTTTTCACGGCGTTTTCCGGCAGTCATCAGGACGCGATTAAAAAATGCTTGGCTAAACGCGATACCACCTCTCCATGGGAGGTTGCTTATCTGCCCATCGATCCCGCGGATATTGGCCGCAGCTATCAAGAGGTCATCCGTATCAACAGCCAGTCAGGCAAGGGCGGCATTGCTTACGTCTTGGAGCAAGAGTATGGCTATCAGCTACCCCGTTGGCTGCAGATTGATTTTAGTCCCGTTGTACAAAGGTTTGCGGAAGAGTCTGAGAAAGAGGTCAACTCGAACACCATTAAAGATTTGTTTGTTGGCACTTACTTTCCTGAAAAGCGCGCATATGAGCTGGGAGATTATAAGGTCAATCGTACGGATGGCGCTGACAGTTTGGCGGTAGACTTAAAAACGGCTGAGGGTGTTGTGCATGTAGAGGGCAGCGGCAATGGTGTTGTAGCGGCTTTTGTGAACGCACTGGAGGGCCTCACCGGATCCAAAATCGTCGTGGTTGAATACAGTGAGCATGCGCTCAGTCAAAGTGCCGAGGCCGAAGCGGTTTGTTACATTCAGCTCAATGTAGATGGCGAACGCGTGTGTGGCGTCGGGCAGAGCGAGGACATCATTCAAGCTTCTTTAGATGGCATATTGCGAGCGCTTGGCCGCAGTGCGGTCAACGTTCAGGCGGCGGCGTAACGTTTAGGCACGGGGTTTCGCTGCTATGTCAGTGGAATTACGGGATATTGACGCAGCGCTGGCGCGGATTCGTGCCTACGTTCATGAAACACCCTTGACGACTCATGCGTCTCTTAATGTGCTCTGCGGCACTGAGTGCTGGTTTAAAGCAGAGCACAAGCAAAAAGGAGGTGCATTCAAAGCGCGAGGCGCACATCATGCATTAACTCGACTCTCGCCAGAGCAACTGGCTTGTGGCGTGGCAACGCATTCCTCCGGAAATCACGGTGCTGCTTTGGCCTTGGCAGCTTCGCGGTTTGGGACCCGAGCGTTTGTTGTAATGCCGAGTAATGCGCCCAGGCCCAAGCGTGAAGCGACCATCGCTTATGGCGCCACTGTGATTGAATGCGAGCCCACACTGGCAGCGCGCGAGGAAACTTTGCGCGCTTGCGTCGAACAAACGGGTGCGGTCTTTGTACCACCCTACGACCATCCCGATATCATCGCGGGCCAAGGCACCGTTGCCATCGAGATGCTGCGCCAAAACCCTGAACTGGATACCTTGGTGGTACCGGTTGGGGGTGGCGGTTTACTGGGTGGCATCTCTGTGGCGGCCAAGGCACTCAAGCCTTCTATTCGAGTTATTGGTGCGGAACCCGAGGGGGCCAACGACGCGAAGCGTTCTCTTGAGAGTGGGGTGCGCGTAACGCAACATCATCCTGATACAATCGCTGATGGTCTGCGTACAACCCTAGGTGAGCTTAACTTTGCCTTAATCCAACGCTACGTTGACGACATCATCACAGTTTCAGACCCGCAGATCATCGATGCTATGAAACTGTACATGTCGCGTGCAAAAGAGCTTGTGGAGCCCTCTGGTATCGTGGGTTTGGCGGCCATCTTGCGTAAGCCAGATCTGTTTGTGAACTCGTGTGTCGGGATTGTCATATCTGGGGGTAATGTCGATTTAGAACATCCAGTGTGGTTGTAGCTATGATGCGGTTTCTACGGTTGTTCACTTTGGCCTTCGTGGCCTTAGTTTTTCTTTCGGCCTGCAGTCGAACCTCCTTTTTTTATCATCGAATACCCACTTTTATTAGCTGGAGTTTGGATGATTACGTGACACTGGACCGCGCTCAGCAAGGGCAACTTGATCAAGCTCTGAATGCAATGCTCGAATGGCATCAAACAGAAGAGCTACCGGCCTATTTAGCCTTGCTCGATGAAATCATTGATAATTTGAATGCACGAACTCCGCTGGTACTGGAAGACGTTTACCATTGGCAGTCACGAGTTGAGGGCTTTGGCAAATCGCTTCAAGTTAATTCCATGTCGTGGGTTGCGGCTTTGGCGTTAACGGCGACAGATAAACAGCTGGCAGAGATCCGAGCCGCCCTTGATAAAAAACAGCTTGAGTTGATTGGCAAGTACGCCGATCGCTCCGATGAGGCCTACCGAAAAGCTGCACGAGATAATTTAAACGACAATCTATCAGACTACCTAGGCCGCTTAACTTCCGAGCAGAAAGATCAGGTTGATCTGGCCGTTCAAGAGTTACAGCGCTACGACTCCGTCTGGCTCGAACGCCGTGCGGCTTGGTTTGACGGATTTTATGCGCTGATGGCAGAGCAACCGCCCCACCTTGAGGGCAAGTTGTTGGACTTTCTACTCCGCTCCGAGCGCGCGCCGTCGGCCGAATATCTGAATAACAACCGTGTTCTCATGACAGCCGCAGTGAACGTCTTAAATATGCGAAGCGACAAGCAACACGCAAAGTTGATGAGTAAGCTCACTAACTTGCGCGATGACTTAGCGACCTTGGTATCGGAATCTAACCCTTAATCTTGGATATATCGCGCACGGCGCCTTTATCCGCACTGGTAACCATGCTGGCGTACACTTTGAGCGCTGTACTCACCTGTCTGGGTCTGGGCGCCGCTGGTTGCCATGCGCTCGCGCCTTTCGCTTCCATCGCGCTGCGACGTGTTTCAAGTTCGGCTTCGCTTACTCGCAAATTGATTGATCGGTTGGGGATATCAATGTCTATGATATCGCCTTGCTCAATCAGCGCGATCGCGCCACCGGACGCGGCTTCAGGCGATACGTGTCCTATCGATAGCCCCGATGTGCCTCCCGAGAAGCGGCCATCGGTTAGAAGCGCACACACTTTACCCAAGCCTTTTGATTTAAGGTACGAGGTTGGGTAGAGCATCTCTTGCATGCCTGGTCCACCTCTTGGGCCCTCGTAGCGGATAACGACGACATCACCGGGTTTGACTTCGTCATTAAGAATGGCCGTCACGGCGGCATCCTGTGATTCGCATACAAAGGCGGGGCCTGAAAATGAGAGGATGCTCTCATCGACTCCCGAGGTTTTCACGACACAGCCGTCTAGTGCAATGTTCCCGGTCAGTACGGCGAGACCACCTTCAAGCGAAAACGCATTTTCGATATTGCGGATACAGCCACCTGCTCGATCGACATCCAATGAGGGCCACCGCGTGCTCTGGCTGAAAGCGGTTTGAGTCGGTATCCCCGCAGGGCCTGCTTTGTAAAAAGTTCGCACGTCTTCGGATTCGGATTGAATGACATCCCACTGACTGAGTGCCTCGGCAATGCTGTGGCTGTGTACTGTCTTGCAGTCTGAGTGCAGGAGCCCAGCGCGCTGTAATTCACCCAAAATACCATAGACGCCACCGGCGCGATGAACGTCTTCCATGTGGTACAGAGGGGTATTCGGTGCGACTTTGCAGAGCTGAGGCACGCGGCGTGACAGCGCGTCGATATGACTCATGTTGAAATCCAGTTCCGCTTCTTGTGCCGCGGCCAGTAAGTGCAAAATGGTATTGGTTGAACCGCCCATGGCGATATCCAAACTCATGGCGTTTTCGAACGCTTTGAAATTCGCGATCTCGCGCGGCAAGAGGCCTTTCTCTTCGGCCTCGTAGTGGCGCTTTGTGATGTCGACAATCAAGTGTCCGGCTCGTTTGAACAGCTGCTCACGATCCGCGTGAGTAGCAAGTACCGAACCGTTACCCGGTAAGCTTAAGCCCAAGGCTTCGGTTAAACAGTTCATTGAGTTCGCCGTGAACATGCCCGAACACGATCCGCACGTTGGGCAGGCCGAGCGCTCATACTCCGCTACTTTTTCATCGCTGGCGCTGCTATCGGCTGCGATCACCATCGCATCGACCAGATCGAGTTTGGTCTCAGCCAGCTTAGTCTTACCCGCTTCCATCGGGCCCCCAGAGACAAAAACGACGGGGATATTCAGTCGCATCGCGGCATTCAACATCCCCGGTGTGATCTTGTCGCAGTTTGATATGCACACCATGGCGTCGGCACAGTGCGCATTCACCATGTACTCGACTGAATCCGTGATGATATCCCGTGAGGGCAGGCTATAAAGCATGCCGTCGTGACCCATAGCGATACCGTCGTCGACGGCGATGGTGTTGAACTCTTTGGCGACGCCACCGGCGGCCTCAATTTCGCGTGCAACGAGCTGGCCGAGATCTTTTAAATGAACGTGGCCCGGCACGAACTGCGTAAAGGAGTTAACAACGGCAATGATGGGCTTATCAAAGTCGCCGTCTTTCATGCCAGTCGCACGCCACAATGCACGGGCCCCCGCCATGTTGCGGCCCTGGGTGGTGGTGTGTGATCGATACTTCGGCATGGATAACTCCTTTACTTCGTAAGAAGGGGTTTGACAAATACCTTCGAGTTGCGTTGAAGGTTGTATAGTGATTGTTTGGGTTGCGGCAAGCTTGAGCGCTCTTGCTCAGAGAATCCCTGTTCAATAAACCAGTGCGCCGTTTGCGTTGTGAGCACAAAAACTGAGCTCAAGCCACGATTGACGGCGTCTTTTTGAAGGACATCGAGTAGGCGTCTACCGCGGTCTTCGCCGCGATAATCTGGGTGACAAACGATGCAGGCGATTTCTGCTGATTCGTACTCTGGGTAGGTGTACAGCGCCGCGCAGGCAATTACACGGCCATCGCGCTCAAGTACCGTAAACTGCGCTATCTCTGTCTCAAGCAGCTCTCGTGATCGCTTGACCAAAACGCCATTGGCCTCCAGTGGCTGCAGGAGCTCAAGAATACCCCCGACATCATCGATATTCGCTTGGCGGCATTGCTCATACAGATTACGAGATACCAGCGTACCTGCGCCGTCGTGGGTAAAAAGCTCAAGTAGTAGCCCACCCTCACTCTCAAAACCAATGATGTGACAACGCTCTACGCCGCCTGCGCACGCTCGTGCTGAAGCTTGAAGCAGCACGGCTTCTCGTTTCTCGACCTCAATCGAGTGAATCTCGCTTACCGCCAGTTCGCGAACGGGATCACCCTCTGAGTCGCGGATGACATCCGGACTCATAAGCCAAATCAATTTGTCCGCCCGGCAGTCCGTTGCAACGCGCACGGCAACATCTTCAAGCGAGAGGTTGAAGCTCTCTCCCGTCGGTGAATAACCCAATGGTGGTAGGAGAACTAAGTTGTTCTCGGCGAGTTGCTTGGTGATACCTACCGCATCGACTCGGCGCACTCGGCCCGTATGCAGATAATCCGTCCCTTCGAGTACCCCCACGGGTTGCGCCATAACAAAGTTACCAGAGCATACCCGTACTCGTGCACCTTGCATCGGTGAATTGGGTAGGCCCATGGACAATCGCGCTTCCAGGTCATGGCGTAACTTACCCACGGTGTTTTTTATCAGGTCTAAGTCCTGCGCGTCCGTGATTCTAAGATCCTGTTCAAAGAGTGAATTGCGACCTTCGAGCTGCAGCTGTTTGTTTACTTGCGGTCGCGCACCATAGGCCACGATGACCCTGACACCCAGCGTATTAAGCAGCACTAAGTCTTGCAGTATGGGTGTTAGCTGTTCGCTTTCCAGACACTCACCCGAGAGCGCCACGACAAAGGTTTTACCTCTGTGCGCGTTTATATAGGGTGTGGTGTTTCGAAACCACTGAATGTGTGATCGGTTTGGCATGCCGGTATTATCGTACGAACGGGATCGCGCGTACAGCGTGCTTAGGTGCAATAATGGTGTATTGCACGCTCCATAAAGGTAATTGCGGGCTGGAGCTCATCTAATCGAAGGTATTCGTTTGGCTGGTGTGCCAAATCGATAGAGCCCGGTCCCATGACAAGGGCTTCCGCGCCCAGCGCCTTGAAGAAACCGGCTTCGGTTGCAAATAGGGCGCTGGTTGCCTCGCTTGAGCTAAGTGACTCTGCAAGACGAATTAAGGCGGATTCAGCGCCCTCTTCAAATGGTGGTACCGGATCCATTAAGGGTTCCCAGCGAATGTCGAGCTGGGTTTCGTTTGCAATCCGTTTGCAGATATCTTGAAAGGCTGCCGTAATGTCTTCTAAAGCTAGGCCGGGAATGAGGCGCAAATCAAAGTGCAACTCTGAGTGAGCGCAAATGCGATTGGGTGAATCGCCTGCGTGTACGTGTCCAAAATTGAGAGTCGGGTAGCTTACTTCGAAGGCGGGATGGTTGTATAAACCCTGCCAGGAGCGTCTCAGAGCCATCAATTCGGTCATCACTGAGTGCAAGCCATCGAGCGCGTTATTGCCCAATGAGGGATTCGACGAATGTCCCGAACGACCGTTCACAACGATGCGACTCATAAGCATGCCTTTGTGCATGCGGATCGGTCGTAACGAGGTTGGCTCGCCAATAATAACGGCTCGTGCTTGGTGAATTTGTGATTTAAGGAGTGCCCGTGCGCCCGCCATGGTGCTTTCTTCATCTGCGGTTGCAATGAGCGTAATCGGTGCTTTTAGATCCGTCGCGCGGTAGTTAGCTGCAGCGGCTAAGGCGAGCGGGAAGAACCCTTTCATATCCGAGGTGCCAAGGCCGTATAGGCGGTTATCTCGCTCGCACAGTTTCAAGGGGTCACTATCCCAGCGGCCGGCGTCGAAAGGTACCGTATCACTGTGTCCGGCGAGCACAAGTCCCTGTGTGCCAGAGCCCTTAGTAGCGATTAGATTGGCTTTATTCGATGAGCCCTGCAGCGGCTGAATCTGGACGTCAAAACCCGCTTGCTCGGCGAACTGAGCTAGGCGTTCTATGAGCGCGATGTTGCCTTGATCCCAAGCTGGGTCGGTAGAGCTAACCGATGGCGCCTCGATTAGCTCTTTGAGTTGTTTAAGGACAGTCTGTGGGTCGCTCGGACCTTTAGCCACCAAACAACCCTTTGAGGAAGAAAAAGAAAATGATTGAGAGCAGTGCGCCCGCGGGCAAAGTTATAAGCCATGATGCGAAGATGGAGCCCACCACACGCAAGTCGATTGCACCGATACCTCGAGCTAGGCCAACGCCCAGCACGGCCCCCACCAGGGTGTGGGTCGTCGAAATCGGGAGGCCGGTCGCCGAAGCAAACACCACTGTGGTTGCCGCGCCCAGTTCGGCCGCGAAACCGCGACTCGGGGTGAGCTCGGTGATGCGCTTACCGATGGTTTGTATCACTTTCCAGCCGTAAGTCGCCAAACCAATTACAATGCCCACGGCGCCAGTGAGTAGAATCCACCATGGCATGGCTGATTTAGTCGCAATCTCGCCACCTGACTGAATGACACCAGCAATGGCGGCCAAAGGACCTACGGCGTTTGCCACGTCATTGGAGCCGTGAGCGAATGCCATTGAGCAGGCCGTAAAGATCATCAGAATTGCAAAAACGCGCTCGACATCGGCTGTGGTGGGTTCTGCATTTGCGTTGTTTCTGTGTATGCGGTTGAGCAGTTGAGCACCCACTAGGGCGACGATGATTCCGATTAGGGCTGCCACGGGGATCGCATTGGCGAAGCTGGAGCCCAAACCCATATCGATCTTGATGCCGACGTGCTTCAGGCCTTTGGTCAAGGTGACCATGGCGATCATGAAGCCAACTAAGAACATGTAAAAAGGAACGTACTTTTTCGCTCTGTGAAAAGGGTCTTCGCGATCAAGTATGATCGAGCGAACGCTGGTGAATAATAGATAGGATATGGTTCCTGCCACGAGAGGCGATATCACCCAGCTTGCAGCGATGGTGCCGATTTTGGGCCATGCGACCGCGTCAAACGAAATGCCCACCGCTGAGAAGCCAACGATTGCGCCAACGATGGAGTGTGTGGTTGAAACCGGCCAGCCTTTGATGCTCGCAATTAAGAGCCATGTGCCTGCAGCCAACAGAGCCGACATCATGCCGTAAACGAGAAGGTGTGATTGTCCCTCAAACACGGCTGGGTCAATAATGCCTTTTCGAATGGTATCCGTTACCGCACCACCGGCGAGATACGCACCAGCGAACTCGAAAATCATCGCGATTAAAATCGCTTGAGTGATGGTGATTGCCTTCGAGCCGACTGAGGTGCCCATCGCGTTGGCTACGTCGTTGGCGCCGATTCCCCAAGCCATAAAGAAGCCGAAAATGCAGGCCAGAATAAGCAGAATGGAGCCATAGTTTTGAATTACTTCCACGGGTGTGACCTCTCTAAAATTGGCTGGTCGCGTCAGTCTTGCGGATCAAACAGCGACGATTCTAACAAGGCATATGTGACATTTTTGTTACAATGTTTCAATTCGGCCCATACGCTTGTCGCCTCAAGGTTTTAGCCAAAGCGGCTCCTATTGACGCGCAGTATAGGCAAAGCCTTGCTCTGTGTCACACTTCTGTTTTGTTGCAGAACGGCATGCTAGATGTTGCTCTCAATAGATCGTAGGATGTCCTCAATGAATAATGGGTAGCGTGTTTACGGGGCAGAAGATGACACAGAGCCTTGATAGGATGGTTGAGGCGATTAATGAAAGGGCAGCGCGCGAGGGCTTGCCCGCGTGGCACGAGGTCTTCGCTCACTGCGAAAATAAAGCTGAACGCCTCGTGAACCAGAGCCTCTACCTCGGTTCGACGCTCGCTCAAAATTGGGGATGGGTCGCTGCGGACTTTGCGCGTGATTCGTGGTCAAAACCGCTGAGCCTTGATGACATCGAGGCTCAGTGGTGCTTATTGGACCAGAGTCTCAGCCCTGAGTCACGGTTGCGAAAATTGCGTAATCGTTTGATGGCGCGATTTATTTGGCGCGATTTCTCAAGGGCATGCGATGCCGTTGAAACGGTGCAGCAAGTTTCATTGCTGGCAGATTTTTGCATTAATAAGGCGCACGATCTTGCTTTCACTGAAATTGAAGCGCGGTTTGGAACGCCGGTCGGGCGCGATTCTGGCCGCCCCCAGAAGCTCGTTATTCTCGCTATGGGAAAGCTGGGTGCTCACGAGCTCAATCTTTCCTCAGATATCGATCTGATTTTTGTATACCCAGAGTCAGGCGAGACCCAAGGTGCTCGGCGCAACTTATCCAATCAGGAGTTTTTCATAAAAGTGGGTCAACGGATCATTGGCCTACTCGATACGGTTACAACAGACGGGTTTGTATTCAGGGTTGATATGCGTCTGAGGCCATATGGTGAGAGTGGTTCTCTGGTGATGAATTTCGCGTCTTTTGAGTCCTATTATCAAGATCAAGGGCGCGATTGGGAACGCTATGCCATGATTAAGGCGCGCGCCGTGTGCGGCAGCCCAGAGGAAGTTGCAGAACTGCGCGCCATGCTGAAACCTTTTGTTTTTCGTCGCTATATAGACTTTAGCGTCATCGAATCTCTGCGCGACATGAAACGGATGATTGCCGAGCAAGTGGTCCGTAAAGGGCAGCAGAATGATGTAAAGCTTGGCCCCGGGGGAATTCGCGAAATTGAATTCATCGGTCAGTGCTTTCAGTTGATTCGCGGCGGCCGAGACGAAAGTCTTCAAGCGCGTGATCTAATGAGTGTATTAAGTGCGTGCGACACACTGGGTTTCTTGCCAAGCCAGGTGGTTACCGAATTGCGCGAAGCGTATTGGTTTTTGCGGAACACAGAGCATGCGATACAAGGTTACCAAGACAAGCAAACGCAGCGCTTGCCTGAAGAGCCCGCGAGTCAATCCGCTTTGGCGTCCGTTATGGGCTTTGAAACCTACGAGGACTTCATCTCCACATTAGATGGGTATCGCAGTCGAGTTCAGCGACATTTTTCAGAACTCATTGCTGCGCCTGATGAGGCAGAAGATGGCAAGGGACTCAAGTTTTGGGATCAGCTTGAGCCCGAGCAGCTCGGAGATTTAGGTTTTGCCGATCCCGCTCGAACAGCCGATAACTTGGAGAAGCTCATCTTGAGCCCAGTGGTTAAATCGCTCCAGGTTGAAGCGAGGCGCCGGCTCGATCTGGCCATGCCAAAGTTACTTGACGCCTGTGTAGGCCTCTCAGACCCAGATCTCACGTTAGAGCGACTTTTGCCGCTGGTAGAATCCATTTTGCGTCGCAGTGCCTATTTATTGCTCTTAGTTGAGAATCCGTCAGCTCTTCGTGAGCTTGTGCGCTTGTGTGCGGCGAGCCCTTGGATAGCGAAACAGCTGGCACAGCGACCCGCACTATTGGACGAATTGCTCGACGTCGATCGTCTGTACCATGCGCCGAATAAAGATCGATTGCGGCAAGAGTTGGCTCTGCACCTTAAATCCGTTCCTCTGCACGATCTGGAGGCTCAGATGGATAGCCTCAGGTACTTTAAGGCTGCTCAAGTCTTGCGTGTTGCAGCCAGCGAGATCGCAGGCGTTTTACCTTTGATGAAAGTGAGTGACAATTTGACCTTCATCGCTGAGGTGATTTTGGAGTGGGTTTTAGAGATCGCTTGGCGCGATATGGTCGCCAAACATGGCGAGCCCGAAATTGACTCCAAGGGCACAGGGTTTTGCATCATTGCCTACGGCAAGTTGGGTGGGTTGGAGCTCAATTATTCTTCGGACTTAGATTTAGTGTTTCTCTACGACGCGCCCGCTCAAGGTATGACGCAAGGCGAACGCGCCATTGATCATGCGCGATTTTACACCCGCTTAGGCCAGCGCATCATTCATATCCTGGAGACGCGAATGACGCTCGGTATTTTGTACGAAATCGACATGCGACTGCGTCCCTCCGGGAACTCTGGCATGCTCGTCGCTTCCGTGGGCGCTTTCCAAAAATATCAGACGGAGGAGGCCTGGACTTGGGAGCATCAGGCTTTGACTCGGGCGCGTTTTGTTGCCGGAGATCCAACCCTGCGCGGCGAGTTTGATCGGGTCCGTCGTGAGATCTTGGCGAGGCCTCGCGATCGTGAAAAATTAGCGGAAGACGTCAAGGCTATGCGGGCAAAAATGCGTGAACATTTAGATATTGACGCAAAAAGTGACGTCTTTGATCTTAAACAGAGCGCGGGTGGTATCGTTGACATCGAATTTATGGTGCAATATGCGCTGTTAGCGTGGTCTCATGTGTATCCTAGCTTGTCCGATTGGACTGACAACGTGCGACAGTTGGAGTCGCTCGCAGACTC
>Ga0255763_1003166_pt1 | contig 14988 bp, 8 predicted proteins | sample 041ome_2_FD_179963 | JGI IMG/M metagenome (GOLD analysis project Ga0255763, IMG submission 179963) | Coastal salt marsh microbial communities from the Groves Creek Marsh, Skidaway Island, Georgia - 041406US metaG (version 2) | ecosystem: Environmental > Aquatic > Marine > Intertidal zone > Salt...
AGCAGACGACGACGACGACGACGACGAAGAAGAAGAAGAGTGCGACGAGGAGTGTCAATCGTTAAGGTGGGAAATCGACGCGATTTCCGATCCAATCTCGGATGATTACCCAGGCTGGGACGCGGTGCCGAACGAGACTTTTGTCACGGTGGAAAGATCTACCGGATCGCCGTCATCGTCGTCATCAGCCGCAAACTTACAAATAACCGCCGAGCTGATTGATTTGACGAAGTATCCACACACGGACCCGGAAATTGACGCGGATATATACGAGCGTTCGAAAGTTCTGAGAGAGTTGCACGAGTTCATCTTGCCAGTGCACATCCACGCCGAGCGTTTGGCGTTGCACCCGCTTTCCTCGAAAGATGCGAGGCAACAACAGTGCACTCTCGGAACGTTATTCGCGACGATGTTGAGAGACGAGCATGCGGCGAACGCGTGTTTGTACAACTCTGGAGGCATGCGCGCAAACGCGACGTACGATTTGAAAAGGCAAGCGTTTACGTACGGCGATTTAGTCGCCGAGGTGCCGTTTGAAAACTCTATCGTCAAGCTCAAAATGACTGGTCGCGAATTCGCGAACGCGGTGGCGTTTAGCGAACGCTCGAAATCGGAACACGCGAGTTGGGGAGGCTATTTGCAATGGGATATCGGGTGTCAGACCGTTATCAATCCATCCAACGGCCGATGCGAAGTCACGCACATCGCCAAAGAACCCATCGACATGAACAAAATGTACACGGTCGTCACTTGGGGTGGTTTGTTAGAAGGCACGGACGGTATCCCCCAATTTCAACGCGCCGGAGAACGAATGGCTCGCGAACACTTTGGCGAAGACGCGTTGATCGATTTCGACGAACTCATGACCTCGGGATTTTTCCACGAAGGAACGCCGTTCAAAACCTTGATCATCCGGCACCTCTGTCGTTGGCGCTGGCGCGAGCTCCAACACAAGTGCTCGAGCTTTGAAAACTTGGACTACGACGAGGACGGCTTACTCTCCGCTTCTGACGTCGAAAAAGCCTTGATCGATTACACCGACTCGAAATCGCCTCGCTTAGAGTCCGAATCCATGGTTCGCCTCTTCGAGTCTGGCTTACGAGAGGACAACGGCGGCGTATCGAAAAGCTCCCTCGACGTGTGCTTAGAACCGTTTTGGAAATCGGAAACGTCCCTGAAGTTGGTCGAGTACGAGCAATCGCAGTTGAACTCCGTCGACGAAGCGGACGAGTTGCCGTGGTGGATCGCGGAGACGAACGCGAAACTATAAAGGAAAGTACATCGAGAGTTGTTGTTTCTTTTGTGCTTCATCGGCGGACGATATGAGAAGAAAGAGAAGAAGAAGAAGTGAGTCACGCCTTCTCGAGGCTCACGTTGTGTCGATGAGGATCAAGAAGAGGCTTTTGAGCGCGAGCGAGCGTAAAACGTTTTTTGTTGTAAAAGAAAGTTTGTACCAACATTTTCACAAAAACCCTAAACAACTTTTTAAGCTCTTCGTACGTAAAAGATACGAAGACGCACAAAAAAAAAAAAGAAATGGAAGCGGCGAACGAGGCGAAAGAAGCGGCGCGGAAAAGAGCTCGAGCGTTGTTGCCGTGGTACGCGAAGATGTGGTTGACGTGCACGTGCAGATAATACTACTGCTGTTATTATTAATGATATGATGTTTTGCGGCGTCACCGCCGTTTCGGAAAACAAGTCCATCGTCGCGACGGGGAAAATCAGTCGTCGTTGGAAAACACCATCGACGACGACTCGCGGTGTCGTTCGGAAAAGAAGTCCGTCCGTGCGCAGCGGCAGCAGCAGCGCGGAAGAAGCGAAAACGTCCTACCTGGGGACGAACAACAACCGAAATTCGCCTCTCGAAAACGCGAAAGATCGGCTCGAAGTCGCGTGCGTGCAGAGGAACCGAGGGATCGACGTTTCGAGAGAAGAGAAAGAGGAGGTGGAAGCGCTGATACGAAGCGTCGAGCGATATCGAGAAGAAGACAAAGAAGAGGACATCGAACGTCTCGCGAGCGGTTGCTGGCGAGTGATATATTCGACGGCGCCACCGCCGTCGAACGGGCAACTCGTCGGGCCGATTATTGGCACCGCGTTTCAATCGATAGAGATGAAGAATAAGACGTACGAGAACGTGCTCGCGCTCGGGAATTGGCTGACGTTGCGATTGAAAGCGACGTACGAGATTATGGAGGGCGATGGCGCGAGATGGACGGTGACGTTTCGAACGATTCAGGTCGAGCTGTTCGAGAAGAAAGATCCGGTTTTCGTGAAGGAGTTTCCGAAAGGGACCACGAGAGAGTGGTTGACGACGTTTCAGGACGACGAGTGGAGAATCGTTCGCGCGGGGAGAACGGAGGAAGAGCTGACGAAGAACGTGTTCGTGATGCGTCGAGAGAAGCCGTGGTGGGAGACGTGATTCTTTTTTTTTTTCCTATTCTCTCGTCGTCAGACGCGTGTTCGTTTACAAATGTAATCACAATATGAAACGCTTTAGTAGTACTTGTTTTATGCGCGCAACACTACGCTCGCGTCCCTCGCGATCTCGCTAAACAACTCGTTCACTTTCACTCCGACCGTTTTGGACGTCTTGTAGACGACATCCGCGAAAGAGTCCAGACGTTTGTGGTCTCTCAACTGGCCGACGTCTAAAAACCCAAAATGCGGCAAGTGAAATCTCCCTCCCGCCATCTTGCTCCTCTCTTCTCTGTCCGGTAAAATGTGGCTGCTCTCGCCGCTCAGCGCTCTTTTTCGCATCGCCCTCAAAACGTCCGGCACGCTCGCTCGATTCACCTTATCGATCAACCATCCGGGAATGTTACTTCCTGGATCGGTCAGAATTTCGTACGTCACCGAAACGCCGTCAGCGGTCAACGAACCGTCCCGGTTTTTCTTCGACGGTTGAATCGTCCATCCCCCGTCGTTTGCCAATAGTCTCACCACGCCTTTCTTTGGTTTCGGTCCCACGTTTTCCGTATCCAAGGTCCACCTGCTCTCGAACCCTTTCTTCCGGTTATTCTTCGTCTCGATCCGAATCGTATAGTCTCTGTTCTTCACCACCGGCGCAGTCACGACTCCGTACACGTAAAACGTCGCCGATCCGTCCGTCAGTTTCCCTCTCGTCTTCAACACTTTATGTTTCCCGACGTACGGCACGAAGTTCGCGTACTCGTCCAAATCCGCCACCGCGCGCCAAAAATTCAACGGCGAAACGTCCTCGTACGTCACCGTCGCTCGGATTTCTTTGATTGGATTTTCTCTCGCGTCGGGGTCTTCCCGCGTCCAGACTTCGATCCCGTCCTTCGTGGTCGTTTGCTTCTTGAATTTTTTATCGCTCGTATTCTTCTTCTTCTCGCTGGTTGTGTTTCTTCCGAAGCCGTTGCCGCTCTTCTTCGTCTTCTTCTTCTTCTTATTCGCGCCATCTAACGCATCGTCGTCGTCGACGGAAGAAGAAAACGTCGGAGAAAGATTAGGCGCCGCCGAGAGAACTTTCTCGCGCTTCTTTTTCTTCGTCTCCGTAGTAATCAAAGTCGTCGTTTGCCGCCGGGGGTGACGCGGCTGCGGTCTAATTTTAGCCGTCGCGGTAACGGTTTTTCCGTCTCCTTCTCCGCTCTTCTTCTTCTTCTTTTGGAACCACCAGAACGCGGCGGCGGCGGCGTCGTTTTCAGCGGTAGTGCCGTTCGAACCGCTCTCCATCGTGATGCGCGTGGGTCGGTGCGGGGTGCTCTTCCGTTCGTCTCTCTCTCTCCGGCGCGATTTTTCGCGTTTTTCGGGAAAGAAATGAAGCGTTTTTACTGAGAGTCAGAGAGTCAAACCGACGGATGAAACGCGTTGAATATATATGAACCTATTTCTACATTTTACGACTAGTACTCTCTCTGAGTCGATGCTGCTACCGACGACGATGATGATACCGATGGTATCGCTTGCGTTTCCGCCAACGCCGCGATTTCCTGCTCCTTTTTCGCGCGTTCCTTGACGCATCGAGAGTGTTGACACCGCCGCCTCGCGAAATTCAAATCTAACCGCGCGACGCGTATGCCGGCTTCCGCGTTTTCTTTTTTTTCCCACTCTTTGAAGGCGACGGAATAGGCGACGTATAAGTGGCATCCTCGCTGTAACATGGTCGGGTAGTGGACCAACGGCCTGTTTATTGGGGCCGAGGCGTAGTAGGCGCGTGAGCCGGGGACCTCTTCGATTTGCGCCAATACGGCCCAATTTTTACCTCGATCGGGAGAGACCGCGACGGTTAAGTTGACGCGCATTTGTTTCAATCCGTATTGTCGATCGTGGGAGTTGTAGGCGATGGCAGTTTGGCCGTCCGAGAGGACGATTGCGTTGATTTTTGAGTTTGGATTCGGGAGTTCGATTGGAGCGGCGGAGGTCCAGCTGCTACCGCCGTCGTCCGATTCTGAGCGGTAGATTTTTCCCGTAGCCGTTCGAAAGAACTGAACGAGCTCGCGTTCCTTGTACCGCACGATGGTACCTTCGATGAGCCACGTGTTGTTGCTCGATAACGACAACTGTTCTGTCCACGAGCGGTCTTCGCACTTGCGGTTTTGTTTCGCCACGGACGGACATTTTAAGGATAAGCACATGTCGAATCCTTTTTGAGACATTTCGTGTTTACACGCTTTACAGAGACGTCTGGCTCTGTTCTTGTCCTCCGTGCACGATACGTCGCCTCGCAACACACCCGCGGAGAGCGCATCGTTAACCAACGGGTTCAACTCTTTCATCGCTTGCATTTGCGCTTGCGGGTCGCAGGTGGATTTTCGCGGGCTTTCTCTCCAAACCGGCAAGGCCCAGTTTGTACCTCCCGATCCAGATCGCATGACGACTGGCGGGTTCGCGGTAACTAACGGCCAACCATCGCCTTGGTCCGAGAGCACGACCGGGTAGGACCAATCTTCGCCGTCTTCGGATTGGGTCATCAGAATGTCTCCTCCGGGGTTCCATCCGTCGTCTCTCAACTCTGGATTCACGCGACATTTGCTCGATTGCGAATAGAACAAGGAAATGACGCCGTCTTCGTCCTTCAACATGGACGGTCCCCACATGGGACCTTCACCGCCCGCGCGCGCCGAGTCAGAGTGAAGTTCAAACAATCGATTCGGGGCTGACCACGTGATCCCGGCGTCCTTGGATATCGACAAAGCGATGTGTTGATCTCCGTCACCTTCTCTTTCCTTCGCTTGTTGCCAAGAGGCGAGCAAGTCGCCGTTTTTTAAACTCACTATGGACGCCATGTGCATGTACTTCATCTCCTCGGAGGATTTTTGCACCCAAGCGTGCGATATGCAACTCGCAGAAACGGACACATCCGACGCTAAATCGCAATCAAAACAGTGCGGCGTTGGGTGCATATCTCGCGGTTTACAAACGGCATTGCCTGAGATCATAGTTTTCGGTAGAGCAGTTTCGTCGAATCGATCCGGAGGAGAATCGCAGATGGGTAACATGGCTCTTTTCTTGGCGTCTGGAAAGTCGATTTCCATGGCTTTGGTGAATTCTTCTTGGAAGTTCAAGTTTGCCGGATTCTCCTTCGCTCGCTTTTGCGCGCGAAGAATGTAAGCGTCTCCAGGCATCGCTCTCCAAGCAATTTGACCTAACGCTGGATCTAATTCACGATCGAGCCAGTAGTTATACGCTCTTTTCTTCTTAAAAGTTGCGTTGACGGCTTCGCTCGTCGTCGTCATCGAAGAAGTAAACGCCGACGGCACGTCAGAATTCATCTGTTTTTGCTTATTATTAGTATTCAACTCCTTCTCGTCTCTTTCCTTCTCCCTCTGCAAATGACTCGCGTCGTCCGTTTCCCCGTCGTGGTTCATCGCCGTCGCTTCGACGGAGGACTGATGGTCGATGTATCGCTCTTCGTGCGAGACGTGTTCGGTTTCGTCGGCGCTCTTCGTCGTCGTCGCCTCGATGTTGTTGTTGTTGTTGTTGTTGTTGTTATGTGTCGTCGTTTTCTTCTTCGTCTGAAAATTGCTACCGCTATTGCTACTTCCTACCTCATCTCCTCCTAACATCATCGCGTCGAAATCATCATCCGTCGTCGTCGTCGTCGTCGTCGTAGAAGAAGAAGATGGAAACAGCAGCCTTTTCACCTCTGCATCCATCTCTTCTCCTTCGTGCCGAGACGCGTACCGTTCCAGCAAAACGTTAAAAATCGCTTTCATCTTATCACCACCATCGCCGCTACTACTATCACTACTCATCGACGACGACGAGTCGTCGTCGTCCAAAGAAGCAGCGCGCGCGAAAGCTTTCGGAAAAAGGAGAATCGCACCATCGTCGTCGACTTCAAAGTGAGAACGCGCGGGAAAAACGACGCCGACGAAAAACAACAGCGCGACGAAAAGGACGCCGCTGTTGCTGCCGCCGCCGCCGCCCCGGCGCGATCTCTTCCGTTCTCGTCCGTTTTTGTTCTTCGTCTTCTTCTCTCTCGCGGGAGACGATCGGAGAATCATGTCGATGACGTTTTTCTTGTTTTAAGCGAGCAAAGTCTGTGAAATGAAGACACGTGTGGGATGCGAGATATTCTGAAGACGTGGAAACGTTTACGTCAAAGATTAAACGTTTATATGAATATCTATTATTCTAACGCGCCCGTGCTATTACTACATGCATTGCTCTCTAACTATTATATCAAGGACGAGGCGCATTGCTCGGCCGCTCGTATGGATAGAGGATGTCCCAACGCGACGCGCTCCTCGGCGCAAGCCGTAATCGCCCCGTCTTGGATTTCGCGAGCGTCCGTCTCATTTCTTCTTCTTCTCAAACGCGAATGGATCGCGCGAACGTCGGATTCAAACTCCTCGAGCTCTTTACCCGGGGTGTACGACATGTTTAGTTTGCGCGGGAAAGATACGCCTAACGCGTTTTTTTCCGCGTCGGTGGCACCGCTTTTCACAAGCGACGGTTCGTTTCCAACCGCGAGCAACAACGCGTTTCGAGGCCACTCGCAGTTGACCAGATGATTGTGGAACTCCGCGAACGGTTGCAAGTTGAACTGAAAATCAAAGTAAATCAAGAAACGAGCGTTCTTTCTTTTTTTGCACATCTCGGCGATTCGAGCGACCGAACGCAGTTCTTCTCTTTTGACAATCAGGACGCGGATGGAGGAGTTTTGGTTTTGGATTAAATCCATAAACGCTCGCTTCGCCAGAGAACGTTTACCACTTCCCGCTTGACCGTATAAGACTATATTTTCGGGACAATACCCAGACTCTATATCTTCCGTCGAGGCGTGCGTTTGAATGATGCGTTTGATCGTCTCGAAGTGTTGCTCGTGTCTCGGCAGCGGCGCGAATTCAAAGGATTCGTCGACGAAGGGCGTTCCCAACGCTTTCGATTTCTCGACGTCTTCCACATTCTTCAGCGCATACGAAAGCATTACTGAGGAACTCTCTTTCGACGACTCTTGCGCGGACACAAACTCACAAATCGAAGACAGTGCAAACGTGCTCCCACCGTATTTCTCGTAACATTTCTTCAAGACGGGTTCTTTGAACATCGAGGCGTAAAACCAAGGCTCAAACTCGTAGGCTCGCTTCGGCGGCGATATAATCGACGACGACGAAGAAGACGCGATGAAATCTCTCTCCTCTGGCATCAACTCGTCGAACTTACCGCTATCAAAATAAATCATCTTATTCTTCTCGTCCGCTTTCTCCTCGTCTCCGCTCGTCGCTCGCACCCAAAACTCATTCTTCTTCGTTCTTTGCGCGCTTCGCGACATGTTCGCGATTCGACTCTCGCTGATTAACATTTCCCTCAGCGCGATTAAATCCGACCGAAACGCCATTTGCACGCGCTCTGTCTCTCTCAACCGTTCGTCTTGCGCGTCGTTTTCGCTCGCGAACGCGTTCAGCGCTAAAATCTCTCGCCACGTCTTCCCGCTCGTCCTCCGTTCGCTCTTTATCAAAGCTCTGAAATACTGATTGTACGCCGTTTTGAGCGACTGCGGGTTATTCGAGCTCGCGCCGTTGTTCTTCACGCACGACACGCACAGCGTCAAAAGAGCTCTCGCGACCGGGTCGCCGAAGACGTCCGCGAGCAACAGCACGTCGCTCGCCGCGGCGAGTAAAGTTTCCGCCTCTTTTTCCGCTCGCAAAGTCGTTCGCTTTCCGCCGCCGAAGCCGTTACCATCAGACGACGCACCATCTTCATCATCCAATCGAAAACCAATCTGTCCCGACAACACGTTTCGCACCACGCGCGATGTCGTTCGTTTTTTGGAACGAGAGACAGAATGATTAGTGTTGGAACTTCTTCGACGAGGCAACGACGACGACGACGACGACGACGACGATGTCATCGCTGCTGACGCTGACATTTTTTTCTCGCTCTACTGCGCTTAAAATTCGTATTTCTGTTTTTTTTTTTCGAGCAAACAAGAAAAGGGCAAAAAAAGGAGTTAAAAATCTCTCACAAGGAGACACAAAATTTTACGCGGAGAGAGCGTAAATACTTTTCTTCCGTCACGTTGCGAAATTATCGAGACCGATCGAAGGATAGAATCGAGCGGGAGGATAGTTTTTCTCTTCTCTCTGGTTAATTTTATAACGACAGCGCGTTGTTATTTTTAGAGAGAGAGAGAGAGAGAGGGCGGATTTTGATTCGATTCACATTTTTTTTGCACCACCATGAGACGAGCGGTTTCCTCCTCTTCCTCTGCGATCTCTTCTCGCTTTTTGAGAGGAAGCGTCGGTGCTGGCGCGTCGTTCACCACCACCACCACCAGCGCGACGGCGGCGGCGTCGTCTAGCGCTCCTCCTCCTCCTCCTTCTGCGGCAGAAACCGTCCCGGTTTTCGTCGACGGCAGAGAAGTGCACGTTCCAAAAGGCGTGACGGTTTTGCAAGCCTGCGAACAGGCTGGGGTGCACGTGCCTCGATTTTGTTACCACCCGCGCCTGTCCATCGCCGGTAACTGCCGGATGTGTTTAGTGGAAGTGGAGAAGAGTCCGAAACCGGTGGCGTCGTGCGCCATGCCGATCATGCCGAACATGAACATCAAAACGACGACGGATTTGGTGAAGAAAGCGAGGGAAGGGGTTATGGAGTTTTTGTTGATAAACCACCCGCTCGATTGCCCGATTTGCGACCAAGGCGGCGAGTGCGAGTTGCAAGATCAATCGATGATTTTCGGCTCGGATCGAAGTCGGTTTACGGAAGGGAAGAGAGCGGTGGAAGATAAAGAGTTGGGTCCGCTCGTTAAGACGGTGATGACCAGGTGCATTCACTGCACGAGGTGCGTGAGATTCGCCACGGAGGTTGCCGGCGTGCAAGAGTTGGGGGTGACGGGAAGAGGCGGTCAAGCGGAAATCGGGACGTACGTGAGTAAGTTGTTGAGTTCTGAGTTGAGCGGGAACGTGGTCGATTTGTGCCCGGTTGGCGCGTTGACCTCGAAACCGTTCGCGTTCACCGCGAGAAGTTGGGAGTTGAAACCGACCGAGTCGATCGACGTGTTGGACGGTTTAGGAAGTTCCATTCGCGTGGATTCGAAAGGTTCGGAAGTCATGAGAATCACGCCGAGGTTACACGAAGGCGTGAACGAGGAGTGGATTTCGGATAAGGCGAGGTTTTCCTACGACGGGTTGAAAAGGCAACGATTAGATGCCCCGTACGCGAAGAATCCGAAAACGAATAAATTGGAAAAAGTCACTTGGGAAACGGCGTTGGAAATCGTCGGCGAACAGTTGAGCAAAGCGGACCCGAGAAATTTGAGAGCCGTAGCCGGTAAGCTCGCGGATTGCGAGAGTATCGTCGCTTTGAAAGATGTCATGACGTCGTTAGGATGCGTGAACTTTGAAGTGGAAGGCGTTAACGCGGATGCGGTTAATGTCGATTCGAGATCGAACTACATCATGAACTCGAACATCGTCGGCGTGGAAGACGCCGACGTCGTCTTGATGGTTGGCGCGGACGTTCGATTAGAAGCGCCCGTGTTGAATGCCAGATTACGCCGAGCGAACATCGCCGGTGGCGTGAAAATGGCCACGTTAGGGCACCACGGCGACTTGACGTATCCGGTTGAAAACTTAGGCACGGAGGCTTCCATCATCAACGACTTGCTCTCCGGTAAGCACGCGTTTAGCGAGACGCTGAAAAACGCGAAAAACCCGTGCATCATCGTTGGTTCCGCCGTGTTGAACAGACCGGATTGCGCGCAGTTGTTGAAGAGTTTACACCAATTATCGGACCAATACGGCGTCGTTACCAAGGATTGGAACGGATTTAACGTTTTACAAGCGTCCGGGGGCACCACCGGCGCGTTAGACCTCGGCTTTGTCTCCTCCAAAAACAAACACATTAGCGAAAACGACGGCTTAAAAGTCGTCTACAACTTAGGCTCCGAGACCACCTCTTCGTACGACTCCGAACCGGGGAAGAAGTTTGTCATCTACCAAGGCCACCACGGCGACGCCGGCGCGGCTGGTGCCGACGTCGTCCTCCCTGGCGCGGCGTACACGGAGAAAGACGCCACGTACGTCAACACCGAAGGACGAGCGCAAAGAGCCTTAGCGGCGGTTGCGCCTCCCGGATTAGCGAGAGCGGATTGGAAAATCTTACGAGCGGTTTCCGAATTCGCCATGGTTCCGTTAAAATACAACACCATCGAACAGTGCAGAGAGAGATTAGCGGAAGTCTCACCAACCTTCAACGCCATCGATGAAGTCGAACCGAGTTTATGGCTAAACGGCGCCTCCTACGCGCACTTAGCCGGAGGCACGCCCGTCGCCAAGGGTAAAAAAACCAGCGGCGCGACGGTCTTCGCCTCCGAACCGTTGACGAGCAGCGTCGAAAACTTCTACATGACCGACGCGATCACGAAAGCGAGCGCGACCATGGCCAGATGTACCAAGGCGAAGGCGACCGGGTCCGCTTTCTAAAGAAGATCGCGGGAGCGAGTTAAATCGAGGAGAGGATATTAATATTATTATATACGAAGTTGTAAAAAAGAAGACACAAACATCAGAAAAAGAACTCTCTCATACGCACGCAACACGCGCACAAAAACACGCTCTCTCTCTGAACAACAACAACAACAAGAACAAGAAGAAGAAGAAAAAGAGGAGGAGGAAGATGATGTTCCACGACGCGCCTCCTCGGCAGAGAGCGACGACGATGACATCGAGACCGACGGGAACGACGACGACGACGAGCGACAAAAGAAGCGGCATCGGCAAAAACAAATTCAACAAAGCGCAACAAGGCGTTGGTAATAACGCGGCGTTCTTCGCCTTCTTCTTTTCGAGAAGGAACGGGAACGGGCGGGTGAAAATCTGTCTCCTCGCGTTCGCGGTGTTTGCGCTGTTCATGAACGTCGTGGTGTTTTCGAGAGATTCGGACGCGAGACTGATGTCCTCGGAGACGACGACGAGTTCTTCGACCGGCAGAAGTTTCGGAAAGAAGATGAGATATGGCACTAAAAAAAGCGCGACGACGAGAGAGAACGATGACGACGACCGCGACGAGTACGACGACGAGAACAACGAGGACAGAGAAGACGTGAAACCGAGCTTAGAAACCGCGCTGTTGGGATCGTCTTTAGCCGTGGACAGTCCGACGTTGACGTCTGGATTCAAATCGATGAGCTACCCGTCTTTGGCGGAAGTCGGCGACTCTAAGCATACGTTTTTAGTCGCTTTTGAAGGCGATTGGGAAGGAAACGTTCCGAAATCGTTGACGAACAGAGAGTTAGATCAGAGGAAAATAGAGGACATAAACGAATCGAGAGGGGGGCACTGTTACGTCAGTCGAGGTCGGGTGTTGCCGATACGACCGGGATCGGATGTCGCGCCGAAGGAGCAATGGCACGCGCCGAAAATGGCGGTGAAGGGAACGTCTTCGAGCGATAAGTGTTGGCGACCGCAGTTGTTTGTGGTGCCACAAACACACGAAATTTTGTTGTTTTACAAGCGAGGGGCGAGTCGAGAGACGTGGGAAGGTTTTTTGAAACGCTCGTTGGATGGCGGGAAGACGTGGTTGGAAGAGGAGAAGTTACCGCCGGGGATTTTAGGCCCGTCGAAAAATAAGGTTTTGAGGAATAGCGAAGATGAATCGATTTTAAGCGCAAGCGAGAGATGGACGCGCTCGAGCGCGTGCGCGTGGATCGAGAGAGCAGAGAGAGAAGGCAGAGATTGGACCGTGAAAAGTGGTCCGATTCGCACGGAGAAGAAAGGTTTACAGGAACGGTACGGCGGCGGTAGAATGGGCGATAAAGCGGCTGAAGAAGAAGCGAGGGATTACGGAGGCATCGAACCCGCGATATATTATAAAGACGACGGGACTTTAGTCGCTCTCGCTCGACCGGCGAAAACAACCGAACGCTTTCCGAAAAGTTTATCCGGCGTCGTGCACGCCGGAGGACGATCGAAACAGTCCTCGAAATATTTTCCAAAAATGTTAAAAGCAGAATTGAAAGACGAACCGAACGCTCAGTGGTCGGCGTTTAAAGAAATCGCGGATTTACCTTTACCGACAGTATTTGGACGAGGATTTGACGTGGAAAAGTTAACCGATGGACGCGTCGTGTTGGTTATGAACGACCCGGGCAAGAAAGGCGTGAGCGTGAAAATTTCGAAAGACGACGGCGAAACGTTTCGAGAGGCGTTCGTGATTGAAGACGGCGACGGTGAAGACGAAAGTAGTGGTGGTGTTAGTGGTAGCATTAGCAATAGCGATTCCATGTACACGCGAGATCCGGTGATTCACGTGGCGAACGACGCCATGATTCACGTGGTGTACGTTGCGAACAACGGAAAGAAGATCAAGAGAGCGGTGTTGGATCCGGAGCAATTATAGTTATTACATGACAGAGAAGTAACTCTTCAATAAACAGCATATCATTGTTGTAATATATATACATAATAGTAGTACTAGTGCGCAGTTAATGAAACAGAGTGATTCTATCGCCAGGATAGATGACATCTGGGTACTTGACTAAGTTCCCGTTCGCGTCTCTCACTTCTACTTTTTCCGGCAAAACGCAGCCGGTGGCCGCGCACAAGGAATCCCCAGGTTTCACCTCGTACTCACCTCTGCGCAACGGTCCTCTCGGGTCATCCGGGTAAAAGTAATCGATGTTGTTACCGCTTTGCTGCTGCTGCTGCTGCTGCTGCTCTAATTTCTGATGTTGTTCGGACACGTCCACGTCTTCGATGGAAACGAACCGTAAATCTCTCTCGTCCGCGTTTCTCGAACTGCGGAATCCAACCAAGAATAATCCAATCGCCGCGCCGACTAAAACGTTCGGATCGATCGTTTGTACGATCGATCGCAAAGTCGTGAATTTTTTCAAAACCGTTCGTCTGGACTTATCGGCTATTCTGGAAACTAAATCGATGGGTTTTCGAATGAAATTTTTGCTCGCTCGTTCTCTCGCTTGCATGGAAATGTCAGTTAAAATGCCTCTTTGCCGTAAACTCCTCAACGCTTGCTCTTTCGTTTGTTGCTGATTCGCGTGTTCGTCTCGAAAACTCCTATTCGCGATGGAGGTATTCATGGGCGACCTCACCGGTGATAACGGCGGACCGATGGTGGAAACTTTGGACGTGTCCAACAGGAAAGATCGCGTCGCGTTTACTCCTTGTTCCACGTTGTCCATGCTACTTTCATCTCCTCCTCGCGTTCTATTTATCGTGCTATTATGTATACTAGTGTTGTTGTTCACGTTGCTCTTATTCATGTTTTCAAAATCGTTCGCGATTTCCGACACCGTCGCTCCCGTCGACACTGGATTCATCGCGCTTCTCTCTCTTCTCTCCCTTTCCGCTTGCGCTCGTTTCATCTCCTCCAACTGCTTCTCCAGCGCCTCTCTCCGTTTCTTCTCCTCCTCCAACTCTTTCGATTTCAACGTTACCGTTTCTTGCGCCTCTCGCGTCACCTCTTCCGGCTTCTTAAACGTCGGCGTTCGAGCGAATCTGTTGAGGAGTTGCTTCCGTCCTTCCGATATCTGGTGTTTCCCGACTTCGAACGCGTCTCCTCCTTGCTTCTCCGGCGTCTTCAAACTATTATTCAACGCATCACTCATACTCCTCGCTCTCTCTTTCCCGTTCACCCCTTCCAACGTCACTCTCACGCACACGTGTCCGACGACGTTTTCCCTCAAATCGTCCCACATCGCGATCCACTTCCCGGGAACTTTGCCTTTATTTTCGTTCGCGAACTGTTGAAAGTCCATGGTGCCGAACCCAACCACTTTGGTCATCTGCTCGTCCAACAACTCCACCGATATGTGCGTGTACGTGTTCACGTTCAGCGTCAGCGGTAAAACAATCTCGCTCCTAAACACCGGATCGGTTCCGAACGACGGTTCCGTCACCGCGACGGAGTCTACCAACCCGGGCGCGAGCAACGCGCACCGAACTCTCGTTTTCAGTCGTTCGCGCTCGTGTAAAGAGCGACCGGCGATGACTGCGATGGAGCACACGTCTTTGCCGGAGAGAGAGGAGAACACCGCATCTTTTTTCGATTTTGAAGGAGCGGCGGCTTCGACGACGACTGGTCCTCCTCCTCGCCGCCTGTTGTTGGGCGAGAACATCTCTCTTCTCTCTTCTCTCTCTCTCTCTCGCGTGTGTGTTAATAATGTGTCTCTGGATCTTTTTTTCCCCAAACCTCCAACGGGCAAAAGAGACAAAATTCAAAAAAACTCTCTCTTGCGTATTTTTTGACCTCTTGTAAAATAAAAATTTTGGTTTTTTTTGGTGTGTGTGGGGGGAAAAGAGCAAAAAGAAGCATCCAGAGAGAGGAAAATCCAGATCCTGAAATCTCGTATTTTTGCCCTTCTCTGTTTTGGGGAAAACGCAGAGAAGAGAGAGAGAGGCATGATGATGATCGAAAGCGTGTTTTACTTCATAAACACACGCACGTAATAAAAACACACACGTACATCAATAAATAAAAATGGCCTGCACCTTATCCGCTTCGGGTTTGATCCCGCTCAACAGAGCTGCCGTCAGAACGACGTCGTCCGCGAGA
>Ga0255763_1003177_pt1 | contig 14953 bp, 15 predicted proteins | sample 041ome_2_FD_179963 | JGI IMG/M metagenome (GOLD analysis project Ga0255763, IMG submission 179963) | Coastal salt marsh microbial communities from the Groves Creek Marsh, Skidaway Island, Georgia - 041406US metaG (version 2) | ecosystem: Environmental > Aquatic > Marine > Intertidal zone > Salt...
AACTCCGGTAAACATGGAATCATTAAAGTGGAGTATGGGGATAGGATTTGTCCCGGTTCATTATTATGTGGTTAATCAAATGCTGCTTATGTTGGGAGATCTTGAGCATAGTGTTAAGGAATATGATTTCAGGATTCTTGATTATTTTGCCCTACAAATGGCTGCCATACTTGATCAGGACAAGGACTTTGATGCCATCATGCAGCAAACAGAATTAAAATATGAAGACAAAATGCAGGTGATGCAGGATTTAAGCGCCAATATCGCTCATGAGATGCGCACCCCCTTGTCGGGAGTCTGAGCCAGCATGGATGGTATCGAATCCTACTTGCCGCTTTTAATACAAACCTACCGCAAACAATTGAGTGAAAACCCGGAAGCTGTTCAGGCCATCCGCGAGGATCATCTGAATGTTCTGGAAAAAACCCCTGAGCGAATAGCTCTCATGGTTGATCAGGCAAACAGCGTCATTGATATGTTGTTGATGAATCTCAGGGATAATACTGTAGATAAGTCACAATACAGCATCTATTCCGCAGCAGACTTGATTCTTCAAGCCCTTGATCGTTATCCCTTTAAACATGGGGAACGCGAAAAATTATCAGTGCATATAGAGCATGACTTCTATTTTCGCGGACTGGACAATCTGTTTATTTTTGTCATCTTTAATCTTCTGAAAAATGCCCTGTTTTCCATTAATTCTGCCCTTAAAGGCCACATTACTATCGAGCTAAAACCTGGCAATGGAGTAAATCGAATAATTTTTCGCGATACCGGAGAAGGTATGGACTCAGAGGTGGTCAGGCGGATATTCGACGGATTCTTTACCACGAGAGCCGATGGTACCGGTGTTGGTCTGGCATTTTGCAGACGCACCATTCGTAGTTTCGATGGCGATATATCCTGCCTTGCAGAGCCTGGGGAGTTTGCTGAATTCACTATTGATTTACCAGCTACCTGAATCAGTCTTTTTGCTGATCAATGCTAATGGAGTATTTCCCGGTTCAGGGAATTGTTTTCGATAAAGTCGGCGTAAGGGATGACTTGTCCCTGATAGCATTGGGGGAGGTCTTCCTCGGTCAGCATTGCCACGAAATAATTTTTCGTCGATTTAATTTTGATAGCCGGATGATAGTAACGTTCCCATTGCTTTATAAATGGGTGCTCGGCATTGAGATCTTCTTCGCTTCCATTAAAAGTGGGAATCAGGTTTTTCTGGATTACCTCATTGATAAGTTTGGCCGGTGCTCTCCATTGTTTAAGATCTGCAATGTGTTCTGAAAGCGCTTCTTCACGGTAAACAATAAGACCGCGTTTTCTCCCTTTTCGGTCGACCATGAGATAGCCGGTATGGGGATGATCGATCATATAATATTCCATGCATTGGGTTTTCAATCGCAAGTCATAAAAATATTCCTGGAATTTTGCATCCGTCAAAAAGGTATCATGATGAGAGGCAATTATAGGGTCGGTGATTAGCTTGTAACTGCTGCGTAAATACTGCTCTGAAAAAACAGAAATAGTTGAATTAAGTACCTGCTTCAGGCGTGGATCATGCTTGTCGATATACTGATCTATAAGCTGTTTGTTAAATGCCTTGATTGCCAGTTCTGTATCAGCCTGGCCAGTTAAAAGCACCTTTTTTATAAAAGGATTTTTTAACTCCATTAAAAATTCCAGGCCATTCATTTCAGGCATTGAGTAATCAACCACTACTGTTGAGCTGGTCTGAAAACGGTCACCGTTATAGATTTCCTCATAAAGCCTGCCAATATCGACATGGGAAAGAGAATCAGAATCCTGGGGACCGGTTTTGTAATTACTGTAGCAGCGCTCCTGTAAACTTACCTGTTTATGCGACTGGTTTGCATAATCCAGTGCTTCAGATGCTGACTGAAATAGCTTGTAGCTGGTGTTTTTATCGAGCATCAAACTGATGCCGTCCAGAAAATCCGGGTCGTCATCGACCATGATGACCTGGGTGGGAAAGAAAAATGGGTGTCCGACGTCTATAGTATTTTCCATATAGCCTTCCTTGCGTGCCTGTCCTTTTTTTATAGCAATACTTTATAGGTAATCGCTGTTTGGCTCAGTGTGTCTGGTCAGTTATTTTTGTTATATCAAGAATATGGTCGCATTTTTTGCGGATCAATTCTTTTTCACCGGCAAAATTGTTTGACAGAATATAAGCCATGAATGAAACGTTGTCTGCGGGCATGCTGATTTCATTTTGTCCTGCGGTTTCAAACTGTTCAAACTGCATAGCCTGTGAGCAGGCTGAATCACTGATGATTAATTGGTTTGGGGCACTTTGCGTGCAGAGGAAATAAGCGATATCGATGGTTTTTCCAAGCATGCCACACTCTTTCACATTGTCACTGAAGAGGCCTGGCGCAAGAAATATATCACCGCTATGAATCGCCATCCTGAATTCAAGAATTTGTTCTCCTTTTTCCTTGTGACGAAGATTTATCCTGTTCATGATTAGCTGAAACAGGCCGGCACACTGCAAAGCATTAATGCTGTGTCTGTCCTTGCAATCAATACTGTCGAAACTGATGAGGATCGAGTCGCCGCTCTGGCGCTGGAAAGAACCACCAAAAAGACTTGCCGCCTGTTTCAAGTAAAAAATATATTCCCGTAACAGATTGGCAAGAGTAGGGGGGTGCAAAAGTTCTATTGCGGTATTGATATTGACCACTTTGATTACCAGCATAGTGGCATTTACTTTAACTGGTGCACTGTCAGATTCTTCATCGGCTTTTTCCCAAACGCCCGTTTTCAGCAGCTTTTCTTCCATGTCCTGAAATTTAGCCAGCAGGTTTTCTACAGCAAACTGCAATCGTTGAGTTTCACCTGGCTCGCTCTCATTAAGCTCATCATCGCCGGTTTTGCGAATGATAGTGTTGATTGTGGAGAGTATGGGGTTGGTAATTGCACCGGCTAAGGCAAAAGCGGTACTGACCACAAGAATCAGGGAGATAGTCAGTACCAGTAAAAACAGGTTGCGCATGCGGGACTGAAATCCGGCAACCGCCATGCTGTCCAATTCCAGCTGAATCGACCCGGCAATAGCATCCTGCACGGTAATGTCGGCACTGTAAAATCCTTGTTGCGCGGGAATGATAGTAGCGTTTGCGGTATTGATAGAGGCCTGACCCGCACTGGCCAATTGCCTGCCATCAACATCATAAACAACAGCATAAACAATATTGCTGTCTCTAACCAGTTGGGTAAGCACTACATTCAATCCCAATGGGTCATTCACCAGCACAAGTTCGCGTACCGATGTGGCGGTTTGTTCCGCAAGGGAGGCGCCCAGAATATCGCTGTATTCGCGTAAAGAGCGGTTTAATTCATTCTGAAACAGTAACCAGAATACAGAGGTCACCACAATAAACAGAATGGCAAAACTGAGTGCCAGCTTGTGACTGGTTTGTAGCCTGATATTCCCCACGTAGGCTCCCCGGTGAATTAGTTTTGCAACAATGGAACGTAGTTTAGCTTGTCGTGGGGAAAAAAGCCCCAGCTACTTCAGAACTTTTAGGCGTTTCAAATGCAGGGTTTGATTTCATCTTCTTGAGGAAATATATAATCCATTGATTTGGCTGGCCGACCAAGGCAACTCCCCTGTATCAGATCAACGCCTAACTCCCAAAGCAATGGCAGCAACTCCATTTCCTCAATACCTGAGATGCCCACGCGGACTTGTTCGTGGTGAAGAGCACTAATGAGTTTACCTACAGATTTCTGCTGTTTCTTACTATAAAGAATTTCGCTGTGCAGGGATTGATCCAGAATGACAACATTCGGCTTCACCGTGGTTACCAGGGAAAGGGGATCCATGGCACTACCAAAGCGCGATATGGCAATACCTATACCCAGCTCATTGAGCTTGTTGCAAAAAGCCCGGGCTAGCTGGCTATTGCCATGGAGATCTATTTCACTGAGCTGAAAAACCAATTGCCCGGCACATCCTCTATGGCGCTGTAACAGACTGCTTAACCAGGTCAGCATGCTCTTGTTTACCAGAGTATTGCCGCTGACAGGAATAAATATGAGCTTACTGCTATCTTCCTGGATATCCATTTCATCAATGAGAGTATTCAACATTTGTCTGTCAATTTCTCCGGCCAGATTATGGATATTGGCCTGGGCAAGAAGTTCCTCCGGGTTAAATTCGCCAGCGCGCCCATTCAAAGAGAGAAGCACTTCATATCGTTTCCTGTTGTCCGGGGTGAAACTGAGCAAGGGCTGAAAGCGTAAATACCACTCTCCGGAATCCAAAGCCTTCCTTAAAAGCTGTGGAATTACAGAGTTATTTGAGTGAAAGGCAGCTTGCTGCATGGTATAGGTCGGCGCCAGGTTCCGGTTTATGCGAGCCCGGTTAATCATATCCTGTGCGTCCAGCGCCAGTTCATTGATGAAGGTCAGCCCCAGCGAGGCGCTGATGGCCACAGGTTTGTCACCCCCGGAAAAAGCACTGTTGAGCCTGTGGTATATATGGTTGGCCAATGTCGCGCCCTGTTCCGCACTACTGTCATTCAACAGCAAACCGAATTCATTCTCTGCCATTCTCGACGCAATGAATGGTTTGCTAATCGATTTATTAAGGAATTCGCTGATCTCGTAAAGTAACTGGTTGGTGCCTGGTCGACCAATGGTTGTCTGCATTTCCTGAAAGGCATTAATTTGCACAATCATCAGGGAGCAGAATTCCTGTTGGTTTATTGCCTTGGTAATGGCGGCCTCAACCTTGGCGGTAAAGTTTTCCTCATTGATCAGGCGTGTCAACAGGTCCTCGCTAGCCAGAGATTGCCTGTCTCGCGAGTAATGGCTGTTGCCACTGGCCGTCTTGACTATCACCTGTATACATTTTTCCTGCTTGAAAAATATTGATGAAAAGGTCAATGAAAGGTTTTCTGCAGTTGCTTTGCTGCAGACCTGAAGTGTTTTCGAGGTGGTGATTTCACTGCTGAGTATCCTGTGCAGGGATTGCCTGTCAGATTCGCTGAGCAGGTCTTGCAGAGAACCATGTAAAAGTTTTTTACGCTTCGGCGCGCCGGACGAACTACGACTGTGCCGGATAAAAAGTGTGACGTAGCGATCGTTACAATACAGGTGGCGTCCTTTGCCCAGAATGGCCAGCGCGTCCTGGCAGCTGTCGAGCAAGAAGCGCTGCTGCTTTTCCAGTTCGCGGATCCTGTTTGCCATCTCACGATTGTTGATTTTTTCCCTTGCATAAGCCGCCTGTTTTTTAATTGCCCGCGACAAGGCAATGGTGTTGTTGGCGGCAATGAGATCATAGTTGGCCAGTTTTGCCTCGGGTATTTTCTCCAGCGAAGACTTCTCTGCGCAGGCAATTAAAACCGGAGTCCTGCTTCCTGATTGGGCATGGAGCTCAAGCCAGTGAGCGGGAATAATGGCCTCGCTTTCCACAAGTAAAAGCAGATCAATACGCATTTGTTGCAGGTGTTTGGCAAGAGTCGACTTGCTATTAATCCCGGTGGCGCGAACCGGGACATGGTCTTGACGTAATGCAGCAATCAGGTGGTTTGGCAGGGCGTTGTCGATGCTGACCACGAGCAAGTGAAAAGCGGGTGTTTTCATCTCAGGAAATCCTTTTCCTTTTCTTGGTTCTAACTGTGCTTATAGCTTTCTATGTTTGTTTACCCCATGGGAGTTTTTGCCTCTTGCCCGGGAATTTCTCTGACCAGTTTCGGTACCAGATAACCGGGCAACTGGGCCTGTAGTTCTTTTATCAGTGTCTTTCCGGTTTCCTCCGGTACATCAAAATGGGCTGCACCACTAACACGATCCAGCAAGTGCAGGTAATAGGGCAGCACACCAGCTTTAAATAATCTTTCACTCAATGCCACCAGGGCGTCTCTGGAGTCATTGATATGCCTTAACAGGACACTTTGATTGAGCAGGGTTATGCCGGCTTTTTTCAGTGCCAGACAGGCAGCATCCACTTCATCATCAAACTCCTGTGCATGATTACTGTGTATAACCAGAATAGTCTGAAAGCGCTGATTTGCCAGTAGCTTGCAAAGATCAGGCGTTACCCGTTGCGGAATCATGATGGGTAAACGGGTATGAATGCGAATACGGCGGATGTGATTGATCTGCGCCAGTTCGGCCATAAACCAGGCCAGGTATTTATCCGGCAGGGTAAGCGGATCGCCACCACTCAAGATCACCTCGCTGATACTGCTATCCTGTTTCAGGTATTCAAGACTTTCTCGCCAGTGTTCCTTACCCGGATTATTTTCTTCATAGGGAAAGTGTCGTCTGAAACAATAGCGGCAATGAATAGCGCAACTGGAGGTGACCAGTAATAAAGCGCGACCTTTGTACTTGTGGAGTATGCCCGGCTTTGGATTTGCTTCGCTTTCGCCAACAGGATCCGGGGAAAACCCGGGCGACGACAGGGCTTCTTCAGGCCCGGGAAAAATCTGCAGTAACAGCGGATCAGCAGGATTACCTTTTTCTATGCGCTTCAGGTAGGGCGCCGGAACCCGCAGCGGAAACTGTTTTAACAGAGGGTGCTCCTGAGGTAGTGAATCCATCTGCAGCCCCAGCAGATTGCACAGTTCAGTACTATTCATGGGCGCCATTGCAAGAATTTCCTGCCAGCTCAGTTGCTGATGTAAGGCCAGTTGTGACAAGACTTTTCCCGCCTGGATGTTGGCTGGAACAGGGGGTCTCAGGACATCCCTGCAGCCGGGTTGACTGTTTTGTTTAACGCTGCGAATAGTAGCACTCTTGTGCTGGCACAGGTATCATGCCCAGCTTTTCAGGCAGTTGGTCGAGGTCAATGATGGCAAACTATTCTACTAATGAATTTAAATCCGGATTGAAAGTATTGTTGGAAGGAGATCCCTGCTCCATTCTGGAAAATGAAATTGTAAAGCCGGGCAAGGGCCAGGCCTTTAACCGGGTGAAATTCAGGAACCTGCTGAATGGCCGTGTTTGGGAACGCACCTTCAAATCAGGTGAGTCACTGGAAGGGGCCGATGTTGTGGAAACGGACATGGAATACCTCTACAGCGACGGTGAATTCTGGCATTTTATGAAAACCGATGGCAGTTTTGAGCAAGTCGCTGCAGATAAAAGTGCCGTGCAAGATGCTCTTAACTGGATGAAGGAACAGGATGTATGCACTGTCATTTCCTGGAATGAGGCGCCGATTTCCGTGCAGGCGGCCAACTTTGTCGAACTGGAAGTTGCCGATACTGATCCTGGTCTGAAAGGCGATACTGCCCAGGGGGGCACCAAGCCCGCCACACTGACAACTGGTGCTGTGGTCAAGGTGCCCTTGTTTGTGGAAATCGGTGATGTACTGCGCATTGATACCCGCACCGGGGAGTATCAGAATCGGGTGAAAAAGTAATTTACCACCCAGGTTAAACAAGGCAGCAGCGTTATCATTTGTCGCTGTTGCCGGAAATTAAAGATGACCCATCCTGACTGGCAAGCAAGGACTGACCGGAAGATGCTTGAAGCTCGGGCAAGTTTGCTGGGCCAGATCCGACAGTTCTTTGCTGAGCGTCAGGTACTTGAAGTAGACACCCCGATTTTATCAGCCGCCGCTGGTACTGATCCCAATCTTGATCCTGTCTGCGTCCCGCCCCAGGGAGAAGGCGAAGTGCCTCTGTTTCTGCAGACCTCACCGGAATTTGCCATGAAGCGTCTGCTGGCTTCAGGCAGTGGCGCGATTTACCAGCTAGCGAAATCCTTTCGCAATAATGAGGCAGGTACCCAGCATAATCCTGAATTCACCATGCTGGAATGGTATCGCCCCGACTTTACTCTGAGCCAGTTAATGGATGAGGTGGAAGCGCTGGTGAGCGCGCTACTGTCACTCGAAAAGGCTGAACGGATTAGCTATGGTGATTTGTTTAAGCACCATCTACAGCTCGATCCATTCACTGCCACGCTGGATACCTTGCAACAGGTCGCCACCGAGCATATAGATATCGTCATGGAAAGCAGTAACCCCGATCACTGGCTGGACCTGCTGTTCAGTCACTGCATTCAGCCGCAACTTCAGGCACCGGTTTTCATCATGAATTACCCGGTTTCCCAGGCCGCTCTGGCGAAAGTGGAAGAAGATGAGCGCGGACGCCCGGTGGCAAGACGCTTTGAACTGGTGGTTGCTGGCATGGAGCTGGCTAATGGTTATGATGAGCTCACTGATGCTGCGGAACAAAAGCGTCGTTTTGAGCGCGATCTGGCATTGCGCAAGGCTGAAGGTAAGCCCCTGCATCCGGTAGATCTTAACTTTCTTGCCGCCCTCGAACAGGCATTACCCGAATGCTGCGGTGTTGCGCTTGGCGTGGATCGCTTGCTGATGTTGAAAACCGCTAGCAAAGATATTCGCAACGTCATCAGTTTTCCCATCGCTATCGCCTGAGAAACATTCCAGCCTTTATCTGCTCAGTGAGCAGTTTTCCTTGATCATGCTAAGATAAATAATGTGGTATTTCCCTATAAGCAAGAAGGAGTGAATTCATGGAATCAGCAACGCAGCAGGCTCCGAACAAGGATGCTGAAGACGCGGATTCAAAAAACATTCCGCTGGCATACGCCGGCTTCTGGATTCGAGTGCTGGCCGCGGTTCTGGATTCAATCCTGTTACTGATGGTCATGGTTCCCCTGCTCATGGTTTTTTACGGACCGGGGGTATTATTTGCTACAGAATCACCGGGTCTGGCCTATGACCTGATCAATTATGTGCTGCCCCTGATTGCCGTTATGGTGTTCTGGCAGTACCGTTCGGCCACCCCCGGAAAAATCATGATGGGCCTGGTTATTGTGGATGCCAAAACCCTGGGCAAGCCTTCCTTTGGCAAACTGGTGTTGCGCTATATTGGTTATTACGTTTCTACCATTCCACTACTACTGGGGCTGATCTGGGTTGGCATTGATAAACGCAAACAGGGCTGGCACGACAAGATTGCCGGCACTCTGGTATTGAAAACAGATGCCAAACAACAGGCGCAAACGGGTTTGGAAAGTAACAAGATGGAAAATATCGCTGCGGACAGCGTCGCACAAGAGCAGCCAGGTAAGCCTGCTACAGCCCCTGAAAAATTCGATCCCTGGAAAGAATAGACACTGGTTTGCTGGTGAACTATTCGCTGTTTAGGAGGCGGATTTTATTCCTCATGCCTGAGCAAGCATGTCACCAATTTTTTCACCCATCTGCAGCGGAGTATTCTCTTCCAGCGACTGCTGCCATTTCACTGCTCCCGGGCCTGACAAGAGGATGACGGTTGAGCCCAGTTTAAAGCGCCCCATTTCTTCGCCGCCGGCTAGCTGGATTGCCGGTTGCTGAGTGGTGTAATCAGTTTCACTAATACCATGAGCAGCCGGAGCCACCTGCCCCGACCAGACCGTTTCAATGCCGGCCACAATCATGGCGCCTACCAGAATCACAGCCAGCGGGCCGGCGTCGGTATCAAACAGACAAACCACGCGTTCATTGCGGGCAAACAGGTCATCTATATTTTCGCTGGTAGTTTGATTAACTGAAAACAGTTTGCCCGGAATATAGAGCATTTTTTGCAGAGTGCCGCCACAGGGCATATGGACACGGTGGTAATCCTTTGGCGAAAGATAAACCGTCACAAAATTGCCATCGAGAAAAGCGCTGGCCATGGCATCGGAGCCACCCAGCAGGGCGGCCAGGGAAAAATTTTTGCCCTTGGCCTGAAATAACTGATCGCCGGTAATATTACCGGCCGCACTGACAACGCCATCGGCGGGGCTGACAAGCGCATTGTCTGCATCAGCAATAATTCTTGCGCCGGGTTTTAGGGCGCGGGTGAAAAAATCATTAAAGCAGGCATAACCCTCGGGCTCTGACTGCAGCGCTTCTGCCATATTGACGCCATAGTGCTGAATAAAGCGTTTGATCATCATGTTTTTCAGCCAGGGCGTAGTGGCATTGGCTAATTTGCCGGCCAGCCGTGACAACAGATGCTGGGGCACCAGGTGCTGAAACATAATGAACAGAAATTTCATCGGGAATGGATTGTCCGCTTTGCCGTGGGCTCAGGTCTCAATGGGGGTATCGGGTAAATTACCCCACTCCGACCAGGAACCATCATAGGCCCTGACTGAATATCCCAGTGCCTTGGCAATCAGGTAGGTCAGTCCGGAACGATGGTGGGTCTGGCAATGGGTAATGATGCTGTCCCCTGGCTTTATCCCCAGGTCGCTCAGCATTTGTTTCAGTTTTTCCAGCGGCAGCAGCCGCAGGTTGCGGGTTCTATCCATGGTATGAAGCCAGTCCAGGTTGACGGCGCCGGGGATATGACCGCCACGCGCTGAGGACTTTTTGGTGCCAATGTATTCTTCGTGACTACGGGCATCCCACACCTTGCTGTGTTCATCGTCCAGTGAGGCAAGCACTTCATCCAGCGAGGCATTAAAACGCATATCCAGAGTCAGGTTCACCGGCACAGGCTCGACGCTGACAGGATCGCTTTCTACCGGATGACTTTCTTTATACCAGGCATGAATACCCCCATTGAGGTAGGAATAATGCTCATGGCCAATGATGTCCAGAGTCCAGATAAAACGACCCGCCCAGCCACCACCTTCATCATCATAGACGACAATATGCTTGTCAGGCGTGTAGCCAATGCGGGAAAACAGCGCCTCAAGCTGGTCTTTACCGGGCAGTTTTCCCGGTACCGGTGGTGTGCCGCGCACCAGTTCTGTTGGATTGACATGTACTGCCCCCGGCACATGAATCTGGGCATAGGTACTTGCTTGACTGACATCGATGATAAGCAGGTTTTTATTGCCCAGAACTGCAGCGAGGGTGTCCGGTTCAATGACCAGGTCTAAATCTGTTGGCATGAGGGGTTTACAACGGTTGATTGGAAGGAATCTGAATTCTAACTGATTCAGCGCTTAAAGATAAAATGCCTGTTGCGGGTTTAAGGCATAACTAACGGCTATGTGTTTATGAAGTTTGGTTTGTGATTGTCAGCTGTCGAGAGTTTGCAGGATATGGCGAAAGCTGTTCATGCGTAGCGGGTTGATTTGATGATCCTCAATAGCCTGTTTCAGTCTGCAGCCAGGCTCCTTGTCATGTTGGCAATCGCGGAATTTACAGTGACCCAGGAAGGGACGAAATTCGAGAAAACCATTGAGCAGGGTTTCCTTGTCCAGGTGCTCAAGATGAAACTCGCGAATACCCGGTGAATCAATAAGGTCACCGCCTTCAGTAAAGTGATAAAGACGTGCCGAAGTGGTGGTATGTCTGCCTTTGTCCCTGGCTTCGGACAACGCCCCGATCTGGGTGTTGGCTGCCGGCAGCAAGCGGTTGATCATGGCTGATTTACCTACACCGGACTGGCCGACAAAAACTGAAGTCTTGTCATCCAGTAGTGTTTTCAGCTCCTCCATTCCAGCACCGGTTTTGGAGGACACACAGAGTACCGGATAATCGATATCGCGGTATATCGACAGCAGCTCTTCCATCTCGCGGCGATTGTTGTCATCCAGCAGGTCAGACTTGTTCATCAGTAAAACGGGAGACAGCTGGTAATGTTCTGCTGCGACCAGGTAGCGGTCGATCAGGTTGGCATGAGGTTCGGGCAATGGAGCAATAACAATAATGATCTGGTCGATATTGGCCGCAACAGGTCTGAGTTCTCCGAGGCTGGAGGGACGCTCAAGAAAGTTCTCGCGCGGTAAAACGGCGATAATGACGCCCACCGGATCCCCTTCCTGCCAGATAACATAATCACCGGTGACCAGGGATTCGATATTGGAGCGTTGAAAGCAGCGATAAATCTCGCCCTGGTTTTCGCCATCAAGGGCTTCGATATCCAGTTGCTGACCAAAGTTGGAAATAACGATGCCCTTGCGCTCTTCGCCCAGGGCTGCGTTATTCAGCGACTCTTCAATTTTTGCCTGTTTTTTTGCAGCTCGCTGGGCATACACATCCTGCATTTTTTGAATTCGCCATAATTGACGGCGATTAAGCTGCTTCTTTTTCATAAGGCATATTATCAGGGCCTTTGTTACAATCCTTCAACTTTTAACGACCCGCATCAAGTAAATAATGGATAAAAAGCAGCATCTCATCTGGATTGACCTGGAAATGACGGGCCTGATCCCGGAAAGTGACCGGATCATTGAAATTGCCACTATCATTACCAATACCGACCTGCAGATTATTGATGAAGGACCTGTGCTTGCCATTCACCAACCTGAGAGTTATATCGAAGGGATGGATGACTGGAACAAGCGACATCATGGGGCTTCCGGTTTAATAGAGCGGGTGCGTCTGAGTCCCAATAATGAGAGTGAAGCGGAACAGGCAACCATCAAATTTCTTGCGCAATATTGCGAGCGCGGATTTTCACCCATGTGTGGTAACAGTATCTGCCAGGATCGACGTTTTCTTGCGCGCTACATGCCTACCCTGGAGGCGTTCTTTCATTATCGCAACCTGGATGTAAGCTCCGTCAAGGAGTTGGCCAAACGCTGGCGGCCGGATATTGCTGATGGCCTGAAAAAAGAAAGTTCGCACAAGGCGCTGGAGGATATTCGCGATTCCATTGATGAATTACGATACTACCGTGAACATTTCTTTAAAACGTCCCGTCCATCCAGCTGAAGGCTTTTCAGCAGGCAAAAAAAAGCCCCGATAGGGTTCGAGGCGAAGGGGACGTGCTAGGGATAAACTATAGTCAGAAATCAACCAGAGACCTTGCTCTACTTAACTATTACGTTGATTTTTTGGTGTCTATGGTATTTTCTACGCGTGCCTTGATGAGCTGGATCACAAGGATTTAAAAATTTTTACAGACCTGAAACGGCCCTGCAGAGCCCTGTTTATGCCGTTCAATAGAAAGCAGACAACAAATGAAACAATTTTTTACCCGACTATTCTGGTTTGTGCTCGAACGCTTTGAGAAGGGCGACGGACCTTATTCCTACAAGTCGTCAAGCCGTACCATATTGCTGGTAGTGGGCTTATTATTCTCCGGCCTTTCCGCAGGTTCCCTTTATTTCTCCATTGCCAAAGGGGATTTTTCGGCCTTTCTGCCAATAATTGTTTTTCTGGCAGTGGGTGGTGTTTGTCTTATTGTTGGCTTGCTCGGTAGCGACCGCGCGGTGGCAACACTGTGGGGAACGACCAGTAAAAGTAACAGGAAAAAGAAGTAAACGTCACGGGACCTGGCCCTTTCAATTGAGAAGGCTCAGCGGTTTATTTAATTATTCAGCAGGTTGGCAGGGGAATACTGGTCAGTGAGAATGCGTTCACTGGTATCCCAGCTGACTTCTTTACTCATGACCCGTGGGTACTCAGTTACATCCATGCCAAACGGTTCCAGTAATGCCCTGAAAGCCGGTGCGCGAGATTCCAGTAAGTCGGTATCAGGCAGGGATTGTATGGAGGCGATGATAACGCGATTGCCGGTACCGCTCATGCGCAAATTATAAATTTCTCCAAACACCTCGCGGTAGGTATTGGATTCTGCAGCATACAGGCGGCTGGTAGAAAAGGTATTGGCGACAACCATGCCGTCATCCGGCAATAAGCGCTTTACCTCTTCCAGGAATTCCACCGTCATCAGATGCTCAGGAATATATTCGCCATTAAAGGCATCAAGTATCACCAGATCATATTTCTCGCCACGCAGTCCGGCGCGTTTTATAAAGACCCTGGCATCACCCACATCAACACTGATTTTGTCGGTTTCCTGAAAGCCAAAATATTCTTGTGCGACACGCACTACAGCATCATCAATTTCTGAAATCACAATTTCCGCTTCGGGAAATAGCTGGCTGTAAGTATCGGATAAGGTACCACCACCAAGCCCGACTATAAGAATGCGCTGAGGATTGCTTTGTACCAGCAAACTGGAGAGGGTCATCTTGGCATAGGGAAATACCAGCTCAACGGGCTTGTCCAGATAACGGCAACTCTGGTTCTGGCCACTTCGGCTGGTAATGGTGAAACGCAGACAGCGACGCTGCGAATCTTCCGTCACCAGAATATTGCGATAGAGCGAGCGTTCCTGATGGATATAGCGAATACCACTTTGGGCCAGCAGGTCTTTGGCAAAAATAATCAGGGCGATGGCCAGCACAATCAGGACTTCGGCCTTGAGATAGCGCCATAGCGATTGCCTGCACCGAAATTTATGTCCGTCTATGGTGATCATTTGGCGTTGTCATTGAGGTCAATGGTCTGGCTTTGCATATTCCTGATGCCGGTCATAATAGCAACAAAGCCGGCGCAAAGCAGAGCCATGCACATGGTAACGAGTATCTGGTTCACCTCGAACCACAGTACCAGGTAGAAGGATGTTGCCAGCGTACCCAGTGCACTGCCAAGGGTAGAAATAAAATACAGCTTGCCGGCGACATGACCGCTGCCATCGGTGGAGATCACCAGCAGTCTGACAGAATAGGGTGCAATCATGCCCATGATGGCCGTGGGCAAAAAGAACAACAGCATGGATACCACCAATGAGCCATAACGGGGGTCTTCAATGCGCAGAAAAACCGCTTCCATTATTTCATTACCGGCAAAGACCAGTGGCAGGAGTAATATGGCCGCACCGACAAAAAAGCTACCATAAAGTCTCAGGTCAGGTTTAAGCAGGGATAATTTTCCGCCACACAGATAACCAATAGATAAAGACAGCATGAACACGGTGATGATACTGCCCCAGACAAAAATCGAGCTGCCAAAGTAGGGCGCCAGAATGCGTCCACCCAGCAGTTCTATTGCCATAATGATAAAGCCGCTGAGAAAAGCGAGCACCAGCACCAGGGTGATTTGAAATCGGGAATGTGTAATTTTTTTCTCATTCATAAGAGCGGCGCAGTATACCTAAATATTCATGCTTGCGCTTTTAATGAGAGTTACAAGTCGCAAGAGGCAAGCAACTACACTTTCAGGCTTCAATGG
>Ga0255763_1003179_pt1 | contig 14947 bp, 17 predicted proteins | sample 041ome_2_FD_179963 | JGI IMG/M metagenome (GOLD analysis project Ga0255763, IMG submission 179963) | Coastal salt marsh microbial communities from the Groves Creek Marsh, Skidaway Island, Georgia - 041406US metaG (version 2) | ecosystem: Environmental > Aquatic > Marine > Intertidal zone > Salt...
GCCAATCCAAATCCTTCGTTGGAAGCAACATTTAAGATTACATCACCTGAATTGTAGAATAAGTTAAGTTCTTGAGTTGACATTTTACCATTGGTAAATTTGTAGTCACCATACTCACCATTCCATTTGATTACCTCTGGAATATCAGTTCCATTATCATCAATCTGGTCGGTGTGCATAAACAAACAAACCTTCTTATCTTGATACATTTTTGCAAACTCATTGAATGCAAGAATTACATCACCCGGTTGTTTTCTACGAATATTTCGGTTATTCCAAATAACCACAAAGTCATACTGATTTAGTCCGTATTTTTCTTTGAACTCAACCAATTGTGGGTCGTTGTCTTCAACCGGTCTGAAATACTTGGATACTCCGTGTGGAATGTATTTGTATGCCCAATCTTCTTTGGCCATTCCGTATTTTTCCAAAACACGTTTGTTGATACCATAGGTTTGTTTTGAGATGGACATCAACATATCACACGATGCGTAGAATGGAGCGTTCCACATTGGGTCTGGTAATGAGTCCCAAATGTTGTAATACATAATAGGAGTAAACTCACGAACCTCACGTTCCATATCATACAACCACTTCCAAAAACGAGGGTCGGTAAAATGTAGGATTGCATCGGGCTTTTCTACATTCATTAATTCACGAAGAACATCAGGATTACCATATCCACTATGAGCGTATACTTTTACACTTGCATCCTCAACACCAGTTTCCTTTGCCGCATCGGAAGACAAGTCAAACACCTTTCCGTGTTCTGGATGTTTCATTGCAGCTCCCAACTGAACCCAGTCGTATTTATGGAGTGTTGATAACACTAATTCTTTAGATTGTGTTGCGATTCCACTATGAAGTCGGAGGTCATCCGATAGAAGTAGAATCTTCTTCTTTTTGGGTTTATTTGGGTCTACCTTTTTGAGTTTTGGTAGTTGTAGTCCTTCCATATCGTAACTTTCTTTTTTATATTCTATAAATATACGAAAAAATTTACTAATTTACAAATTTAGCAGTTTTTCCTAATCGAGTTAATACTCTTTTAAAGTGATTAAACTCATTTCGTTTGATATCACCAAAATACACGATTTTATCAGCCCCTCTGACCACACAATCGTATTGGTGAAGCGGTTGTGTTGGATGATAAGGTTTTTCGTAGTATTCTTCTTCCATACCACTATATAATGACATTGGAGTATGTGCTGGGTTATACTCAATGTATTTTATCCCCATTTCCAATGCAAACTTACGAACCCACTTTTCTATACCATCTTTGTTTCCACGAGTGATGAGAATTAGTTCATCTCCAAACTTTTGTTTTAGATTCCAAACAAGGTCTTTGATTTCACCACGATTCTCATAAGCTGTACTACCTATCAGTGCGACTCTCATTATGTTTAATTCTTTTTTGAACCTTGCGCCAATACTTTTGGGTTTGTTTCTTTTGTAGTCCCTTCGGACCACCATTCCAGCAGCGGGCGATTTCTTCATATGTCCCATTAGGATGATAATAATTTGTAACTATGTTAAACATTTGGATAGATTTATCACGACTCCATCTATCTTCTAATGTATATATGTAACTTGAACCTTTTAAAGATAGGATTCGGTTTACCTCTTTTACCATAATTGGTCTGATTTGTAAACATCCGGCGGCTTTCTCACCTCTATGATATGCTGAATCGTTCCCCTTACTTTCAACCCAAATCATAGCATTCACCAACTCGGTATGAGATTTTGAATGAATGATAGGTTTTAACTTTAAGTCAGGCGTAGATACCTCAAGTTGGAGTTCTTTAACTTCCAACTCAATAGTTTCTTGAGGAACGACATACCTAACAGGCGATGCCGAAATAAACCCAACAATTGTTAGTAAAAACAATCTTTTCATATAAATAACTATTGGTTACTCTTTGATGCGCTCCTTTCTCGGGCACAAATCACTCTTATTGAAAGGACAATATTTACAATTCTTATTGTTCTTTCCAGCGAGTGGTGGGAAGTTTCCATCAGTATTATATGAACCATCTTCATTAAATGATTCGGTGATGAAGGTATTGAAGTTATCTACGATATTTCTCATAGTACGAGTTCCGTGAGCCGGTACGAACTCTTGAACACGTTTTTGAGCAAACATAGCTTCTTCCCAAAGTTTTCTCTTAACGATAAAGTATCTTACTTGAATCTTCTCAAGAGGATATCCATATTGTTCAGCGAAGAATTTCTTATACAAGACTAACTGAGCAGTCTTGGTTTTGTCTTTCTTTTGGTACTCATTCCAACCTTTAGTTGAAGTTTTGATGTCCCAAATCTCAATCGTTCCATCTTCAATAACTTCAAACACCAAATCAAGGAATCCCTTCATCATAACGTGTTCGTTCACCTCTGATGCTGGGTAGTAGATTGGAAGTTCCACACCAACTAAACGTAGTTTCTTGGTGGAAAAATAGTCAGTTCTATTCTTACGAAGGAAGTTTAGGATTTCTACACCATCAGCGTAGAACTCATTCATCTCATCTTTAGTGGTAAACTTCTTACCATATTGGGCCATCATAACTTTGTACTCTTTGGCCATTTCTTCTAACAAGATTTGATTCAAATCCATCTCATCAGCTTTTGATGGACTCTCACCATATACAACCTTCAACCATCCTTGAATGGTCTCGTGCATCGCTGTACCAAACACGAGATGTATTGAGGGGTCAAACTCCTTAATACCATCCATATACGTTAACTTCCATTGTTTAGGACAATTAGCCCACATCGTGTATTGCGAATAGGAGATTTTAACATCACCTTTCTTTTCTTGGTGAACTGGGAAATTAAATATGTTTGATACGACTGACTTTTTCATCTACTCTAATATACGAAATTATGGTGAAACCACCAAATTTCTATGTTAACAAATTGTTATTATTTTGATTCTTGGCCGGCTTCATAAGCCAACTTCAAACCATACCCAATAAGGAGACCTCCTAAAAACGAAAACAATAATAAGTTATATGATGATATGAAAATACCACACACTGCCATCATTATTGCGTGTCCATATTTAGTCATCCTTATTTTGCCCACTTTCCGTTCTGAACGATTTGGGCGATAATACCATAAACCGATAGGTCTTGGAATGTGTCTTGAACTGATTCACCCACCTCATCGGGTTGGCCCAACACTACCATTTGCTTCAATCGTTGTACCTTGTCGTTGATTCTAAACCATAAACCTGTAAGTGATAGTTTAATATCATCGTTAGTTTGTAGGGGCGTTCCTACGGAAATATTACCAGGTCCGTAGTTTCGTTGTTTCTTACAAAAGGTCTCATATTGTTCCCACATAATACGTTTGTACTCTTCCATCATTTCAGGATAGTTCTCTTCACAATATGTTCGTGCGGATTGTTCAGTACCACCATAAAGTGGTCGTTCTTCTTCTTTAACCCACTCTACTTTGTTTTTTGCTTCTCTGATTACTTCAGCCATTTTTTGATTTCTTTTTCTTCTATACCGAATTTCTGAATAATACTAATTACATCATCCTTTGATAAGATTTCAAGGTAGTCTTTAACCTCACGTTGGGATACCCCAAAGTATCTTGATAGATAATCCAAGACATTATCGTTGTATTTATCACTGCCCTTGGCTTTGATGTATTTATCAAACGACCTTTTCTTGGGTAGAACCTCTAAATACAACTTATAAACATCTTTGGGAGAGAGTTGGCCAATGGTGTACATTTGTAACTCGTTGACCAACTCAAGGAGTTCCATATTCATAGACAAGAATCGATTGACCATAAATGGTTCAAAACTTTTTCTATCCATAACTGAAAGGGACTCCCAAGGAGTTTTCTTCTCCTTTATTCCCGAAAGATGTTCAAATAAGGTCTTAGCCTTCTTGGTTTCCGACATCTTCAAACAACTCTTTTGGAGTGAATTTTGGGTGAACAGTACCACAATTGTTACATACTACCACAGGGATAGGTAACATAGACGCCTGACCATTTGGTGATTGAACTGCTGGTACTTCTTTGAACATTTGTAGTTCATCGAAGAAGATACCATCACATTGTGGACACGTTACGTTCTTCAACTTCGTAACATCCAAATTCATTTGTGGGGACTTTGCAGGTTGTCCCATTTCTACTATTTTTCCTTTTTTAGCCATAACTTACTTGCTTTCTTCTACCGATGCCTTACGATAGTCGGTTACCAACTTCTTCAACTCGTTGATTACTTTACGAGCACGAGTTTTAGATGCTTTGGTTGTACCATTGTGTTCCGTTTCAAATTGAGCAAACAACTCCTGCATCTGCTCAAACAATTCTTGTGATTTTGCCATAATTTACTTTCCTAATGTAATTAATATATTTAACATCATCGCCATTACGTTGATTTCTTTATCAACCACCATTGCGTCTTTGTATTGACCATCTGCGATGTTTAGGATGGTCTGACCCACTTTACCACTTGCGTAGTTATCTACCTCATCATAAAGTGAACGATACAATGGTGTAAAATCTTTAACTTTTGAATCAGCGATGATTTGTCTGATTTCGGTGAATTGTTGTTTAATATCACCACTCTTTTGTAATACTTTGATTACATCATCGGTGTAGTTTGCTTGAATTGTAGATGTAGTATCAATCTTCAACTTACCACCAACCACTTGTCGTTGAGCTGCGTTTAGAACTCTACGAATGTCAGGGTATCCACTATTCACGAGAATAGCAAGGTCTTCGTTTTGAAACTCAACACCCTCTTCGTTTAGAATATCAAACAATCGTTTAGCAACCTCTTTCTTTGATGGAGGTGTAATAGCGAATGTCTGACAACGAGATTGGATAGGGTCAATGACCTTCTCTACATAGTTACAAGTCAAAATGAAACGAGTAGATTTACTGAAAGTCTCCATTAGATTACGGAGTGCTGCTTGAGCGTTTGGTGTCAAGTAGTCAGCCTCATCCAAGATTACAACTTTCCACTTACGAAATCCCATAGATGATGCAAATCCACGAATCTTATCACGAACTGCGTCTACGGAGTTTTCATCCGAAGCGTTGATATACATTACATCACAATCAATCTGATTAGTAATGATTTTAGCGAGGGTAGTCTTACCTGTACCTGCAACTCCATAGAGTAACAAGTGAGGTACATCCTCATTCTCAATGTAAATCTTTACTTTCTCAAGGATATGTTCGTTTCCAACATAACCTTCCAATGTGTCTGGTCGGTATTTTTCAACCCATAATGAATTACTCATCGGCCAACTTCTTTTAAGTATTTTTTCTTTGCGTCTTCCCAAGACATACCAATGATGTCAAGGTAAAATAGTGGTTCTGGTTTGATACGACCCTCATCAAAGAGTTTTTCGTATCTACGAATAGCTTTTGGTTTCCACCAATTCATAGTGTACTCATCACCATCCTCAAACTTCTTCTTTAGTTTCAACTGACTTTCATCAATCTCATTACGAAGAAATTCATTACCATTATCATACATCTGAGCGAAATATACACCACGTTTAAATCCGTGCTGATAATGACTTTGTTTGATTCCCAACTCTTTAAAAATCATTGTGAGGATACGTTGTTTCACACCGGAAACTGGCCCTTCAATACCTTCTTTTTGAGTTGTTTGTCGGTCATACTCTTCAGTCTGATTTTCTTTAATCCAATGATGCCAAACTTCATATACTGAATCATCTGGTTTGGTGGAAACCTTACCGGCCGATTCACCTAAAGTCTTAAAGTGAGGAATACCATTATATTGGGAGTGGATACCATACAAAGAAGTGGTGCCTACTGCGATTAGTTCTTGTCCGTACTTTTCTTTCCAATGTTCACGAACCACAGGAGATGTAGTCATACATGCGACTAACTTACCACCCAAGAAATTGTAACCTAATGGTTGAGTACACACAATGGTACTTGCGATAGTGGTGTGGTTCAAACGACCATCTTGAAATTTGTTCTCCTTTGTCCACCCAATGTAGGTATCACGAACTCCCAATGAGGTAACATCAGAACCCAACGAAACCAATCCCAACAATTTACCACTAACTCGGTCTTTGATGTATAGTTTTACATTACGACCTGGATTAGCTGAAAACGACATTGTATGAATCAACTTACGGATTTCAGTCCATCGAGTTGATTCTTTAGAGTCTTCGACAATCTCAACATAAGGGTCAAGTTCTTCAATCTCTTTGATTGTTTGCTCCTTATTCATAATGTCGGTTGGTGACCATAATTGGTCAATGTATTGAGCCATAGCAGCTTTTCTCTTCATTGCGGTGGGTAAGTCCGAATTCCATTCTTCCCACTTTTTATAAAGAGTCTGCTCTTCTACTGACATTGAAGATAGGTAGTCCATATTTTCAATGAACTTCTTCTTCTCAACATCATAGTTGAACTCCGGCTTCGCTGGTTCTGTGTCCCAAAACTGCATATTACTTAACCTCTACAAGATAATAATTTGACTTAAATCCATCGTGCTCAAATGAAACGTGAGCAAGACCTTGTGGTGAAATCTTCAATGAAGATGACTTAGCACCACGATTTGCGTTGAGGATTTCTTTCAAGTATTTAGCAGAGAATGAAATCGGTTCAACATCACCATCACAAGTACAAACAACATTGATAGAGATTCGGTTTGAGTTGATTTTAGAGTAACCCAAAATTACCTCACCTTTGTTTTCTTTACAAGTGAATGTAAACGTGTCTGAATCAGACATTGCACCCTTTGCTTTAGTAAAGGTAGATACAAAGTCATCATCCATAGTGATGGTAGATGTGAAAGGTGGAAGTGCTTTCAATTCAGGCACAACAGGAATCACGGAAAGGTCAGCCAACATATAGTTTACTGATACTTTACCATCACCGAAGACCAATGCGGCTTGACCTTCTTTAACATCAACTTGGCTACCTAATACACCAAGAAGACCTTTTAGTTGAGATGTGGTGTAAACACCATACTCACCATTTGGGAACTCGGTTTCTTCACTCGATACAGTACCCAACAGGGTCTTATCATCAGAGATGAATGAAACTGACATTCCCGAATCAGTTGAGGTCATTTTTACTGACTCAACCTCACCACCCAAGTTATAACGGGCGATAAAACCTTCAAGAGAGTTCTTTTTCATACTTTTTATTTATTAATTGTTTTACAAATATACGAAATAAAATTGAATTATCCAAACCATTTGGACAATTTTGATTTTCTTTTTTTAAAGTAGTAGATATATGTGTTTTTTGCTTTAGTCTTAACATATGTGGCCTCACCACTTTCAAGTGCTTTACGAATTTCAACTGCAAATGGTTTATACTCATCATTATGTTTGGTTCGTATTGTCTTATCGTGGTATCTAACTCCATTATACATAATAACTCTACCTGGCTGTGTTTCACCTACAAACTTAAAATTAGTTGCTTTATATACAACACCCTCATGCCCATATGTTGTGTCAGCATATGAGATTATCATTTCTAAATCAGTATTTCGTTGTAACCACCGAAGTGTCCAACCTATAAAATACGATTCGGTGTTTTTTGGAGTATCATCAATACAAACGAGTCGTTTCAACTCCAATAGTCCATCCGGATTATCAGTATATTTTTGCTCTACACCACCCATTCCAATCTTACCATAAACCATTGCACCAATCATAGTATCACCATCCATCAACTTGAAACAATATGATGTTTTTAAACCATTCATATTTTTTGAATAATGGTATTTCTCCACGAAGTCTACAATGTGACTTCTCGGGCATTGTTCTACTATGTAATTGGTTACACTCACTAAAATGAGAAGAATTTTGCAGCGGATGCCAAGTTTGGGTTTGGTTTATCCCAATTCATTGCGTTGTAGAAGTCATCCAACTTATTATTCAACTCTTTCTCCCAAATCAAATCGTAATCAATGTATTGTTGAATGAATGCGTTGATTTCAGGTGGGTCAGAGTGGCCTGTAAATGCCGTGGTCTCCAATCCAAGTGGATTCTTTTTCAAGTAAACCCACTTAATCTTGTCACCATCCTTCATAGGTTCGTATTTGAATGGAGCGTTGAATTTCTTCAACAACTGATTGTAAGTAATTGCTGCCTTAACGTGAGCTGGTGTTCCTTTAGCAAACTCACCCAATGCTTGGTTCTTAAACAAGTATTTAGACATATCCTTTACTGCGGAGTTCTTTGCAATATCCACGAAAGGTTGATTTGACATATCATCCTTATATTTAAGAATTTTCTCATCTAACTTGTCCTTATCCTCATCCTTTAGGATATCCATCAATACCGTAGACATCACTTCCTTAAAGTATGTTGGGAATGAACTTCGTTTGACATCAAGCCCCTTTACATCCAACTTATCACAATCTACCGTGTTGTCGTTGATAATCCATTGAGCGTATCTCTTCTTTGATACCCAAAAACCACCTTTTGCGATAGTCTCTTGTTTGATATCAAATCGGTGAGTATCCACGTTAAACATTTTGAATGCCATCACATCATATACCTTATTGATGTGTTGTTCCACCTCTCGTGCTACCGATAGAATGGCTGGAATCATTTGTTCATCTGAATTCTCATCGATTTCAGGATTACGAGACTTTACAAGTGGTGCTGCCTGATAGAATACGGAGTCGGTATCGGTATACACATTGTAATCATCCTCTTTACCAATGTTCTTTGTGTAATATTGGTTAGCAATCAATTCGGTGGTCTTAATAACAGTCTGACCTGTAATTGTGGTAGCTTCTGCGTTATCTACATCGTAGAATCGGAATGAGGGTAGACCCAATACTCCATACAAAGAGTTCAACATAATTTTTTGAACCAACTGGCGTTGAGAATAGAACTTGTAAAGTTCATCATTACCCTCATTACCATATTTCTTCATAAGGTCTTTGTATTCCACACGTTTGTCAAACCAAACATTCAAGATTTCAGGAATAACACCAACCTTATCTCTACGATATAGAACACCATTAGCTGCAATTGAGTAATTGTTAGTCTGAACGAATTCTAAAAACTTGTCTTTACTCAATGGTGGATATTCGTTACCATCATCATCAATAATTGAGTAAGTTTCAATCTTACCCTTCATATGGTCTTCGGCAACGTAATTCTTCAACTTACCAATTTTGGTTTCAGGTGAAGTATTCAAGGTCATAATAATGGATGGATATAGTGAAGTCAAATCCAAGTCATATACCCATTTGTATAGACCAGGTTTTGGTTCTTTCACATATGCGCCAGTAAACTTACCTTCACCATCAGACCCATCGGCATTCTTTTCTTTTCTTCGTGGTTTGTTTGGAGCGACCCTACCACTTCTTCGTAGGAATGTTAGGATTGCACCCTCTAACCACTTTGATGAGAATAAGAAGTCTTCGTAGAAAACGTGTCCTGCGTGACAAATCGCTTGAGCCAATTCGATGAACTGAAGTTTCTTATCCATATCAACAACCAACTCCACATCCACCAAGTTGTACTCAATGAACTTTTCCAAGTCATCTCGGAACAACTGGTCAAGGTTACCTTCATACTCAATCTTACCACGACCTAACACGATGTTAGCAATGGTGTCCAATCGGTAGTTAGGGAACTCTTGATAGGTAAAGTTCTTGTAGAGAGCAAGGTAGTCCAAACACGATACACCTGCAATGATGTAACGATTACGATATTTGTTGTAACCCACCTTACCAATAGGAGATAGTTTGTTTGCAGTTTGTTCTCCAAATAGAACCTTGATACGATTGTATAGGTAGGTGACATCAAAGTAGTCAATGTTCCAACCTGTAACGATGGTAGGGTTGATTTCTCTCCATTTGTTTAGGAAAGCCATCACCATATCCTCTTCAGTATCAAACGAAATTACCTTTGCACCTTTGATGGTCTTATCAATCTTCTCACCTTTGTTTACAACATATACAAAGTAATCACCTGTAACGGAATCGTGACCTGCGACTGAAGTCATAGCGTTTTGAGCTTTGTCAATATCAGGCAGACCACTATTCATCTCAACCTCAATGTCGAAGGTAAGAATAGTGTGACCTTTAGAGACTTCATCTGAATCCCCATATTGGTCAATTAAGAATCGAGTGATTTCGTTTACATCACTTTCGTACAATTCAATATTGTCTTCACTCTTCCAAAAGTTAATTTTCTTTAACCTCTCTCCGTGAATAGAAGTATGAGCACCATTCCCATCTCTAACGTAAGCATATCTACGATACTTACTTGTAAAATAACCTTTTTCATCATCCCAACAATGGATGGTAGATGTCTCTTTTTCGTAAAATACATTTTGATACATTAATTACTCAACTCTTTATGTAGTTCTTTAATCATTTTATCTTCATTCAAAGATAGTTCCAAAGCCCTTACGACTGACATACTGTCTCGTTCTTGTCTGAATGTGTCATCATCTAACATTCTATCCAAATACTCAAAGAATTCTTTTTTGTACTTGAAGAACATTCCATTAGGGTCAATCTCGTGATAACAATCGGATTCTTGCCAAATCATTGGAGTTCCGTTCATCATACAATCAGTACCACTTACTGACCATCCATAATTGGTTTGTCTCATCTGAACCCCTACCTTGCAATTCTGAAGTCGTTGGTAGTATTCGTGTTTTGGTACTTTTGTATTATCAATCCAAGAATATGGAGCTTCTCCCTTCAATTGTGGAATCCACACCGTGAAGTCATCTCGTTGTTCACGATATTCTTTCATCAGTTCAATAAACTTTGGATACCCCTTGTATGCAGCAGCACGATGGTTGAATACGATGATATTATCTTTTGAAAGTTTTACACCATCCACAATCTTATCTTGAGGTACACCCAAATTCCATACCTTTAGAATACCATCTAACTTCTGAACAAACTCTTCGTTAAATGTTTCTCGTGCTTCTTCTAATACCCTATTCTTTTGGTCTTGAGTATTGAGATAACACACATCCATTTGTGATACTCCAAGAATCTCAATAGGTAACCACAACCACTTTGCTTTACCTTCTCTATTGTCAGGCCCATTACACGATTTCATCTCCCACCAATGACAATAACCCACAATTTTAGTGTCCATTGATTTCTTGTATCTACCCACTTGAGGCCAATCTGGCAAGTGTGAGTATATTACATCATAGTCAATATCTTTCAGTAGGTTAATGAGTTTGGGAGAGGGGAATGACCTTTGGTTCATCATATCACCTGGAATGTCAACTTGGTGTTGTTTGACATTTGGTAGATTCAGCTTCTTACTGATTTTACCAGTAGGCATTAAGATGTTCCAAAAGTAGTCCCCATAAGGTTCAAGTGCTTTGATATGATTGTGAATCACATCAACAAATGAATCCTTATCAATGTTGGAAGAGTTAGTGATATTTGGTATCACCAACACCTTCCGTGAATTGTTGTAATCTATTGACTCCCAAAAGTTCATTAAGCAACTTCCAATTCCATATTCAACATCTTTTTGAAGTCATCTCCATGCATATTTAGCTTTTTGAGATTCAACTTTTTAGAAGTAACTACAAGATTATGTACTTCAGTAACACCACCTTTCTTAATACCCCAAGAACGTGGAATATAATGGTCTCCAGCAATGTCTTTCAGTTCGAGCGGTTGTTCGGTAAAGAAACACTTACGACCCTGCTCTTCCCACTTTTGAATAATTTGTGGTTTTGTAAAGTTACGAACATCAATCTCAACTACACCAAAGGAATCCTCATCGGCCTTCAACTCTTTGTCAAGTACATAAGTAATAGTATTGATAGCTTTCTTGTTTTTACCATTAAACAACTTGTTGAATTGTTCCATCTGGTCACCAATCTTACCGTTCCTATCAGTACCCCACATCACTTCATTTTGATATGGTCGTGGTTTTGAGGGGTCGGTATTACTCCACTTATCGTATACTTTGAAGAACTTCTTCACATATGAGGCCACATCAATCTGACCATACTTTGTCTTCAATTCAAAACCATACAAAATGATGATTTGAGACAACATAGGAGTCAATTTGTATTTCAACGAAGTTGGTACGGAAGTGATTACATCCCAAGAAAATGACATCAATGGGTCAATCACTTCGTGTTTAAAGGATTCAAATTCAACCTCACTTGAATATAGACCACCCGATTGTTGAACTGATTTAATCCATTCGGTATGTTTGGGTTGCGATACCCCATTACGATATCCATTTACCCAAAGATAAATGAGTTCAGAGAGCCACTCATCAACCTCCATACGACCACTCAACTTAAAACTTTCTGAAAAGTGTTTGAGTACGGGCTTCTTACTAACATCGGAGGTTGTTCGTTCAAACAAGTCGTGGCGTTCTTCTTCAAATCGTGTTGTGTTACGAATGAATGTAGATAGGTAACCACGAACTGCGTTACGAATCTCTTGTGGTTTCATATCATTCGTGTTGTTAAGAACATTGATAAACAAATCAGCAGTTTGTTCATCGGTCAGATTCTCATACCACAAACACGAAATACGATACTCAAGAATTTGGTCAATCAAATGTGGATATTTTTCACGAATACCATTGAAGTCCAATCCACGAACATCAATCCCGTTACCAAGGTTAAATTGACTTTCATTTGGTAACGAGTATTTACCATTAACAAAGTCAATGATTGAGGTAATTCGTTGTTGACCATCAATCAGTTCAAGCTTGAACGACTTACCCTTCTTAATCACACGAATGTGAATTTGAGGAATCCTCTTGTAAGAGTTTGAGATTACCGTCAACATAATTTGTTGCTTCCAAGATAACGAAGCAACTTTTTCTCGTTGATACTCACGAGCGCCAGTATCAATTTGTGGACTCTTGTTACTTGTCAAGTATTCCACACTAACATCACCGATATGACAATCGGCTTTCTTTGTTTTGCCAAATGAATCATTGGCGATTTCACAGTAGATGAAGTTTTCTTCCATCGTTTTAAAGTATTTTGATACCCCCTTGGCCTCTATTGGGCGTTTTCAGAGATATCTGATTGTTGTTTTTTTGATGAGATTGGTCGAGGGGCTCATCAGTATCACCCTTTTGTTATACAAATATACGAAACATTTTCGTAATTGCCAAACTTTTTACCAAAAACTTACTTTATTTTCTGGCTCGTAAGTTTCGTGTCGTTCTGCTGCTGGTAAGATATCCTTGATATCCTTTGGTGGAGTTTCACACGGATGTTTGAGTGCTTTCATCAGTCTCCTCTTCTCACCCTTGTTTGTTGGTAGAATCTGAATGTACCTTAACTTGGACATTTCTTTCCTTCTCCAAAATTCTTTGTATCCCTCTTTACCAATCTCGGTTTTGAGGTGTTCCAAGTTGTGACTACCCCATCGTGAGAATACAGTCCGTGAATGGATATATTGACCATCTTCACCTTCCAAACAAATACCATAGTTTGGCATCAGTTGGATTTTGTTGGTGTCTTGGAATAACCAATTGGTAGCACGATAGATACCACCTAAATGACCTTGGAATGGGTCTGAATACGATAGTAACATTTTGATGTTGGGAGCGTTCTCCCTCATCCACTTAAATGTTTGTCCTAAAGCGTATGATTCGATATTTGACCCATATCCATCGTGAATGAACAATCGTGTCAACTCCAAACATTGGTCATTACCTAATCCATCAATAATAGAGGTTACAGCCGACCTCCCTACTGGAAATCCGTAGACTGCAACCCCAATCAGTTGTTCATCATTCCCAAGAATGTCTTTCTCATCGGTTTTGTAGAAGATACCCAATGCATACCTACACATAGTCCATGCGTGGGAGTAGTGATACTTCACAATCATATCCTTTGCAATGGCTTTGTTGATTTCACGAATGGATACTCGTGAGGTGTCTACATATGTCTTATTTTCCTCTTTCAATCGGGTCTAATTTATGTATCTCTTCTTTGAACTCCTCATTTTCCGTTGGGTAGGGTAATATGGGGTATTTCAATGACTTCAATATACGACTTTTTTTTGACTTATCCAAAATATACACATAACGATGTTTGCGTAACTCCTTTTTAATCCAAAACGGAGTTGATGTCATTTCTTGGATTTTCTTCGGGTTGTTAGTCCCAAACTTTACGAATGAGGTACGACTATGTGTCCATTCACCCCCCTCTTCCCATTTGAACAACCACGAGTCGTTGGGTCGGATTCGGTTACCTTGGTAGAGCCAGTTTGTGGACATATAAACAGTCCCTTTGTGACCTACCTTCGGGTCTGAATATGAAATCAAAGCCCTAATGTGGGGAGCGTTCTCTCGTAACCACTTGAAGGTCTGACCTACAAACCAACTCTCAACATTACATCCATATCCATCAAAAACGAATAGTCGGGTAAGTTCAAGAACTTCAGTTCGGTCAATAAGTTCAGAGATGGAAGCGCCAGAGTGTCTACCTATGGGGTCTCCATAAGTAGCGACTCCAACTAACTTCTCATTAACACCACTAAAGAATTGGTGTTCTTCTTCGGACTCATAAAACAAACCAAGAGCGTAAGATACCTTTGTCCAAATTCCAGCATAATGGTGATTTACCACAATGTCCTTTGCTACTGATTTAGCAATGGGTCTTACTGAAAATTTAGATGGGTCAAAGTATACCTTACCTTCTACTTTCATTGATAATCGTTAAATTCACCAAAAATAATGTGAGTCCAAGTTTCACCTTTTACAATCTTACGAATGTTGGCGGGTGATACACCATTGTTTCGGGCCAATACTCTGATATTACGATGACCAATAGCCCACAACTTACGAATGGACTTTACTTGGTCTTCCGTAAGTTTGTGTTGCGGGTGTGATTCTCCTCGTAAAGCCATCTTAAACTTCCTCATCAAAAGGAATTTCTAATTGACCATTGTCAGCCAAGAATTGTTGAATGTTAGGTGGAGTAAAGTTTGGCCCTTTTA
>Ga0255763_1003184_pt1 | contig 14939 bp, 10 predicted proteins | sample 041ome_2_FD_179963 | JGI IMG/M metagenome (GOLD analysis project Ga0255763, IMG submission 179963) | Coastal salt marsh microbial communities from the Groves Creek Marsh, Skidaway Island, Georgia - 041406US metaG (version 2) | ecosystem: Environmental > Aquatic > Marine > Intertidal zone > Salt...
TCGAAAACGATCGAGCCGCGCCGATGGACCTGGACCGACCGACGTGTGTGCGTGCGTGCGTGCGTGCGACGCCGAACGCGCGTGTGTGACGTACGCATCGACGCTGGCATCGACCGACGATCGACGGACGACGACGACGACGTCACACGTGAGTGATCATTTCACCAATCACGACTCGAGTGGGGGGACCCACTCGGTGTGCCCAAGGACCAATCGTGACCGTGACGACGATCGACGACGATCGACGACGACGATCGACGACGCGTGCGCGTGCGATCGGGGTGAAATCACGTACTCTGTAACTCAACCCTCGAGTATACACATGTATAGAGGGGTAATCGTCATCACATGCGTATGTATGTATGACGCACACGGCGCGCGCGTCGCGTAGTCCACGACGTCGCGCGCCCATCATCGATGCGCGCGATCGACATCGAGATCGAGATCGAGATCGAGATCGAGATCGCGACATATCGTACGTTCCATAGTGAAGGTCTCGTAGATCCAATCGCGTGCGCGTGCGTGCGTGCGTGCGCGCGTGTGCGTGTGTGCGTGCGTGTATGTGCACGAACGCGTCCTCGAGGACGCGCGAGATTTAGGATAAGGTTTCGTCGCTCGCGTCCGTGGCCCGACCGACCGGACGACCGGCGTGTGTGCTGTAGCGCGCGTCGTCTGTCGTGCGTGGCGATGCGATGCGATGCGCCAGCGCGCGGCGTCTCTGGTTGGTGGCGTGTAGGGATCGTCGTCGTCGTCGTCGTCGTCGTCGTCGTGCATTCGCGGAGAGTGTGGGTGGTCAAAAAAGCCGTCGAGAGGCGAGAGGCGAGAGGCGAGAGGCGAGAGGCGCACATCGTCGTCGATCGTCGTCGGTGTCGTCACCGATGGGGGTGCTCAAGACGTTGTGGTCGCATCCTGGGGATGTGATCCCGCTGGTCAAGGTGAAGCGCATGGCGGATAAGGCGAAGAGGTTACCAAAGGAGAAGAATTTGGCGTACTGTTATGATGTGTTGAATAAAGTGTCGCGTTCGTTTGCGATTGTGATTCAACAGCTCGACGAAGAGTTGCGAGACGCGGTGTGCGTGTTTTACTTGGTGTTGCGGGCGTTGGATACGATTGAGGATGATATGGCGATCCCGATTGATGAGAAGCTTCCGCAGTTGCTCGAGTTTTATCAATACATTTACGACCCGGCGTATTCGACGAACTGTGGGGAGAAGCACTACAAGGATTTGATGGCAAACTATCCCAAGGTGACGGCGGTGTTTTTGAAGTTGAAAAAGCCGTATCGCGAAGTCATCGCGGATATCACCAGACGCATGGGTGCGGGTATGGCCAAGTTTATCGAGAAGGAAGTGATGACGATGGAGGATTTTGATGAGTACTGTCATTACGTCGCGGGTTTGGTTGGGATTGGATTGTCAAACTTGTGGGGCGTGTCGAAGATGGAATCCAAGGCGTTCATCGGCGAAGAAAAGCTCTCCAACGCCATGGGTTTGTTCTTGCAAAAGACAAACATCATTCGCGATTACTTGGAAGACATTCAAGAACTCCCGGCACCGCGTATGTTTTGGCCTAGAAGCGTGTGGAGCAAGTACGCCAAGGAGTTGGATGACTTGCAGCACGAGGAAAACCGCGAGGCGGCGGTGCAGTGCATGAACGAGTTGATCACCAACGCGTTGCACCACTCGCTGGACTGCATGAAGTACATGGCGCGCATCAAAGAAGCTTCTATTTTCCGTTTCTGTGCCATCCCGCAAGTCATGGCGATTGCGACTTTGGCCGAGTGCTATGGCAACGAAAACGTCTTCCGCGGCGTGGTGAAAATTCGCCGAGGCTTGAGCGCGAGAATCATGCTCAAGTGCAACAACATGCTCGAATTTGCCACCGGCTTCAAGTACTTTGCAAACCAGCTCGTGCACAAGGTTCAGCCGAATAAGGACCCGAACGGTGAGGAAACGTTGCGTGCGATTGAGGCGCTTGAGGAGGTGTGCGATAAAATCATCGCTGAAGAAAGCGAAAAGATGCACGTTGCTCGCGTAAATGACGATTCGCTTCCCATGAGCACGCGCATGTTATTGTGGTTCTTATTCGGTGGCTACTTCACCTACGCGTGGCGATTAGAGGAAGTGCGCGAATCACTCGGGGTGAACCGTCATGCCGGCGATCCGCGCGTCGACGCGTTTCAGCGTTGGTTTGCGACGATTTGCTTCATCATCATCTCCCTCTTAGTCATTGTTGGCAAAAAGCGATAGGCACAGCAAAGCGCGCAGGCACGCGTCATAAAAATAATATCTATCCATTCATTAGTTCAATCTATATGCTTTACCGTGCTGCAACTAAATCCACCGCGTCGCTCGCTCGAGGCGCGGCGCCTTTAATATCCATCAATTTTATCTTGCAATTCGCTCGCCTCGTTCGCGCCATCGATGCCCTTCTTCCAAAACCAACCCGCCAAGGGAAACCCTGTGAACACAAACCATCCGAGAATCGGCGCATACAATCCACTATCGGCGTTCACGACGCCAAAAATCGGATTCTTGTACGCATACTCAAACACGCTCCCAGTCGACGCGATCAACACGATGACGCTGCCGAGCAAGTACAACGGCCAGGGCAACCCGCCTTTGTCGTCCGCAGCCTTACGTTCGATCTCGCGGCGCTCCCAGATGGGCACTTCGTCGTCGGTCGCGCTCGCGTTGTCGTCCGAACCGGCGCGAGTGCGCACGCGAAGCGACGACGAGGACGACGTCACGCGCGCGGCAGACGACACCGGGCGCGCGTGCGCGTGCGCGATGCGCGCGACAGCGCTCGAGGACATCGCGCGACGCGTTTTACGCGCGACGCGCACAGCGGCGGTGACGGGCGTGGCGGTCGCGGCGAGCATGTCGTGCGGGCGCAAGTGTGGGGCGTTGTGGATAATCTTCTGCGCTCGCGAGCGCGTCGGCGCCTTTACGCGAACGAATGCGTCAAAAGGATTTTTCGATTGGATCGTCATGTGTGCTGTGGCGTTGGTCATGACAAGCTAGAATTTATGAATCAATGTGAATGGATGGAAACACTATACATGGCGAATGCGGCGGTTTTTATTTTAACGGCGGCGCGCCGATGGATGCTGCGGCGTACGACGGCAACCCTCCGATTTTAGACGGCGGCCAATACTTCACCGTGGCGCGACCGATGACGCGGTTGATAGGGAGCGGACCCCACACGTGCGAATCGAATGAGTTGTTTCTGTTGTCCCCCATGACGAAGATATTACCTTCTGGTACGGTGAATGGCCCGTAGGAGTACTGCATCGGCTCGAGCTTCAACTCTTTCCCTCGAGACGTTCCGTTGACGTAAAGCTCACCATTCTTCACCTGCACCGTATCCCCAGCCGATGCTACGACGCGTTTAATAAAAACTTCATTGCTCACGTTACGCGTCTTCGGGGTCTTTGGCGGATTGAAAATCACTACGTCTCCGGCTAACGGCTCCCGCTCGAAACGATACGTCAACTTCTCCGCGATGAGCCTGTCACCGACGTCGAACACCGGATACATCGACAACGACGGAATATACCGCGGTTCAGCGATAAAATGTCGAAACCCGAGCGACACCGCAAACGTAATCAACACCGTCGCCGCGTCTTCCTTGTTAAACCTTAAGAACTCGGGGACAAACTCAGGGTAGTCGATATCCACCACGTACTCGTCGTCCCGCCCGTCGTTATCGTTCCCGTCATCGCCGCCCTCGGGCGAGCTCGGACCACCGTCGTTACTACCTCCATCCGACACCTCCGTCGCCGCCGCCGCGACGCGCGTGACGCGCGCGCGGTGTCGGCTCAGAGAAAACACCGTCAAGGGTCTGCTGCGCCCGCCGCGCCCACTGCTCCCGCCGGGCGCGCGGCTTCGCGGCGGCGCCGATGCCGTCCGCGACGACGCACGCGTCGCAGTCTTCATCACCGTCGGCGCCGTCGCGCTCGCGACCGTCAACATCATCGTCGTCGACGGTATGCGAGTGGAGCTCTGCCGCACTCGTGGCCTCGCGCCGGTGCTTTTCGTCGTCAATCATGTCAGCGGCTGCGTACGCGTACGACGACGACGGCGACGGCGACGGCGACGACGGCGATGCGAACGATGGGTGGTTTTATCGCGACATTCGTGACGTCGTCGATGGGCTCATTCATTCGCCGTCGCGCGCGAGCGGCGGCGGTAGTAGCAGCGGTGCGGATGAATTTTCATTTAGGATTGATTCCGATGCATATTCGGCACCGGCGCTAACGAGTGCGATGGGTGCGATGCGCGTGAATGACGACGCAGTGCGTGGGTCGTCGGTGGCGCGCGCGGCAAAGGCTCAGGATGCGATCGTGCGGGCGAAGGCGGCGGCGAGAGAGGCGCGGGACGCGGCGGTTCGGTTGAGCCAGGGCGCGGCGGCGACGCCGCCGCACTTGGTCAAGAGCGCGCGAGGACGCGATGCGACATCTCCCAAAGCGGCAGTGTCACCATTGGGTCCGGCTAGGCGAGTGGTGCGTCGAACGGGCGCGCCTCCGGATCTCGAGATACCGCCGATACCGACGTCGCGAGCTCGCAACGTTGCGGACAGCGCGCAAAGTTTGATGCGCGAAAACGTTGGACGACCGAGCCAATCAGCGCGTGAACGGGCGTTTTGGAACGTGACTCGTGATAGAGATCGCGCTGGAGTGAGTGTGACGGCGATCGAGCGGCGAGCGTCGTCACGCAGAGCGGCGAGAGCGGCGAGCGCGAGTGAAGAAACGACGTTACGGAAACTCTTTAGCATCGCCGCCAAGGCGGACCCAACCATGGTGCGACGACACTCAGTCGCTGGGAACGATCGCGCTGTCAAGGAGGCGATTGAGTTTTTGAGTTCGCCCACGAAGCGACATGTTCGCCAATATCAACCGCCGCATCCGCGCCTGTAAATAACTGTTGTCCTTTGTTGTCCGCGCTTGTTCTTTGTTCTTTTGTTGTACAAGGCATGTAATCCTCATCTAATATTTCTAATACTCCACAATCAGACGGGCTAATGATCATGGCGTTCACTAAGGTTGCTGTGCGCGCAAAATGGCAGTTGCGTCACCTGAAGCGATGGCTGCGAGAACCGTTTTGGTTTTGGCTGCCGTCGCTTCAGCGCTCGACTCATCGAATTTGTGGTGCGCCAAGGTACGTCGTGCGGTTTGAACTTCAAGCTCTGCTGCCTTCGCGCTCGCGATTTGAATGACCTTATTTGGTAAACTCGCCATGCGAGCGACATTCAATCCAAACGAACGATGGGCGACGCCTGGCGTCAATTTGTACAAGAATTGAATCCTCGGCATGTCTTCTGACGAGCCCGGCAGCTCGACGTACGATGTGAATGACGACGAGCAGTGCGACGGATACTTAGCCTGTACTTCTCGCGCGACTGATGGATAATGCGTGACGAAGAGCGTAAAGCAGCGCGCATCGCGTACCAAATGCTCGAGCGTCGCGGCTGCGATGGCTACGCCGTCGTGCGTCGAAGTGCCTCGGCCGAGTTCATCCATGATGACGAGCGACCGCGGCGTACAGGTTTCTAGAATCGTTGACGCCTCAGACATTTCTTCGAGAAACGTCGATGAACCCATGGCTAAGTTGTCGCTTGCACCCATACGAGTGTACACAGCGTCGAGTACAGATAATCGCGCGCTCTTCGCCGGCACAAAACTGCCCACTTGCGCCATGATGCTCAGCAATGCGATTTGACGAATGTAGCAACTCTTACCGCCCATGTTTGGCCCAGTTATGACCAGTGCTCGAGTGTGCTCGGAGTCGAGGTCAATGCTGTTCGGCACAAAGCTGTCCAAAAGATGTGCATCCAAAACTGGATGACGCCCGTCAACAACCTTGAGCGCGGGCGGCGCCGAATCTTCAAGAAAGGCTGGTCGAACGTACCCTTCGTTACGCGATAAAACAGTGAGTGCGTGAATTGCATCAAGCGTCGCAATAGCCGTCGTTGCCGATTTGAATGTCATATAATTCTCACGAAATGTGGACAAGAATTCCTTCCAAGCGGCATCCGCGGCGAGCATGTGTCTCTCGCTCGCGCGCTCTAACGCCGCCGCGGCTTCAGTGACTTGCGGTGGGTGATAACGCACAACCTTTTTACTTTTGTTCGAGCTCACCTTGATCCAAGTCGTCGGGCATGAACGATCCATGGGGACTTCAATTAGCCACTCGCCGCCACCGACGCCTCCAACCGTGGTGTACTCGAGTCTTGGCATACCAAGTTTCTTGCGCAATTCGGGAAGTAAATCAGTCATGGCGTTTTTAGCATCTTCTACCGCCTGTGTAGCTTCGTGCAAAGCCGGGAACCGCTCGGGGTCGTCCTTGAAGAGACCAGTTTTCGTCTTGGAAGGCTTCTCCGCGAGTGCGACGTCTAAATTCAAAGCGCTCATGAGTTCATCCGCGAGTGCGCGTAACAATGGATCAGTCACGGCTTCGAGATTGTCTTCGAGAAGCTTCGATTTGATTGTCACACCGTGACCCGTTCGCATATCCGAACACGCCTCGCTGAACTTGACGAGGGACGTCAATGCGCCGACAAATTCAGCTGGCGTAGCTGTGCCGTGGAAAATCCGCGCCAAATATCGCTCGATATCCGGAAGCTGCTTGAGTTGTATTTTTAAGCCATTAAAGCTAGATGTGTTCGCCTTGTCGTAGTCCATCATGGATCCTTCTTCAAAAGATGAAAGTACGTTTAATTCTTCCACGGCGTCTAGACGAGCTTCAATTTGTACCCTCGATTGAAGTGGATGACTCACCCAATGTCGAAGCAATCGTCCACCCATGGGAGTCGAGGTGTGGTTCATGAGCCAAAGTAAACTTCCTTTGTACGTTCCAGCGGAGGACGTCAATACTTCGAGTTGCCTTAAGACGTTTGGAGAAAGTTTCATTTCGTCGCTGCCTTCGAGCGGTCGAAATGCAGAATCCAGCTGCAGAATATCCGCTTGCCCGAATTGTTGAAGATACTTTGTTCCCGCGCACAAAGCAGTGTGCACGAGAGACGTAGCTTCAGTCGCGGCGACGCCAGTGAGCGTGACGTCGGCAAATGATTCGCGAGTCAAGTACTCGGTGCGCGCCGCGTTGCTCCCCGAGCCGTACATGGCTTTTATCAATCGCACTGTTTGCTCGCTGATAGGCTCGACGAGGACAATCTCGGCGGGCGAAATGGATAACAATCGCGATTCAAGCTCTGGCCTCTGCATAGTGTCTATGAATTCCCCGTGTAACACGTCACCTGTGCTCGTCTCTACGGCGACGAGACCAATCCGCGTCGTCGTGGACGTCATGTGCTCTTCGGCGACGCACAACAAGTAATTCGAAAGCTTACCACTCGTCATACCCGCTGCAGCCTTTTCGCCAGTATCCGCAGTGTCTACCAAACTCGCGCCGGCATCAAGCGTAGCTTTCGTGTACAAACCAACCAATTTGCGTTCAAACAGCCCAGACTTGTTTCCACTCTCGCTTTCGCCGCTCGCCTTGAGCGCCGCCGTCTCTGTTTGTTTAATCACCCCAACTCTAAAACCAGCTTGCACCAATCGCCGCACGTACACATGTAATCGCACCACCGGTACGCTCGCGGTGAGATAATTTCTCGACTGATATGCGAAAATGCCTAAACATTTCGACGCGTCCCGCGCATCGTCGCCGTAAAAGTGAAATTTGTACCCAACTTCAATCATCAACAATGTCCCCTTATATCTCGCCTTAAACTGCTTCACCGACTCCTCAAGCGGTGTCATTTTCTGTGTCGCCGCCGACGTCGACTTTGCACCGTCGCCATCACCCTCTAAATCTCGCCGTCGACGATCGAGGCTCAACTTGTGTAAAAATTTCGCGTGCGTCTCTGGCTTTGAAGCTGGAATCGAGTCTAACACCGCACGCACATCAACGGCCGTCGCGGGCGCCTCGGCGACCGCCACTGCCTCCGCGTGACCAACATCGTCCTTCTCGATCGTTTTAGCCTTCTTTTCCGCGCGCGCGTCGCCAGCGCCGCCATCAACGTCGTCGTCATCTTCTAAGATGACTACCGCTTCCTTCGCATCGACGAGCGACGAGCTCACGGTCGCTGACGATGACGCCGGGCGTTTCTTCGCCGTCGCGCCTGCGGCGAAGAAGCTCGATATCGTCTTCTGTCCTTTGGGCGGTGGCTTATTCGGCGTGCGCATCGCGTGAAGCGTTGTGAGGCGTGAGCTCGAGGGGGTGATTATTTCAAACGTCAGGCGCGAGCTGTCATTGTGTGCGTGTGTTACAAGACGTATGCGCGCTACGCGCCGCTGCCGCGCTTAGACGACGGCGCGATGAAACGGGACCAAAGGATTCCCCATGGTGTAAATTTGTTGATGAATGCGAGCCAGTCGACGACGGTCATGGCGACAGCGTAGACGACGGCAGATGCCACGATTTGGGACACTAACACGGCGGCGCGCGCGAGCAAGAGAGGATTGCGGAGCAATCGACGCATGTGCGTGCCAAATATGTGCGCGAGGGCGCGTTTTTGGGCGCGGTCTTGGCGTTCGCGAATGCGTCTCGCTTCGTCGGATTCAGGCCATTCGGGTAAAGGCGCAACGCGCGGTTCGTGAGCAAAGCGCCTCGCCGTCCAAAATTCTTGCATGGCTCGGGAGAGTAATTTCACACTGCGCTTACGCAAGCGCACCGCCTTGGCGCTGGACAAGTACTCCACCATGGATTCCGTAGATGCGGTGCTCGCGACGCGGCGCAACGCAGCGCCTTCTCTGGCGCCGAGTAAGCGCCCGACGACTTCTTTTGAGCGCTGCGCGACCAACGCTTGCGAGTCGCCAAAGACGTCGCCGGCGGCGGCGCCATCCTTATCCATTGCTGACGACGATGCGGCGTCGCCTTCATCGACAGAGTCTATAAGCACGAGTTCCTCGATGCGATCCCAACGTAATTCATCCTTGTCACTCAAGAACGCATCTCGCATGAGCTTCTGACCTTCGGGAGTTGACGGCGCCATGGCGCGACGAATGGCGTACGGCAGCGCCGACGTGTAAATGTTAAAGTTTGGATCAGCTTGTTCAGCAATGCCTTCCAACGTCAAAAACGTACGAATGAGCAAGATAATGTACGGTGGCGTAAGAAACTTAAAGTTGGCGCTGAGTTTAGCCAACCCCGTGGCGAGAGCGCCGAATCGACTCTGTCCGCCCTCCTCCGCCGACAACGTCTTCGCCACGGCGGCGGTCATCTCCTCGAGCGTCGCCGGCTCATACCCAGCCCCTCTCGCCTCGCGCTTCAAGAACCCATCTGCAGGCGTGAACCCAACCTCTTGGAACACCAACACCAAGCCTTCCCAATTCCCAGAAATCATGTGCTGGATACCCTTGGCGAACCCCTCCATGATTTTAGGCTCGACTTCGCTCATCAATCCAAAATCTAAAAACACCAACATGTCGTCGTTGTCGAGCATCATGTTTCCTTCGTGCGGGTCGGCGTGCACGAACCCGGTGTAAATGAGTTGCGCCACACACGCTTCGACCGCCATTTGCGTCATGATGATTTTCTTTTCTTGCGGTAACGCGGCAATGTGTCTGCCGTGGATCCACTCCGTGGTGAGCACGCGCGCCCGCCCGGCGGGACCCGTATACTTGGGCACCCACGCTGGCGCGCGCACAAACCCGAGCCATTTGTGACGCATGTTGAATTCATCCATGTGTGCGGCTTCTTGGGTGTAATCTAGCTCCTGCCACACGCCCTGGCCAACCTCATCGGCGATGACATCGAGTTCCGTCGTCGTGCCCCACAACCGCTTCAACGTGGATAACGACAGCGACCAGCACGTCCAATCTAAAGCTACTTGCCTCATCACCAACGGTCGCTGGACTTTCACCGCCACGTCCTCACCTTCCCACGTTTTCGCTTTGTACACCTGTCCGAGTGACGCCGCGGCGACGGGCTCGTCGCCAAATTCGGCAAACAACGCCGGAGCGCTCGGGTCAACGCCGGGGTAGGCGTGCCCAGGCGCGAGCGGGCCGTCCCACTCCAAATCTTCCACAATCGTTCGCCACGCCAGTTCGTTCGGAAACGGCTCGTTCGATTGCTGTAACGACTTTAACGCATCCGCAGCTTCTTCACCAATCAAATCAGGCCTTTGCGAGAGCGTTTGGCCAATCTTTACAAACACGGGACCGAGCGCCGTCATCGCCGCCCGAAGCTCCGACCCGCGCGTGCGCTTCTCCACCGGCAGAGATTCTTGCCTCTTCCACGACTTAATCAACCGTCGACCGACTCGAACAACCTTGGCTAATCTCCCAGCAACCTGTAATGGACGGCGGCGGAAAAACCGCAAGAGTTTTGGCTTATCAAACTCCCCACGCAACGCGTCGTACGCGTCCCGTCTCCGTCTCCGGCTCCGTTTCCCCTTGACCCGTCGCGTACCCCCAGCGCGCTCCAACACGCGATCACGCAGGCGAGAAATCTGCGTACCACCAACACCTCGCTCGACCTCGCTCTCGCCCTCATCGCGCTCGAACACGTCCACGACGCCGACGTCCCCGTCGTCATCCTCCGCGCGCGCCCCCGCCACCGCGTCGCGAGTCCCTCGCCCGCATCCCGTCCGCCCCCACGCGCGTGCCGCGCGCGCCGCGGTCACCGCCGACAACGACGACGATGACGTCATCGCGCCCGTGCGCGCGTCCATCGCCCCCGTCCCGCGCCCGCCCCGCGACCGCGCGACCGCGCCCGCGACGTCACCATCACCGTCACCCATCATCCATCGCCCGCGCGCGCGCGCATCTGCGCCGTTCGCGCGCGTTGCCGACCGCGTCGCGCGCCGCGGCGCACCGACGCGTCGCCCACCGCCTCGCGCGAGCGCTCGCGCGCCGAACGCGCGCGCGGCGGCGCTGCTACACGCCGTACCCCCGCGCGCGAGCGGCAGGGACGTGGAGCGCATCGCGAGCGTCGCGCAATGCCGTTCGTCGACGACGACGACGACGCGCGATCGCGGACCACCGCAGTGCGCGCGGATAGATCGGGGAACACGAGCGCGCTGGTTGTGTGCGACCGAGCGGAACGCGTGACCGTCGAGGACGGCGTTCGCGCGCGAGACGCGAGGAAGCGCGTCATTGTCGGACGCGTTTTCGTGTGGGATCACATGCCCGGGAAGGACAACGGCAAGGCGAAACCGCTCAAGGCGGCGAAGAAAGGGGAGAAGGTGATGACGGATGATGATTTGGATGCGCAGAAGCGGGCCAAGGCGCAACAGGCGGAGTTGAAGGCGATGCAGGCGAAGCTCGGGGCGGGCGGGAAGCTCGGCGCCGGGTTGAAGAAGAGTAAGTGAGCAATGTATAGCGGATGATGAGAGGATATAATAATAATTTATGTATTCGTGTCTTTTGTGTTGTCGTGCGCGCGCGTGGGGGTGGGCGTGGTGGCGCCGTACATGGCGAAGTTTTCAATGCAAATTTTTTCAAAGACGGTCCAGGTGACGACGCCTTCGGCGCGGAGCGCGCCGTCGTTGAAGTGTTCTGGGGAAAAATACGGCGCGAGGAGTGCGCGTGGCATTGGGCGACCGAGAATCGTGGATGCACCGTCGCGGAATTCGTGTAATGAGAGCGTACCGCCGCCATCGGCGTCGAGAAGGTTGAAAATCGCGCGGAGCGGCGGCTCTTCGGCGCTGGCATGTGAAATTTCTGCGCGGATGATGGTTCGCATGCGGTCGTTCCACACTCGGCGATGATTCGGGACGACGACGGATGCGTCGTTGCTTGCGCTGGGGGAATCTTCCTCGCCGCCGCCACAACCGTTGCCGCCAGTGCCATTCTTTACCGTCTTCTTCATCGTCGCGACGAAATCGAGCCAATCGACGTGAAGCGACGCCGCGCGAGTAAACGCCAATCGCGTCGCCAATCGTTTCAGCGTCATCTCGCGCGTTGATTTATCGCTCGGTATATCTTTCACGTCCAACTCCCGCGCGACGACGTCCCAGACATCGGCACCGAAATAATCAAACTCTAAAATTGGCGTAAAGCTTTCCGCCGTGAGCACGCTCCAGAGCGCATCGTCCTCCACCGGATCCCGAACGAGCCGCCGTCCATTAATCGTTACGTTTCGTATCACTTGCACGTCTCTATACTCACGAACCGCGCTCGTCACCAAATGTCTCGCCACCGACGCTTGCTCATCGCAGCTTAAGTCAAGTCTATAATGCATCGTAAACGACGCAAACGGCTGGTCGCCGAGCGCGTTTCTCCACCCGACGCGCGAGCCAAAATAACTCTGCTCAAAGCACGACAAATGCGCGCCGATGACGCGTGATATATTCTCACTATCCATAACTCGCGTAAACAAAATCACACACGCCTCGACGCGATCGGCACCAACCGCAAAGGCGTTACAAATGCGCGCGTATTGCCTCGCCGACACGCCCAGCCGCGTCGAGCACTCGCGAAGCGCGTGCAACGCGTCCACCGCATTCGACGCCGCCCGCCACTCCACCGCTTCCGCATCCAGCACGCCTCTGTCATGCAGCATGTCATGCAGCGTTCTGTCTTCAACGCACGCGCGATGGCGATCGACGCGGACGCTGCTCGTGTAATCAAACTCGAGCGTCCCGCAATGCGGCACCCTCGCGCACACGGAACCTGGCACCCCGCTCGGCGTCGCGTCTTTCGCCTTGGCCCGATTCACCCGCACATTCCGCCACGTCCGCCGGCGCAAGCCTTCAAACATCGCGCTATCAATCATCGTCGCCGCGATGATGCGATCGATGTCCACCGCGAGATTGAGTTCGTACCGGCCGGTTGGATTGGCGACGCGAAACCGGGCGTAGGCGCCGACGTGCGCTCGAAGCGCTTCGTATTCGGCTCGCGACGCGAACATGCGCTCAGCGTGTTCAGCATCGAGCAGCCGCGCGTGACACACCGCCGCGGCGTGCAGACGATCGGACCCACCGAGTGTGAATGTTTCGAGGAGCACTCGCGCGTGTTCGACGAGAAAGTAGTGCGAGGCGCAAAACATGGTGAGTCGGGAGAGACGTTCGAAATCGGACAGCCGAGGGACGCGAAGCTGTCGAGCGAGATTATCCAGGTCTTCAGGTTCAATGGCACGCGGCGCGCGCGGTGGAGCGGTGGCGCTCAGGGAGAAGTGGACCTCGAGCGTCGTTGCCCTGGGGTGCGTGGCGGTGATGGCGTCGATGCCTTCGGCGATGAAGACTTGGAGCGCGTCGGTCGCGGGAGGTCCGTCGCGGCGGTCCCGTCGGGCGCCGGATGACTCCTCGATGATTTTCACGTTCGTGATCGATCCCGGATTGTCGCGCTCGAGATTCCATAGCTGAGATGCGATTGCGCGATCGCGTGTGTCGTGTAAATGGAGCGCGTACGCGCCGTCTGGATTGTGTAGATTGAACGTGGCGCCGGCGCGCGACTCTGTCGATGTCGTAGCCGTACTCGTAGCCGTCGCCGCGTTGTGCTTTTTCCGCCTTGGAACATCCACGAATGACGACCCATCCAACGTCAGTGTGGTTAAATAATCATTATGCATCAGCATTGTCATCAAATGCCTCCCGCCGTCTTCCCCACACGCGTTGTGGTCGAGCCGAAGAGTCGTCAACGCGTAGTTGCTTCGCAATCCTTCGCTAATCACCATACACGCGTCACCACCCAGACGACATCGCGATAAATCAAGCACTCGCAACGAACGATTAACACCGAGTGAATCACCAATATGCTTGCCGCCTTCGTCACCGATGCCGTTCCACGCGAGCGATAATGTTTCCAACGCGCGGTTGGCTTTTAATCCTCGGCTAATTTCGGCGCACGCTTGGGCTCCGACGGCGTTCCAGGACACATCCAAAACGCGTAATGTGTCATTCATCGCCAGCGCGTCACCGATAGCGCACCCAGAAATGTTGGTTATTTTATTCTTTGATACGTTCAGCGTCTCAAGCGCGCACTGCGGGTCGCAGAGAATTGTGAACATTGTGCGTGCGGCTTCGTCGTCGATGCCGCACGCCGAGACATTGAGTTTCTTTAATCGTTTCAGAGCCTCCGCGCATTGCGGTTCAATCGCCCTCGACAGGATGTTTTCGCTAAAATTTAATGCTTTAAGTGCTTTTGCGCGCGTGGCGGCGTGCACGAGAGCGTGAATACCGTCATCATCGATCCGATTGCGAGAGACGTCCAAGCTTTCCGTGACGACGTTCGCCGCGACGCCCGCGGCGACCGCCATGGCGCCTATGGATCCGAGACCCGCCGATGAAACGTCAGCTTTTCGCTTACACAACTGTTGTAATACTCTCGAGCTCACGCGCGCGCCGGTGGATGCGCACGCGGCGGCGTAGGCGGATGAGCACGCCGACGCGCGCGCCGGGACGCGAAATCGAGGCGAGCGCCACGTCGGCAGGGCCTCATCAGTGCGCCTCTCGCCGCGCCGCGATGCGCTCGTGGACACGCGAGCGTTCGATACCATATGTCGCGGTGCGTCGTCGTCGAGCCCGAGCGGTGAGACACGACGCACGTCATCATCGTCATCGTCGTCGGCGTCGTCGGCGTCCTCACATGTCCATGAAACATCACGAGTGTCTGCATCCAGCACCTCGCCCGCACGCCTCGCGCGCCCCACGGACGCTTGCAGCGCCTCGTACGCCGCGCACACGCGCGTCGGCATGTCGCACTTCGCGCAATGTCTCACGCGCGCGTCTCTGTCGCGCCCGCCGCGGCGTCTCGCACTGGCGCCTAAATTTAGTCCAAAGAGAACCAAAACGTCACTTTCGCACGCGCCGTCGCGCGCGCCGCCTCGAGTCCTCGCGCACGCGTCGAACGCATCATGCGTACTGCGTGTCACGTCTCCGTGGCGTCATCTTCCGCATCGACGTCGGCGCTGGGGCGAGCGCGACGGGGGAGCTCCGCCGCCGCCATGGCCACGCGCGTGGACTATGACGAGCTTTTCGCGCGCGGACGCGGCGGT
>Ga0255763_1003196_pt1 | contig 14889 bp, 10 predicted proteins | sample 041ome_2_FD_179963 | JGI IMG/M metagenome (GOLD analysis project Ga0255763, IMG submission 179963) | Coastal salt marsh microbial communities from the Groves Creek Marsh, Skidaway Island, Georgia - 041406US metaG (version 2) | ecosystem: Environmental > Aquatic > Marine > Intertidal zone > Salt...
CAAACAAGCCATCGACGACGACAGCAACCAAACCGGGCAAATGCTCGCGGCCCTTTGCGACTGGCCACAAGCCACGTTTGCCGGCGCGGTGTCGGTGGCGGATGGTGAGGTTGAAGTCAAGCGCGAGGTCGATACCGGCGAAGAAGTGGTGGCCCTTAAGTTGCCTGCGGTGGTAACCACCGACCTGCGGCTGAACGAGCCGCGCTACGTGACGCTGCCCAACATCATGAAGGCCAAGAAAAAAACCCTCGACACGCTCACCCCAGAAGCGTTGGGGGTGGACGTGCAGCCGCGCTTGCAAACCTTAAAAGTAGCCGAGCCGCCGCAGCGCGGCGCCGGCGTCATGGTGGGCGACGTCGATGCCTTGGTTGACAAGCTGAAAAACGAAGCCAAAGTTATTTAATTTTTTGCAAAGGATTCATTGCCATGACAGCGCTGGTAGTTGCCGAACATGATCAGCAAACCATCAAGCCCGCCACGCTCAACGCGGTAACCGCGGCGGCCGCGTGCGGCGGTGAAGTGCACGTGCTGGTGGCCGGTCACCAGGCCCAAGCAGTGGCGGCGCAGGCGGCCAGCATTGCCGGCGTAACCAAAGTCTTGCATGCCGACGACGCAGCCCTGGCGCACGGACTGGCTGAGCCCATGGCGGCGCAGGTGTTGGCGGTGGCAGCGGGCTACAGCCATTTGGTATGGGCGGCCACGGCCAATGGCAAAAACGTGGCCCCGCGTGTTGCCGCCAAACTTGACGTGGCGCAGCTGTCAGACATCACAGCGGTGCACAGCCCCGATACCTACGAGCGCCCCATATACGCAGGCAACGCCATTGCCACGGTACAAAGCCGTGACGCCACGCAAGTTATTACGGTGCGTACCACGGCATTCGACCCAGCCGCTGCGCAAGGCGGCAACGCCACCGTGGAACAAGTGGCGGTGGCGCCAGTGGCCGCCTCGTCACGCTTTGTGCGCAGCGAGGTGGTGCAAAGCGACCGCCCCGACCTGACCGCCGCCAAGGTGGTGGTCTCAGGTGGTCGGGCATTGGGCAGCCAAGAGAAATTTCAAGAAGTGGTGATCCCATTGGCGGACAAACTCGGCGCTGCCGTGGGTGCCAGCCGCGCGGCGGTCGACGCAGGCTACGCCCCGAACGACTGGCAGGTCGGTCAAACCGGCAAGATCGTGGCGCCGCAGTTGTACGTGGCGTGTGGCATCAGTGGTGCCATTCAGCACTTGGCTGGCATGAAAGACAGCAAGGTCATTGTGGCCATCAACAAAGACCCCGAGGCGCCCATTTTTGGTGTCGCCGATTACGGCCTTGAGGCCGACTTGTTCGAGGCGGTGCCGGCATTGACCAGCCGTTTATAAGCCGCCCATTGCCTGATCGTTTGTTGTTGCTGCGCGGAGCCATGCCATGAGTTACCAAGCCCCGGTTCGGGACATGATGTTCAACCTTCGCTACGTGGCAGACCTGCCGTCGATATCGGCGTTGCCCGCGTATCAAGAAGCGGGCGTGGAGACCGCGCAAGCCGTGCTCGACGAGTGCGCGCGCTTTAATCAAGAAGTGATCGCCCCCCTGAACTGGACTGGCGATCAACAACCCAGCCGCTGGCAGCAGGGCGAGGTGGTGACCGCACCCGGGTTTAAAGACGCCTACCAACAATACGCCGCGGGTGGCTGGCAAAGCCTGCAACACCCGGCTGACTTTGGCGGCCAGGGCCTGCCCAAGGCAATCGCCGCGGCCTGCGGCGAAATGCTTAATTCGGCCAACCTTAGTTTCGCGTTGTGCCCCTTGCTAACCGATGGCGCGATTGAGGCACTTTTAACGGCGGCCAGCGACGACATCAAACAACGTTATCTAAACAAATTGGTCAGCGGTGAGTGGACCGGCACCATGAACCTAACCGAACCGCAAGCCGGCTCCGATTTGGCGGCGCTGCGCTCGCGTGCCGAACCCCAAGCCGACGGCAGCTACCGCGTGTTTGGCACCAAAATTTATATCACCTACGGTGAGCACGATTACACCGACAACATCGTGCACCTGGTGCTGGCTCGGGTCAGCGGCGCACCCGAGGGGGTTAAGGGCATCAGCTTGTTTGTGGTGCCCAAGGTATTGGTAAACGCCGACGGCACGTTGGGCGAGCGTAACGACGTGCGTTGTGTCAGCATCGAGCATAAGCTGGGCATCAAAGCCAGTCCCACCGCGGTGCTGCAATACGGCGACGAAGGCGGCGCAGTGGGCTATTTGGTGGGCGAGGAAAACCGCGGCCTGGAGTACATGTTCATCATGATGAACGCGGCGCGCTTTGCCGTGGGGGTCCAAGGCATTGCCATTGCCGAGCGGGCGTATCAGCAGGCCGTGGGCTACGCGCGCGATCGCGTGCAAAGCCGTCCGGTGGATGGATCGGCCAAGGCGCCTGTGGCCATCGTGCACCACCCAGACGTCAAGCGCATGCTCATGACCATGCGTGCGCTCACCGAAGGCTGTCGCGCCATGGCGCTTACCGCCGCGGGTGCCTTTGACGTGGCGCACGCCCATCCCGACCCGGCGGTGCGTCAAGCAAACCAAACTTTTTATGAATTCATGGTGCCGCTGGTTAAGGGGTTCAGCACCGAGATGAGCCTTGAAGTTACATCGCTGGGCGTGCAGGTGCACGGCGGCATGGGGTTTATCGAAGAAACCGGCGCCGCGCAGCACTACCGCGACGCGCGTATATTGCCCATCTACGAAGGCACCACTGCGATTCAAGCCAACGATTTGTTGGGACGCAAAACCCTGCGCGACGGTGGTGCCACCGCGCGTGCGCTTGCTGAGCAAATTGCTCACACCGAACAGGAACTGCGCGCCAGCGCCCAACCGCAAGCGCTGGCCATGGCCCAAGCTTTGCAGGGCGCGCGCGAGGCGTTTGTGCAATCGGTGGATTACTTGGTCAGCCAAGGCCAACAGGCGCCGAACGCGGCGTTTGCTGGCAGCGTGCCTTATCTGATGCTGGCCGGTTGCCTGATGGCCGGATGGCAAATGGCGCGCTCGCTTTTGGCAACCACCGCCATAGGGCAAGACGACGCTGGTTTGAGCGCATCTTTTTTGCAAGCCAAAGCCACCACCGCCATGTTTTACGCGCAACACATCTTGCCGCGTTGCCAAGCGTGGCGGATTGAGATCACCGAAGGGGCCGACAGCGTCAACGCCATGCCTGCCGAGGCGCTATGACCGCGCGCGTGCTGCCGGGTGCGTTGGCACGGGTACCTTTTCCTGTTATTGGCTCGCCACTGTTCATTATTAGCCACCCGCAGTTGGTCATCGCGCAGTGTTGCTCAGGGGTGGTGGGCTCCATGCCGGCGCTTAACGCCAGGCCGCAAAGCCAGTTGGACGAATGGCTGCACGAGATCACCGAGGCACTGGCAGCGCACGACCGTGCCCACCCCAACCAACCGGCGGCGCCGTTTGCGATCAATCAAATCGTTCACAAAAGCAACGACCGACTCGAAGCCGACATGGCGTTGTGCGTGAAATATAAAGTCCCCATCATCATCACCAGCTTGGGGGCACGTGAAGAAATCAACCAAGCCGCCCACAGTTACGGCGGGGTGGTGATGCATGACATCATCAACAACCGCTTTGCACAAAAAGCCATTGAAAAAGGGGCCGACGGTCTGATTGCTGTGGCCGCGGGTGCCGGTGGCCACGCCGGCACCAAAAGCCCATTTGCGTTGGTGCAGGAAATACGCCAATGGTTTCATGGCCCGGTGGCTCTCAGTGGCAGCATTGCCACGGGCGGAGCGGTGTTGGCGGCGCAGGCCATGGGCGCCGATTTTGCCTACATTGGTTCGCCCTTTATTGCGACCCATGAGGCGCGCGCCAGCGACGCCTATAAAGCCTGTGTGGTCGCCTCTACCAGCGACGACATTGTGTACTCCAACTTATTCACCGGCGTACACGGCAACTACCTTGCGCCCAGCATTGTGCAAGCGGGCCTAGACCCCACCAACCTGCCGCAAAGCGACCCCAGTGCCATGAACTTTGGTGCCAACGCGCAAAAAGCATGGAAAGACATTTGGGGTTGTGGCCAAGGCATTGGAGCGATTGGGCAGGTACAGGGCACCGCCGACTGGGTGGCCCAGCTTAAGCAAGAGTACGCGCAGGCGCGGGCGCGCGTGCTCGGTTAACGCAGCGCGCGCAACAACTGCATACCGGCGCGACCGGTGGCCGGCATGCCCAAGCGCCGCTGTTCTGCCTCAATGGCCGCGCGGCTGCGTGCGCCCAGGGCGCCATCAATGGCACCTATGTCATGCCCTTTAAGCGTAAGTAGCGTTTGTAACTCACGGCGTTGAGCGCGGCTTAGCCCCGGGTCGTCGGTGGGCCACGCCACTTGTTGTGGCGGCCGGTTGGCCAGCGCATCGCTTAACAAACCCAACGCCAACGCGTAACTCTCGGCGGCGTTGTAGCGGTACAGGGCGTGAAAGTTAGTAAACACCAACCAAGCAGGACCGTCCTCACCTGCAGGGCGCAGCAGCGCCGCTTGTGTTTGATTGTTCAGCTCGGGAGCCGCCTCGGCCCAGCTCAAGCCGCTGATGGGTTGAACGCCGTCGTTGGCCCATTGCCACAACGGGCGGCGCCACCGGCGCCCATCACGCAGCGGGCCGGCATGGGTAACGGTGACCTCAATGCCCCATGGCTCGCCCGGGCGCCAGCCCGCGTCTTTTAAGAAGTTTGCGGTTGAGGCCAATGCATCGGGTACGGACTGCACCAGATTGACCACGCCGTCGCCGTCGCCGTCCACGCCCAGGCGCTCGTAGGTGCTTGGCATGAACTGGGTTTGACCAAAAGCGCCGGCCCAAGAACCCATCATCAAGGATGGGTCAAACGCTTGGGTTTGCAACACCCGCATGGCGGCGAACAGCTCGGTGCTGAAGTAGGCCTGCCGCCTGCCCATGCAGCTTAGGGTAAGCAGCGACTGCACCACCGGGCGGCTGCCCACCCTTCGCCCGTAGTCGCTTTCAATGCCCCACACCGCCACCACCGTTGCGGGGTCAACGCCAAAACGCTTGTCTACGTCGGTCAACGTGGTGGCGTGACTGGTTAGGCGCTGCCGTCCGTCTTGCATGCGTTGCTCATCCACCAACACAGCCAAATAATCCCAAATGGCGGTGGTGAACTCGGGCTGTTGATTCAATCGTTGCACCAGCGGCGGCTGCAACGCGAGCCCTTGGGTCAGACGATCAAACCACGCGGGTTGAACCTTGGCCTTGATGGCCGCCGGACGCAACTTGGCCAAGCAAGCCTGTGTGGCATCGGTGTTGGCCAGCGCCGAACCCGACAGCCCGAGCAACAGCCATGCCCCTGCCTGGGCCAGCCTAAAACTCTGCATCAGCTGAAAAACGCCTTGGCTTTTTCAAACCAGCCCTTGTCGTTGGGGCTGTGCTTGGTGCCGCTCTCTTTGAATGTGGCTTCCAGCTGTTGCAACAAATCGCGTTGCGCCTCGGTGAGCTTGACTGGAGTCTCAACCGCAATGTGGCAGTACAAATCGCCGGCAATGCTTGAGCGCAGTCCTCGAATACCCTTGCCGCGCAGACGAAACACCTTGCCGTGCTGGGTGCCCTCTGGAATGTCGATGCTTGCCTTGCCACCCAAGGTTGGCACTTGAATCTCACCACCCAACGCCGCCGAGGTAATGGGCACCGGTACCTCGCAGTGCAAATCGTCGCCATCGCGTTCAAACAAATCGTGTTTGCGTAAACGGATTTCAATAAACAAATCGCCCGGCGGACCACCGCGCTGGCCAGGCTCACCATTGCCGGCGCTGCGAATGCGCATGCCGTTGTCGATGCCCGCGGGGATTTTGACTTCCAAGGTTTTTTGATGCTTGATTTGTCCTTGCCCCTGACAGCTGCCGCACGGCTGCGTGATCACCTTACCCGCGCCTCGGCAGTGTGGACAGGTTTGCTGCACACTAAAAAATCCTTGGCGCATTTGCACCACGCCGGCGCCTTGGCAGGTGCCGCAGGTTTTGACCTCGGTGCCGGGGCGGGCGCCACTGCCGCCGCAGGTATCGCAGTGGTCCCACGATGGAATGCGAATTTGCGCGTCTTTGCCGCTGGCGGCCTCTTCAAGGGTGATTTCCATGGCGTAGGACAAATCGCTTCCACGATGCACCTGCGCGCCGCCACGCCGTCCGCCGCCGCCGCCAAAAATATCGCTAAAGATGTCGCCAAACGCGCCTCCAAACGCGTCGCCAAAGCCAGCACCGCCGGGGCCGCCCTGCATGTTGGGGTCAACCCCGGCGTGACCAAACTGGTCATAAGCGGCGCGCTTTTGCCCGTCTGACAACACCTCGTAGGCTTCTTTGACTTCTTTGAAGCGCGCCTCGGCGTCGCTGTTGCCCTGATTGCGGTCAGGGTGGTACTTCATCGCGAGCTTGCGATAAGCCTTTTTGATCTCATCGTCGCCAGCGTTTTTGGGTACCCCTAGCGTTTCATAAAAGTCTTTTTTTGCCATACAGGACTGCAGCCTCGAGGGTTAGGCGTCTTTTTTGACTTCCTTGATTTCAGCGTCAACCACATTGTCGTCGGCTGTGGCGCTGGCCTTGGCCGAGTCTGCATCGCCGCCGGGGGCTGCCGCTTGTTCGGCTGCGTACATTTTTTCCCCCAGCTTTTGGCTAACGGTCATCAGTGCCTGGCTCTTGTCGTCGATCAAGGCTTTGTCCTCGCCCTTGGCCGCTTCTTCCAGCGCGCTCGTTGCCTGCTCAATGGCTTCTTTTTCGCTGGCTTCCAGCGAATCGCCATGCTCAGTTAAGCTTTTGCGCACGCTGTTAACCAACGACTCGGCTTGGTTTTTGGCCTGCACCAATTCCACTTTGGCCCGGTCTTCGGCCGCGTATTGCTCGGCTTCTTTCACCATTTTCTCAACTTCGGCATCGGACAGCCCCGAGTTGGCCTTGATGGTGATTTTGTTCTCTTTGCCTGTACCCTTGTCTTTGGCGTTGACGTGCAAGATACCGTTGGCATCGATGTCAAAAGTCACTTCAATTTGCGGTACACCACGTCCAGCGGGCGGAATGCCTTCAAGATTGAATTCACCCAGCAGCTTGTTGCCCGAAGCCAACTCGCGCTCCCCTTGGAACACCTTAATTGTCACCGCCGCTTGGTTGTCGTCGGCGGTGGAGAACACCTGACTGAACTTGGTGGGGATGGTGGTGTTTTTCTCAATCATCTTGGTCATCACACCGCCCAGGGTTTCAATGCCCAGTGACAAGGGTGTCACGTCCAGTAGCAGCACGTCGGATCGGTCGCCTGCCAGCACCTGACCCTGCACCGCCGCACCCACGGCCACAGCCTCATCGGGGTTGACGTCACGGCGCGGCTCTTTGCCAAAAAACGCCTTAACTTTTTCTTGTACCTTGGGCATGCGCGACATACCGCCCACCAAAATCACGTCGTGGATGTCGCTGGTGGATACACCAGCGTCTTGAATCGCGGTACGGCATGGGGCCATGGTGCGTTCAATCAATTCATCGACCAAGCTTTCGAGCTTGGCGCGCGTGAGCTTGATGTTGAGGTGTTTGGGGCCCGACGCATCGGCCGTGATATACGGCAGGTTGATGTCGGTTTGCGTGCTGTTGGACAGCTCGATTTTGGCTTTTTCTGCGGCCTCTTTTAAACGCTGCAGTGCCAGCACATCGTTGCTTAGGTCCACGCCTTGGTCTTTTTTGAATTCGCCAATCACGTGATCAATGATGCGCTGATCGAAGTCTTCACCGCCCAAAAAGGTGTCACCGTTGGTTGAGAGCACTTCAAACTGCTTCTCACCGTCGACATCGGCGATTTCAATGATGGAAATGTCAAAGGTGCCGCCACCCAAGTCGTACACCGCTACCTTGCGGTCGCCTTTGCCCACTTTGTCTAAGCCAAAGGCCAGGGCCGCGGCGGTTGGCTCGTTGATGATGCGCTTGACTTCTAAACCGGCAATACGGCCGGCGTCTTTGGTGGCTTGTCGTTGGCTGTCGTTGAAGTAGGCCGGCACCGTAATAACCGCTTCGGTCACTGCCTCACCGAGGTAGTCTTCGGCGGTTTTCTTCATTTTGCGCAACACCTCGGCCGAGACCTGGGGCGGAGCAAGTTTTTTGCTTTGCGCTTCAACCCAGGCGTCGCCGTTGTCGGCGCGCACAATGGCGTAAGGCATTAGGTTGATGTCTTTTTGAACTTCTTTTTCTTCAAAGCGCCGACCGATTAGGCGCTTGACGGCAAACAAGGTGTGCCGTGGGTTGGTGACGGCCTGGCGCTTAGCAGGCGCGCCCACCAAGATTTCGCCGTCTTCTTGGTATGCCACCACCGATGGCGTGGTGCGTGCACCTTCGCTGTTTTCAATGACGCGGGTGGTGTTGCCCTCCATCACCGCCACACAGCTGTTGGTGGTGCCCAAATCAATGCCAATGATCTTTCCCATGTTGTCCAATCTCCTGCAAAAAGGTGGGGCGGCGTGGATCACGCCTACCGATGCGTATTACTTGGGGGCGGTTGCCACCGTTACAAGGGCTGGGCGCAGCACCCGCTCGGCAATGGTGTAGCCGGTTTGTAGTACACCTACCACGGTGTTGGGCTCTTGTTCGGCAGGCACCGCGCTGATGGCTTGATGCAGGTTGGGGTCGAACTTGGCCCCTGGCTCGGGCGCGATGGGCTTGACTTGATGCCGCTCCAGGGCCCCCAGCAGTTGTTGCAGCGTGGCTTGAACACCTTCTAGGATTTGCTCTGGCGTGGCTTGTGGGTTAGCCACGGCCGCGTTCAGGCTGTCGAGCACGGGCAGCATGCCTTCGGCAAAGCCCTCAACTGCAAATTTGCGGGTCTTGGCCATTTCGTCTTCGGCACGCCGGCGTGCGTTTTCAGCCTCTGCTTTGGCGCGTAAAAACTGGTCTTTGAGTAACGCCAACTCCTCGTGCACGGCCTGTGCGCTGGGCTCGGCGGTGCCTTCAGGTGCTGCCTCGGGCGTCATGCCTTCGGTGTCGGGGGAGGTGGGCGGATCGGTCGGTTCAGTGGGTGACGTCATGCGGTTCCAAAATGATTCAACAACACATCCCCCGTCACGTGGGGACGGTTGCTGGTCTTTCAAGGGGTGGTGGGCAGACCCCAGATGGGGCCTGCTTGGTTACAGCGATTCGATGAAGCTGCGCAACCGATCGGAGCGGGTGGGGTGCTTGAGCTTGCGCACAGCCTTGGATTCGATTTGCCGAATGCGCTCGCGCGTCACGTCGAACTGTTTGCCGACCTCTTCTAGGGTGTGATCGGTGGACATTTCAATGCCAAAACGCATGCGCAGCACCTTGGCCTCACGCGGGGTGAGTGAATCCAGTACCTCGCGCACCACGTCGCGCAGACCGGCTTGCATGGCGGCATCGACCGGCGCGGTGTTGGCCGTGTCTTCAATGAAGTCGCCCAGGTGCGAGTCGTCGTCGTCACCAATGGGGGTTTCCATGGAAATTGGTTCTTTGGCGATCTTCATGATCTTGCGCACTTTGTCTTCAGGCATTTCCATGCGCTCGGCCAGTAGTCGGGCGTCGGGTTCGACGCCAAATTCTTGCAAATGCTGACGGCTGATACGGTTCATCTTGTTGATGGTTTCAATCATGTGAACCGGTATACGGATGGTGCGCGCTTGATCGGCAATGGATCGGGTGATGGCCTGACGAATCCACCAAGTGGCGTAAGTGGAGAATTTGTAGCCACGACGGTATTCAAACTTGTCTACCGCTTTCATGAGGCCAATGTTGCCCTCTTGGATGAGGTCCAAGAATTGCAGCCCACGGTTGGTGTATTTTTTGGCAATTGAAATCACCAAACGCAGGTTGGCCTCAATCATCTCCCGCTTGGCGTAGCGCGAGCCGGTTTCGCCGTCGATCATGCGCTTGTGAATCCCCTTGAGCTCAGACAATGGAATCACCACTTGCTGCTGCAAATCAATGAGTTGCTGCTGCAGCTCTTGCACGGCAGGAATGTTGCGCTCAAGCACGGCACACCACGATTTGCCGCTTTTTACCTCTTTTTCCACCCACTTAAGGTCAAGCAAATGCTTGGGGAAGGCTTTGATGAACTGCTCTTGTGGCAAACCACATTTGTCAACCATGATGCGGCGCAGCTCGCGCTCGCGACCGCGCACCAGACTCACCTGGTCGCGCACCATGTCGCACAGACGCTCAATGGTTTTCGCGGTGAAACGAATCGTCATGAGCTTGGCTGTGATTTGCTTTTGGACTTTGTCGTACCCCGGGGCAGCAAATCCTTCGCGGTCGTAGGCGCGACGCAGCTTGTCAAACAAGCCACGGATGTCGTCAAAGCGACCCAGTGCCTCGGTTTTCAGTTGTTCCAGCAGCTTGGTGAGAGACCCGCCTGAGCCTGTGTCTTCGTCGTCGCTGTCGTCGAATTCGTCAAAGTCTTCTTCGGCTACGTAGTCGTCGTTTTCGTCGGCGTCGGCAAAGCCGTCTACCACCGCGCTGATCACGACTTTGTCTTGCCGAATTTCTTCGGCCATGACCAGCACCTCGGCAATCACGGCGGGGCACTCCGAGATGGCGGCCATCATGTCCATTAAGCCGCCTTCGATGCGCTTGGCGATTTCAATTTCGCCTTCGCGCGTCAGCAGCTCCACCGTACCCATTTCGCGCATGTACATGCGCACGGGGTCGGTGGTGCGTCCCAGCTCGCCGTCCATGTTGGTGAGTATTTGCTCAGCCTCTACATCGGCTTCTTCTTCGGTGGTGGCGCTGCCGGTGGTGTTGTCCAGCAAAATGGTTTCGGCGTCTGGGGTTTGTTCGTAGACCGTTACGCCCATGTCGCTTAGCAGTGCGATGACCGCCTCTTGCGTTTCCGACTCCACCATGCGGTCGGGCAAGTGATCGTTGATGTCGGAGTGGGTCAGGTAACCACGGGTCATGCCCAGTTTGATGAGCTCTTTCAGACGGGCGCGGCGGGTTTGGGTTTCTTCTTCGGACAGCACCGCCTCGTCAAGGCCGAATTCTTTCATCAAGGCACGCTCTTTGGCCTTGCTGATTTTCATGCGCAGTGGCTTGGCCTTAACTGTTGCCTCAACCTGGGTGGGCTCGGGCGCTTGCTTGGTGTCGGGCTCTGCTTTGGCGTGACGCGGTGCCGCGGCTTTGGCTGGCTTGGCGGGTTTGGCTTTGGGCGCTGGCGCAGCGGCAGCGCTGGCTTTTTTGGCCGCAGGCGCCTTGGGCGTGGTGGTTTTGCCTGCTGCTACCTTGGGGGCGGCGGGCTTGGCCACTGCCTTGGCCGCTGGCTTGGCAGCGCTAACTTTTTTGGCGGCGGGCTTGGGTGCGGCTTTGGCGGGGGCTTTGACTGTAGGCTTGGCGGGGGCTTTGACCGCCACGGTTTTTTTGGCTGCTGGCTTGGCCGCCGCCTTGGCTTGTGCTTGGGGCGCGCTCTTGCGGGCGGCTGGCTTGGTCGTCTTGGGCGCTGGCTTGGCCGCGGCACGGCCGGTTGCTGGGGTTTTGCGGCTGGTTTTTTGACTTGTGGTGGCCATGGACGTCCTTACGAGGCGAAAGTTGGCTTTGACGCCGACCGACGGCGCCTAAGGATGGGGTGCAGGGGTGGGGGCGCGACATTCACCGTTTGATGAACGGTGGCAAGCCTTGCCGTAGCAGAAAATGGATTATACCACGACTAGGTCGCGGCATTGGTCTTTTTTAGTTCGGCAATGCGTGCCGCGAGCGCCCGGTAATGGGCTTGCGCCTCGGGGTTTTGGCTGATGTGATCCAGCGCCTCGCGCTGCTGGGCTTGCAAGGCATCAATGTGCATCAGGCGCATCAATTCATCAAGCTCATAGCGGGCGTCCTCGGCGCTCATGCCCTCGCCGGGGTCTTGCGGCTGCATCAGCTGGTTGGCCAAGTTGGCCATTTCCCCTTCGGGCAGGTTGAGCCGGCGTTGCGCCCAGCTTTGCGCGCCGTGGGTGTTCCATTGGGTCTCCAGCCAGCGCGCCAGTTCGCCGTGCACACCGCCGAGTTGGCGTAGCAAATGCTGCTCCGCCGGTGCCAGCCAGGCCCAGGCGGCTCCTTGCAGCAGCAGCAGCCGCAGTGCGTGGTCGCTACGTTTGGGGGTAGCGCGCATGGGGCGCCGGCGTGCCGGTGGGGGTGGGCCAGGTGGGCGTTGGGTGGGGCGGTCGTTTGCCGTGGGCGATGCCGCTTGATAGTGTTGGCGCAGCGCTTCAACCGAGGTATGGCTGGCCTGCGAAACGCTGTGCAGCATTTGCTGACTGAATAAAGTGTTGGCCGGAATCGCCTGCCACAGCGGTTGGATTTTGGCCGCCAACTGGCTGCGACCTTCCGGGGTGTCAAGGTTGAGCTCGGCGGCGCTGCTTTGCAGCATCCATTCGCTCAGCGGCATGGCCTGGGCGACTCGAGCGTCAAATTCGGTTTTACCGTGGGCGCGTACAAAGCTGTCGGGGTCGTGCTCTGTGGGCAAAAACAAAAAGCGAAAGGTGCGCGCGTCGTTGATGAGGGGTAAGGCGGCCAGCATGGCTTTGTAGGCGGCACGCTGGCCGGCGGCGTCGCCATCAAAAGCAAACACCACGGTGCTGGTGTGGCGCAGCAGCAGCTGCAAGTGATCGGCCGTGCAGGCGGTGCCCAATGTGGCCACGGCATGTTCAACCCCATGTTGCGCCAACGCGACCACGTCCATGTAGCCCTCAACCACCAGCGCCAAGCCGCTGTCGTGGATCGCGCGGCGCGCTTCGTACAGACCGTAGAGCGCACGCCCTTTATGAAAGACTGGGGTCTCAGGCGAGTTCAGGTACTTGGGCTCACCACTGCCCAACACCCGACCGCCAAAACCAATCACGTCACCGCGTACGTTGCGAATCGGAAACATGATGCGGTCGCGAAAACGGTCGTAGCGTTTGCCCTGGGCGCCAGCCTCGGCTTCGTCGTCGGCGATCACCAAGCCAGACGTGACAAGGTGCGGCTCTTGGTAGTCGGGGAGTAACCCCGCCAGCGGACGCCATCCGGCGGCGGCGTAACCCAAGCCGTAGCGTTTGGCGATCTCGCCCGTGAGGCCGCGTGATTTCAGGTATTGCACGGCGTTGGGGCTTTTTTTCAGCGTGACTTGATAAGCCTTGGCCGCCGCCGTTAGCGTCTCGTGTAACGATTGCCGTTGCTGCTTGGCGGCCTGCGCCTGGGCTTGCTGCGCCGCGTCCAGCGGCCGTGATTCCGGCACCTCCAGCCCCACCTCTTGGGCCAGTTCACGCACGGCTTCGGGAAAGCTCAAGCCGGCGTGCTCCATTAAAAAACCAACCGCGTCCCCATGTTTGCCACAGCCAAAGCAGTGAAAAAACTGCTTGCTGTTGCTCACGCTGAACGAGGGACTTTTTTCGCCGTGAAAGGGGCATAGGCCCATGTGGTTGGCGCCGCCGCGTTTGAGCTGCACATGACGCCCAATCAGCTCCACAATGTCCACCCGCGCCAGCAGGTCGTGAACAAAGTCTTGCGGAATACTCATGACCTAAGGGCGCCGTGCGTGGCTTGGCGGTGTTCAGCGCGGGGCCAAGCGAATGGCACCGTCGAGTCGAATGACTTCACCGTTGAGCATGTCGTTTTCAATGATGTGCTGAGCCAAGGCCGCGTAGTCGGCGGGCTGGCCCAAGCGGCTGGGAAACGGCACGCTGGCGGCCAACGCTGCTTGCACCTCTTGCGGTAACCCAAACATCATGGGGGTTTCAAAAATGCCCGGTGCAATTGTCATGTTGCGAATGCCTTGGCGCGCCAAGTCGCGCGCGATCGGCAACGTCATACCCACCACGCCGCCTTTGGAGGCGCTGTAGGCCGCTTGACCAATTTGCCCGTCGTAGGCGGCCACCGAGGCGGTGCTTACGATCACCCCACGCTCACCGCCCGCGTTGGGCGTGTTGCTTGCCATGGCGTTGGCCGCCAATCGGATCATGTTGAAGGTGCCCACCAAATTGATCATGATGGTGCGTGTGAACAGCTCCAGCGCGTGTGCGCCATTTTTCCCTACGGTTTTTTCAGCCGACGCAATCCCCGCGCAGTTGACCAGCCCAACCAAGGGGCCAAGCGCGGTGGCGGCGGCAACGGCGGCGGTGGCGTCGGCCTCTTGCGTCACGTCGCATCGAACAAACCGTCCGCCCAGGCTGTCGGCCAAGGCGTTGCCTTTGTCCTCTTGCAAGTCAGCAATCACCACTTTGGCGCCATGCGCGGCGAGCCGTTTGGCGGTGCCTTCGCCCAGCCCAGAAGCGCCCCCGGTGACAAGAAATACATTGCCTTGAATTTGCACGATTGGCTCCTTTGGGTGTCCCACGCCACGGGCTTGGCGATGCGCACCTTACCGGCCCTCTGACGGTGCCGTGGGCGGCTTCGCTTGCGCTTTGGGTGCGCCGCGGTGACGAGTGACTGTGTTCTAATTTTGCGAAAAATAACCAACCAAGAGGAGCGTGCCCCCTTGACTCCCGGATCATACCAACGCGTGGTGTTGGTGTATTTGCTGTTGCTGGCCGTGGTGCACATCACGTTTGCTGCTTTTCCCCGCATTGACTTGGCGGTGTCGGCTTGGTTTGCTTTGGCGCAAGGTGGATTCGCATGGGCCAACGGCCCTATGGACGCCTTCAACGCGGTGGTACGGCGCACCGGTGAATTGGTGGCTGTGGCGATTTTGCTGGCTGCGTTATGGGCTGCGCTGAGCAAACGCTGCAAGCCCGATGTGATGCGCTTGGTGGCGTTTCCCGCGTTGACCGTGTTGGTGGCATGCATTGGTGTGGTGAACATGCTGCTTAAAAGCTATGTGGGCCGAGCCCGTCCCCACACGGTGACCGAGTTTGGCGGTACAGCCCAGTTTTCACCCCCATGGCAAGTTGTGAACGAGTGCACGTCAAATTGCTCGTTCACTTCG
>Ga0255763_1003204_pt1 | contig 14878 bp, 15 predicted proteins | sample 041ome_2_FD_179963 | JGI IMG/M metagenome (GOLD analysis project Ga0255763, IMG submission 179963) | Coastal salt marsh microbial communities from the Groves Creek Marsh, Skidaway Island, Georgia - 041406US metaG (version 2) | ecosystem: Environmental > Aquatic > Marine > Intertidal zone > Salt...
GATGGTTGTACGACACAAGGGGGCCGATGCCCCCGCAGTTTTGGCCTGTACTCTTCTGGCCTATGATCCGCAGTTTGAATTGGGCCCAACGTTGCAAGACGCAGATCGCGACGTGCGCCTAAACCATCCCCACTGCGCGAAATTCTGTGTCTTGGGTGGGGCAAGCTGTAACGGGTAACCGTTCCTTGATCGACAGCTAAGGCCGCGCCAACTCACCACCCCCGATAAACACAGGCGCGCCTGTTGTGCTGGGGCGGCTGGTTGGGCGTTTGTTCAACACACGCGCCGCCAGATAGGCAAAGGCCTGCGCCTCTAGCATATCGCCGTTTAATCCATAATGTTCCACCGAATGAACAGGCACCCCCAATCCTGCGCGCAACATGGACATGATGACGGGGTTATGCCGCCCGCCACCGCAAACCAATACTTGGGACACAGGGGCGGGCATGTGCTCCATCCCCGTTGCAACAGTAGCAGCAATAATCGCGCACTGCGTCGCTGCCCCATCTGCGTCGCTCAAATGTGCAACCGATTTCACAATCTGTGGAAAACTGTTTCTATCCAATGACTTGGGTGGCAGCTTTCGGAAATAGGGCGCGTTCAAAAAGCCCCGCACCACGTCCATATCAGGCGTCCCAGTTGCAGCCAAGGCACCATGCGCATCATAAGCCTGCCCCAAACGATCCATCATAAAATCATTCAGCGGCGCATTTGCGGGCCCCGTATCAAAGGCCAATACAGCCCCCAGATCAGTGACATCCCCCTGACGCGGGTCGACATATGTGACGTTCCCCACGCCCCCTAAATTCAGGAAGGCAATCGGTTCGCTTGCCCCAATATATTTCGCGCAGGCAAAATGAAAAAACGGCGCCAATGGCGCTCCCTGACCGCCCAAGGCCACATCCGCGCTGCGAAAATCCCAGACCACGGGGTGGCCCGTGTCACGCGCCAATTGCACACCATCCCCCACCTGTAACGTGCGCCGATTGTCGGGATCATGCGCCAGTGTTTGACCATGAAACCCGATCAAATCAACCGATCCCGCATCCAAGGCCGCAAAGGCGCGTGCATGCAAGCGGGTGACCAATTTTGCCGCCGCACGCACATGCAATCCGTCCCACTGCCCCATTGCACGGCGCAGGATTTGACGTTCGTCTTCGGAATAAGGAACATAGACCGTTCTGCCGAATTCCTGAACCGTGATCCCATCTGTCACAACCTCGGCCACATCAATTCCATCCATTGATGTGCCAGACATCATACCAACAACACGAATTGCATCACTCATGGCTTTTCCTTTCTTGCAAGGATCGCTATAGCAATGACGCAATCCCTATTCAGGAGCAAGAGATGACCTTTACACCTAAATCAGATTTCCTTCAGATCATGCTAGAACGTGGCTTTGTTGCGGACTGCACTGATTACGATGGATTGGACGAAACGCTGTGTAAAGGGGGCATGCCCGCCTATATTGGATTTGATGCAACGGCCAGTTCGCTGCATGTCGGCAGCCTGATCCAAATCATGATGTTGCGGTGGTTGCAAAAAACAGGCGGTCGCCCGATCACGTTGATGGGTGGTGGCACGACCAAGGTGGGCGATCCGTCGTTTCGTGCCGATGAACGCCCCCTGCTGACGCCTGATATGATTGATCAAAACATCGCAGGCATCAAAAAGGTGTTTTCCGCCTACCTTGATTATAACGATGCGCCCAACGGGGCCATGATGATCAACAATGCGGAATGGCTGGATGAGCTGAACTACCTTGAATTCTTGCGTGATATTGGGCGCCATTTCAGCGTGAACCGCATGTTGTCCTTTGAATCGGTGAAATCGCGATTGGATCGGGAACAATCGCTTTCTTTCCTTGAATTCAACTACATGATCCTGCAGGCCTATGATTTCCTTGAACTGCACAACCGGTATGGATGTATGTTGCAGATGGGCGGTTCGGATCAGATGGGCAACATTATCAATGGCATGGAATTGACCCGCCGCGTGGCAGAGGATCGTGTGTTTGGCCTGACCTCACCGCTGCTGACCACATCGGATGGGAAAAAGATGGGCAAATCGCAAAATGGGGCGGTTTGGCTGAATGCGGATATGTTGTCGCCCTACGAATTTTGGCAATTCTGGCGCAATACCACGGATGCGGATGTGGGACGGTTCCTGAAACTATACACAGAACTGCCTGTTGCGGAATGTGATCGCCTTGGTGCGCTTGCGGGGTCTGAGATTAATGATGCCAAGGTTATTTTGGCAAATGAGGTCACCGCATTACTGCATGGCGCGGATGCCGCCAAAGCGGCCGAAGCCACCGCGCGTGAAGTCTTTGAAAAAGGCGGCGTTGGCGATGATCTGCCCACGTTGACCCTAGGCCGTGATGACCTTGGCGATGGGGTTTCTATCGTGCAATTGATTGTGAAATCAGGCCTTGTGAAATCCGGGAAAGAGGCCAAGCGCCTGATTGCCGAAAACGGCGCCAAATTGAATGATGAACCCCTGACAGATGGTGGATTGATGATCACTGCAGAGACATTGTCATCGCCCATCAAACTGTCTGCGGGTAAAAAACGCCACGCTTTGGTGCAACTGGGGTAATCCAACGCCAGTTCGTTAATAAAAAAGGGCACAGTGCAGATCGCATCTGTGCCCTTTTTGCTTTTGAAAGTCTGGGGTTTATTCGATCACCGATACCTTCATCATCGCATCGGGTTGACCGATCACGGCGCCATTGCGCCCCTTGCCCAGTTTGATCGCATCCACAACGTCCATGCCTTCGGTAACCTGACCAATTACTGTGTATTGACCGTTTAGGAAATAACCGGGTTCAAACATGATAAAGAACTGGCTATTTGCGCTGTTTGGGTTCTGCGAACGGGCCATGCCCACAACGCCACGATCATAGGGCACATCCGAAAATTCAGCAGGTAGGTTGGGATAGCTTGAACCGCCACGACCTGCATAGGACAGGTTGCCACCCATTTTACCGTATTCCACATCACCCGTTTGGGCCATGAACCCATCGATCACGCGGTGAAATACAACACCGTCATAAGCCCCTTCCGAGGCCAGGCGCGCAATACGCTCTGCGTGTTGTGGGGCGACATCTTCGAATAGGTCAATGGTGATTGTCCCATTCGCCTGTCCTGCAACCTGAATTTCAATGCCTGTGGCCTGTGCCGTTCCCGCCATCAGGCCCAAGATCAGTGCAAGCTTACGCATCTGCGACAACCTTCACGCTGATCATGCGATCAGGATACATGGGTGGTTCGCCTTTTACGATGGCATCCACATGTTCCATGCCTGAAATCACACGGCCATAAACTGTGTATTGACGGTTTAGGAAATGGTTGTCGTTAAAGTTGATGAAAAACTGGCTGTTTGCGCTGTCTGGGTTTTGCGAACGCGCCGCACCCAATGTGCCGCGATCATGCGGAATGCCAGAAAATTCCTGTGCAACATTTGGCAGATCCGAACCACCGCGACCTGCCATGCCGATATCGAAATCATTTTCCATGTTGCCGTATTGCACGTCACCCGTTTGCGCCATGAACCCGTCAATCACACGGTGAAAGCACACATTGTCATATTGACCCGAACGCGCCAATTCCTTCATGCGGGCGCAGTGATTTGGGGCAATATTAGGTAACAGTTCAATTACAACTGTTCCGTCCTTAAGCTCCATTAGGATTGTGTTTTCTGGGTCTTTATACTCGGCCATCGGGCGCTCCTATCTGAATTGTTGGGCAATTCCTAAAGTTCTTTGGCATTTAGGACAAGATGCAGCATTGACCAATTTCCCAAAACACGCGATCTAGCGCCCAACGTAACGAAGACTATGGGTGGCATTATGGGCTGGAAAACACTGGATGACATGGATTTGGCAGGAAAACGCGTTTTAACGCGCGTTGATATCAATGTGCCCATGCAGGATGGTCAGGTGACGGACGCGACCCGCATTGAAAAAATTGCCCCCGCTGTGCGCGATATTTTGGCCGCAGGTGGGACACCGATCCTATTGGCCCATTTCGGACGCCCCAAGGGCGAACGCGTGGATGGGATGAGCCTGCGCCATTTGGTGCCTGCGCTGGAACAACACCTATCCGCCCCCGTTTTGTTCGTGGCAGATTGCGTTGGTCCTGCCGCCGCAGCGGCGATTGGTGCGGCGGGGGCGGGTCAGGTTGTTTTATTGGAAAACACCCGTTTTCACAAAGCCGAGGAAAAGAATGACGCCGATTTTGCCGATCAATTGGCGGCCTTGGGCGATCTTTATTGCAATGATGCTTTTTCGGCCGCGCACCGCGCCCATGCCTCAACCGAAGGAGTGGCGCGCCGCCTGCCCGCCTGTGCAGGTCGTTTGATGCAAGCCGAACTCAGCGCGCTAGAAGCCGCGCTTGCAACCCCAAAACGTCCCGTTGTTGCTGTGGTCGGAGGCGCGAAAGTCTCAACCAAACTAGAACTGTTGGGAAACTTGGTCGCCAAGGTGGATTATTTGGTGATTGGGGGCGGTATGGCAAACACCTTTCTTGCGGCGCAAGGTGTGGATGTTGGCAAATCACTGGCCGAACACGATATGACAGGCACCGCCATGGAAATTATGGCCAAGGCCGCGGGTGAAGATTGCAAAATCATCTTGCCGCGCGATGTGGTCGTTGCCCGCGAATTCGCCGCGAATGCCGCAAACGAAACAGTGGCCGCCGATGCCTGTCCTGCGGATGCGATGATCCTAGATGCCGGGCCACTGAGTGTTGCCCAAATCTCGGATGTGCTCAAATCGGCCAAAACCCTGATTTGGAATGGACCTTTAGGCGCCTTTGAAATCGAACCCTTTGATCAGGCCACAAACGCCGCTGCCGCCGTCGCCGCGCAACTGTCCCAATCAGGTGATTTGATTTCTGTGGCTGGCGGGGGTGACACAGTTGCCGCATTGAATAAGGCCGGGGCAGCGGAGAAATTCACATATATGTCAACCGCTGGCGGCGCGTTTTTGGAATGGATGGAGGGCAAAATCCTCCCTGGTGTCGCGGCACTTACTCAGTAGGGTTAAATGTTATGAAACGGATTGGTTTTGTCGCACTTGGATGCATCGCATTCTTTGGTTTGGGCGTTTATGCAACGGCGCAAATGATGTCAGGCCACTCTGGTCATCAGATGCATCATGGTGGCAACGGACAACACCAACACGATGAAATGAACATGCCGATGCTAAACGGCAAGAACACAACACAGGACGAGGTCGCGCATATGCGTACCCTGTTCCAACAACATCCCGCCATTACGCGCGACGTTAAAAACATTGAAAACGGAATTGTCACCACCACCCTGTCCGATGACCCCACGGTGGCAGATGCCCTTATCAATCATGTGGCCGAAATGATCACCCGCGTGGAACAGGGAGATAACCCCGAAATCCCGATCCAAAGCCCAACCTTGTCAATCCTATTTGAACAGGGCCAGAGCATTGAGACAGAGATCGAGATTGTGGAAAACGGTGTGATCGTGACCCAAACCTCGGATAATGGCGATGTGGTTGCCGCCTTGCAAAAACACGCAAGCGAAGTATCCGATTTGGCCGCGCGCGGCATGGTTGCCGTTCACGAACAAATGATGAAGGCAAACCACGGCGGATAAGCCATCAAAAAACTTCATCCAATGATAGCGCAACCAGAATTGCGCACCTCGTCCTATGTCGGTACTACCAAAGAAAAGTATAGATGTAGGACGTTTTCATGAGCCAAGACACCAGATCCCAACAATTCGACCGTATCAAATCCGCGCCTGGATTTATTGCAGCTTTGGATCAATCTGGTGGATCAACGCCAAAGGCATTGAAGTTGTATGGTGTTGAGGAAAACGAATATTCTGGTGACGGTGAAATGTTCGACCTGATCCACCAAATGCGTTCGCGCATCATGACATCCTCTGCATTCAATGGGGATCGTGTTTTGGGCGCCATCCTGTTTGAAATGACCATGGATCGTGAAATTGAGGGCACCCCTGCCGCCGATTACCTGTGGAACACTTGTGGCGTTGTGCCGTTTCTTAAGGTGGATAAAGGATTGGCAGATCCTGAAAACAACACGCGCGTTTTGAAACCCATGCCTGATTTGGACGCGCTTTTGGCACGTGCTGTTGAAAAGAATATCTTTGGCACAAAAATGCGCTCTGTCATTGATGGGGCCAATTATGCTGGCATCGCCGCAGTTGTGGATCAGCAATTCGACATCGGAATTCAGATTTTGGGCCACGGCCTGATACCGATCATCGAACCCGAAGTGACCATCAGCATTGCAGATAAAGCCGAGGCCGAAAAAACCCTGCATGAACACATTTTGCGTCGCCTGAACACCCTGTCAGACGATCAAAACGTCATGCTGAAACTGACCTTGCCAGAGGTTTCAAACCTATATGCGGATTTGGCCGATCACCCGCGCGTTTTGCGTGTTGTTGCCCTATCAGGAGGATATGCAATGGATGAGGCAAACGCACGTTTGTCCAAAAACCGCGCTATGATCGCAAGTTTTTCACGGGCATTGACCGAAAAACTAAATGCCAAGCAAAGTGATACTGAATTTGACACGGCCCTAGATGGTGCGATTGAAAGTATTTATCAGGCATCCATCGCAAACTAACCCTTTGGATAGGCGATAGATTCAAAAGACCCCCATGGATTTTGCGGGTTTTTTATTTTTCGACTCATTAGGGGATTCACAAAACGAATCACCTGTGACATACTGCTGATACAACAATACAAGCCCTAAAAAATAGGGCTGAGGCAGTCCATGAGCAACAAAAGTACACTTCCCTGGGGCATGATTGCAGGCATTGCATTTGCAATGGCCTTGGGGATGTACTTTACCTTTGCGGCCGTTCAAGGCGATTACGGATTATTCCGCCGCGCTGAAATTCTGAATGAAGCGACCAAACTGAAAACGGAACTGGCAGGCCTTCATGCAGAAATCACCTCTTTGGAAAATTTGACGCGCCGCATGTCCGATGATTATCTTGACATCGATCTATTGGATCAGCAATCACGCGATATTCTGGGCCAAATCCGCGCGGACGAGATCATCATTCGCTAAAACGCTTGTAATTTATACAGTCCAAATAAGCCCAGATTGAATTTGTTTGCTTAACTCCTGCATGACCTCATTCAGAGCCATGAGTGTTCGAATGGCAAATCTTGTTGCGATCCTCACCTAAACCAATCTGACCCTTTCATGTCTAAAATCGTTTGTTTCGTTGCTGTTTTTGCATAGCTGTCATGCAAGGAAACTTTTTTCTCGCTCTTTTACAAATTTTGCTTTAATAGATAGTTTAACGCTAAACTATTTTTTATGAGGTGTTTTTATGGCCGCTAAAAAAGCCGCTGCCAAGCCGAATGTATCGGCGGAAGAGCTGAAAACTTATTACCGCGACATGCTGTTGATCCGACGCTTCGAAGAAAAGGCGGGGCAATTATACGGAATGGGTCTAATTGGTGGGTTTTGTCACCTTTATATTGGACAAGAGGCCGTTGTTGTCGGCCTAGAATCCGTTGCAGAAGAAGGCGATAAGCGCATCACCTCCTACCGCGATCATGGTCACATGCTGGCCTGTGGCATGGATGCAAATGGTGTTATGGCGGAATTAACAGGACGCGAGGGCGGCTATTCCAAAGGGAAAGGCGGCTCGATGCATATGTTTAGCAAGGAAAAACATTTCTACGGTGGCCACGGCATCGTTGGGGCGCAGGTGCCGCTGGGTGCGGGATTGGCCTTTGCCGACAAATACTTGGACAATGGACGCGTAACATTCACCTATTTCGGGGATGGTGCGGCAAACCAAGGACAGGTCTACGAAACCTTTAACATGGCGGCCCTTTGGTCCCTGCCCGTTGTTTTTGTAATTGAAAACAATCAATACGCCATGGGTACAGCACAGGCGCGGTCCACCTCGACCGATGATATTCACACACGCGGCAAACCCTTTGGCATCCCGGGTGAGGCGGTTGATGGCATGGATGTTCTGGCCGTGAAGGCCGCAGGTGCCAAGGCCGTTGCGCATTGCCGGTCTGGTAAAGGTCCGTACATTCTAGAAATCAAAACCTATCGCTATCGCGGTCACTCTATGTCAGATCCTGCGAAATATCGCACCCGCGAAGAGGTACAAAAAATGCGCGATGAACGCGATCCTATTGAAAATGTGCGTATCATGCTGGTCGAAGGCGGCCATGCCTCCGAGGATGATTTGAAAGCGATCGACAAAGAGATCAAAGAAATCGTCAGCGCATCCGCAGAATTTGCCAAAACAAGCCCAGAGCCCGCCTTGGACGAGCTTTGGACAGATATCTACGCATAAGGAGACGACAAAGATGGCAACCGAAATTCTTATGCCCGCTCTGTCCCCAACGATGGAAGAAGGCACACTTGCAAAATGGCTTGTGAAAGAGGGTGATACCGTTTCCTCTGGTGACATTATCGCCGAAATCGAAACCGATAAAGCCACCATGGAGTTTGAGGCCGTGGATGAAGGCACGATTGGCAAATTGCTGATCGCCGAGGGCACCGAGGGCGTTAAGGTGAACAGCCCAATCGCCGTGTTGCTAGAGGATGGTGAAGATGTCTCTGCCGTTGATACAGCATCGTCATCTGCCACTGCAGATGACGCGGGCGATAAGGCGGCCGCACCTGCTGCGGCACCCGCAGAGCCCGCCACCCCCGCCGTGGCCCTAGCACCCGTCGTGTCAAACGCCTCTCCAGATTGGCCTGCGGATACGCCGATGAAACAACAAACCGTGCGCGAAGCGCTACGGGACGCCATGGCCGAGGAAATGCGCCGCGATGACGCCGTCTATCTGATGGGTGAAGAGGTTGCAGAATATCAAGGCGCCTACAAAGTGTCCCAAGGATTGCTCGATGAATTCGGGTCACGCCGCGTGATTGATACTCCCATTACCGAACACGGCTTTGCAGGGATCGCAACAGGCTCTGCCTTTGCAGGTTTGCGTCCGATTGTGGAATTTATGACCTTTAACTTTGCGATGCAGGCGATTGACCACATCATCAATTCAGCCGCCAAAACGCTTTATATGTCGGGCGGTCAAATGGGCGCCCCCATGGTGTTTCGCGGTCCAAACGGTGCCGCGGCCCGCGTGGGTGCGCAACACTCTCAGGATTATGCCGCATGGTATGCACAGGTTCCTGGCCTCAAGGTTGTCATGCCCTATTCCGCAGCCGATGCAAAAGGATTGATGAAAACCGCCATTCGCGACAATAACCCTGTGATCTTTCTTGAAAATGAAATCCTCTATGGGCGCAGCTTTGATGTTCCTGCCATGGATGATTTCACCATCCCCTTTGGCAAGGCGCGCATTTGGCGCAAAGGCAACGATGTGACAATCGTCTCCTTTGGGATTGGCATGCAATACGCGCTTGACGCCGCTGAGAAGCTTGAGGCAGATGGCATCTCTGCCGAGGTGATCGACCTGCGCACGTTGCGTCCCATCGATTATGACACCGTGGTCGCCTCTGTTATGAAAACAAACCGCTGCGTCACTGTAGAAGAGGGTTGGCCTGTTGGCTCTATCGGCAATCATTTGTCCGCAACCATTATGCAGCGTGCCTTTGATTACTTGGATGCCCCTGTTTTGAACTGCACGGGCAAGGATGTTCCAATGCCTTACGCCGCAAATCTGGAACGCCACGCTTTGATCACCACCGATGAAGTGATCGCCGCCGTGAAACACGTGACGTATCGCTAAGGAATTTTGACATGCCTATTGAAATTTTAATGCCCGCCCTGTCCCCCACAATGGAGGAAGGCACACTTGCAAAATGGCTTGTGAAAGAGGGCGATACAGTTACATCTGGTGATATCATCGCCGAGATTGAAACCGATAAAGCCACCATGGAGTTTGAGGCCGTGGATGAAGGCACGATTGGCAAAATCATCGTGGCCGAAGGCAGCGAAGGCGTCAAAGTCAATGCCCTGATCGCAGTCTTGCTAGAAGACGGAGAAGAGGCCTCAGATGCGGCGCTGTCATCTGCACCCGCAGATGACGCGGGCAATAAGGCGGCCGCGAAAGCGGTCACCGCAGAGCCCGCCACACCCACCAACGCAGAACCATCATCGGCCCCTGCCCCTGCAGCACCCGCGGCATCAGATGGAACGCGCATTTTCGCCTCTCCTCTGGCACGCCGTATTGCGGCCGACCAAGGTCTAGATCTTTCTGCGCTTAAGGGCTCGGGCCCACATGGCCGCATTGTAAAGGCCGATGTTTTGGCCGCGGGCGATGCCCCAGCGAAAACCGCCCCTGCCGCAACCAGTCCTGGGGGCAGCGCCGCAACTCCCGCACCTACGCCATCGGTTTCTTTGGATGCCAATGCGAAAATCTATGCAGACCGTGAATTCACGGAAATTCCGCTGGATGGCATGCGCAAAACAATTGCCGCGCGTCTGACAGAAGCAAAACAAACCATCCCGCATTTCTATCTGCGCCGGGATATCAAAATCGACAATTTGCTCAGCTTCCGTGGGCAACTCAACAAACAGCTCGAGGCGCGCGGTGTCAAACTGTCGGTCAATGATTTCATCATCAAGGCCTGTGCACTTGCGTTGCAAACTGTGCCTGCGGCAAACGCTGTTTGGGCGGGTGATCGTGTTCTTCAACTCACTCCATCTGATGTGGCCGTTGCCGTCGCAATTGAGGGGGGATTGTTTACCCCTGTGCTTAAGGATGCAGACCAAAAATCGCTCTCAACCCTTTCTGCCGAGATGAAAGATCTGGCAACGCGTGCACGTTCGAAAAAACTGGCCCCACATGAATATCAGGGCGGAAGTTTTGCGATTTCGAATTTGGGAATGTTCGGCATCGATAATTTCGACGCGGTCATCAACCCACCCCATGGCGCAATTTTGGCCGTTGGTGCAGGTGTCAAGAAACCTGTGATTGATGAGGAAGGCCAAGTCAGCGTTGCAACAGTGATGTCCGTCACACTTTCCGTCGATCACAGAGTAATTGATGGCGCATTGGGCGCGGAATTGCTCAAGACGATTGTTGATAACCTTGAAAACCCAATGGGCATGTTGGTATAAATCTAAAAAACGGGCCTCTGGGCCCGTTTTTTTATCGGTCTATGTAATGATCCATCGACACTGATGGTGTCGCGCAGCCAGATTCACCAACGATCTTCGCAGGGACACCTGCCACGGTTTTCTTGGCAGGTACATCATGCAATACAACCGACCCTGCGGCGATGCGGCTGCACATACCCACAGTAATATTACCCAACACCTTGGCACCTGCGCCAATCAGAACCCCATCGGCGATTTTCGGGTGGCGATCCCCGTCATCTTTGCCAGTCCCGCCCAAAGTGACCGCATGCAGCATGGACACATTGTTGCCAACCACTGCGGTTTCGCCAATCACAATAGAATGGGCATGATCAATCATGATCCCCTGCCCGATTTTGGCGCCCGGGTGAATATCAACTCCGAACATTTCGGAAATGCGCATTTGGAACATTTGCGCCATATCATTGCGCCCCTGCTGCCACAGCCAATGGGCTATGCGATAGGCCTGAACCGCTTGAAACCCCTTGAAATAAAGAAGGGGCTGCAAAAATCGATGGCAGGATGGGTCACGCTCATAAACCGCAACGATATCCGCACGTGCAGCCATAGCCATACTTGCATCCGCCGCATAGGCCTCATCACAGATTTCACGCAAAATTTGTTCGGACATTTCGCTTGAGGCAAGCTTGGTTGCGATGCGATAGGCCAAGGCCTCTTCAATCGATGAATGATGTAAAACGCAGGAATGCACAACACCGCCCAGTAGCGGTTCATTTTTGACGGCTTCGTGGGCTTCATCGATCAAGCGATCCCAAACAGGATCCAAACCGATCACAGAGGACTGAACATTTTCCATGTTTATGACACCTTTTTGCGCTTAACCCGTGGGTTTGATCATTTGTCCGTTGGTGCACAAACTAATGTTTTAATTGCAAACTACAAGTCTCGTCTTTGTGTATTCATATGATGAAGTTCGGATTTGAACCGTGCAATGACACCCAGCGCACGTTCAAATGCAGCCAAGGTTTCAGGTTCACTGATCCATGTTAACCTCGCCAAGGGTGCCAACGGATGACACAAGGTCGAAGAAATCGAACCCATCCCAAATCTGGGATGGGCCCGAAAAAATTTTTTCCGATATTTATCCGCACAATGTGCCTGTGTAAGAATGTCAAAACAGGCAGCCTCGTCATTTCGTGCCGCAAAACGCGCCAACATATGCACATCGTCGATATGCATCGCCCTCATCCCATTTCCAAAACGGCTGCGATACCCGGACCATAGGCGTTTGAGATTTGGGCAACTTCGATTGAAATCTGCCTGTCCTGTAGGTCCAAATCATGCGTTGTGATTTGTGCGTTCGATATGATGTCCTGTGGGGTTTTCGTTGTGAATTCCATGATGCCGCTGTCCCCAAAAATCATCACATCACGCGCCTGATCCAAGGTTTTCGCAACCAAGGCGACGCGCTTTGCCCGCCCCTTGGTTAGGGGGCGTGCACCCATTCTGCGCTAGCGCAGGTTTTGCCCGCCCCGCGCCCGCCTAGGATCACCCAAGTTCGCCAATCGCCTTCGGGGGTCAATTGGTAGGGGGGCGCCCAGAATTCAAAGAGATAGGGAAGAGCCAAAAGCTCTCCCTCACGCAGCTCATTCAGGAACCTGTCCGGTGTCTGTGCATCGGCGGAGGCGAGCCAAGCAGCACCCGATTTGATCGCGTGCTGCGTCAAGGTCGAGTCCATAGTCTCCGTCGATTTCAAGTCGTTGCCTATTTTGTTGCGCAAGAGCTTTCTCCGTCTCTATTGACATTCTCAGCTCAGAGCGCAGGTCGCTAAAAACCTTACGCGTCTCGGCATCTGTGACGTCCCGGATTGAACCCGTTCTTGCAGGTTTTCTATATCCCGCGCAAAGCCGCGCAGGTTGGTTTGAAGTCTTTCAATATCCGCGTTTAAGGGCGAAGATGTCTCCTTCGGGGTGATTAAGATCATGTCTTTCGAGGTCTCCTTTTTCTTCGGATCCCCCGTCTAAACGCATCACTGCGCCAGCCTGATCAACATTAGATAAAGCGCGATATAAGTACATAAATTCAATAATTTGCAACGCGAGGTGTATTTAGATTTTGGTAAGGATTTGCGCGCTGGTATGGCCAGACACAAAATAAAGTGATTAAGGTTTTGTTAGGCACAAAATCCCAATCGCGCCAATTAAGGACAAGTTACCCGGTGATTTTAGAAATGTCCTTGATCAAGCCAAGCGACTGAATTTTGATCCAATACTTGAGCCGTGAACAAAATTCCAAGCTGCCCGAGGTGGCGACGAAAGGCGCCGCCTGTAGGGCGGGCAGCGCCTTGCCAATCTTACGATTGGCTTGGTTCTAAAAACGGGTGGATCAAAATTTAGTCGGTTGGACGTAAGAGGTTGAACTTATCGAACCAGATCATCCATGCATAGATTAATTATCCGATTGTGCTTCGATCTTGCGCCATGCGGCTACGTTGCGATTGTGTTCGGCCAGTGTTTCAGCGAACGCGTGCCCCCCCGTTCCATCGGCCACAAAGAAGATGTAATCTGTCGCCTCGGGGTTAAGCGCCGCTTCAATCGCAGCGCGGCCTGGGTTTGCGATGGGTGTGGGGGGTAATCCACGGATTTTATAGGTGTTCCACGGTGTTTCGCGATCCAATTCACTGCGCCGCAAACCGCGACCTAAAATGCCCTCACCCCGCGTAATACCATAAATCACCGTCGGGTCCGTCTGTAGCGGCATACCGCGGTTCAAACGGTTCACAAAGACACTGGACACCATGCGACGTTCATCAGGAACGGATGTTTCCTTTTCAATGATAGATGCCAAAATCAACGCCTCAGACTTATTGGCAAGGGGCAGATCGTCAGCCCGTGCGTCCCACGCGGCATTCAGGATATCGGCCTGACGCGCAACCATACGGTTTACAACGTCCTGACGGGTTTCGCCCCGTTGCAATTCATAGGAATATGGGGCCATCATCCCTTCGGCAGGCACATCGCCTATATCACCGCGCAAATACGCGATCCCCTTTAGGGTTTCGATGATTTGCCAATTTGTCACCCCTTCGGCCATGGCGATGCGATGACGAGCGTCGCCACGTTCTAACACAGACGCAAACTCGGTCGGACGCGCCTCACCTAGTTTATAGGATGCGATATCAACCAAACGTTCGGTTGCAGGGTCCAATTCACGCAGCTGCACCGTAGTTTCGGCAACGCCAATGCGATACACAATCTCAGATCCGCAGGTGTTCGCCCCGCCACGGGTCACAATATCGGTCACCTCAGCCATGGATGCGCCCGCGGGGATCAGGAAACTGCCTGCCTTCAGGCGAGTGGTTTTTTCCTCATACCGTGCGCCGATGCGCAAAAACGCGGCACTTTGCACCGCCCCCTGCTCTGCCAAGCGATCTGCGGTATCGCGAAAATTCGCACCCGAAGGCACGCGAAAACACATGGATGCCTCAAGCGGGCCCTGCACTGCGTATTGCCCCTTGGCCCAGATGCCCAAACCACCCATAACTAAGAACATAACAATCAGCAGCGTTAAACCGTTTGAGGCAACCGCACGCCACATTAAGAGACGCGTCCCAACAATAGGCTAGCGTTTGTGCCCCCAAATCCGAATGAGTTAGACAGCGCATAGTTGATTTCACGTTCACGCTTTGCATTCGGGGCCAAATCAACAGGGGTTTCAACGGCCACATTGTCCAAATTGATTGTGGGCGGTGCCACCTGATCGCGGATCGCAAGGATGGTAAAGATCGCCTCAATCGCGCCTGCGGCCCCCAATAGGTGGC
>Ga0255763_1003218_pt1 | contig 14836 bp, 15 predicted proteins | sample 041ome_2_FD_179963 | JGI IMG/M metagenome (GOLD analysis project Ga0255763, IMG submission 179963) | Coastal salt marsh microbial communities from the Groves Creek Marsh, Skidaway Island, Georgia - 041406US metaG (version 2) | ecosystem: Environmental > Aquatic > Marine > Intertidal zone > Salt...
GTCTTGCCGTGTCCTCAAGGCCCCGCCACACTAAGATTATACCTTGATGCTGTGGTGTGATGGATCGCGTTCAAATGGCTCAAGGGCGCCGATGCTGGCTGAGGTAAACAACGGAGTGAGTGCCTTGGAAAAAAGCAAAACGCTCAAGCGCATCGCCGCGCAGACGCGCACAAAAGACGATGTCACCGCGTCGCCACCGGGTGCTCGTCGCGCAGTTGTACTCGTTTGGATACTGTTTATCCTGGGGCCTGTGGCCACCGTTGCAGAGCCGCAGTCACCTTTGACGCTTAACCCCGAAGTGCCACTCACTTACCGCGTACAATCGGGCGACACGCTTTGGGATATCGCTGCGTTATATCTCCGCGATCCCTGGCGCTGGCAGTCGCTGTGGGCGGAGAACCCCGAAATAGAAAATCCGCACCTTATCTTTCCGGGCGATGTATTACGCCTGTACTGGGAGGATGGCGTGCCACGGCTGGTCCGGCAAAATCAGCCTGACATCGAGTTGACTCCTGCGCTTCGCGCAAGCCCCCGCGAGTCGGCGATACCCGTGATTCCCCGAGAAAAGATTGCCCCCTTCTTGCGCGACCACAGCGTGGTTGACGCCGCGGTGTTGGCCTCCGCTGCTTATGTTGTTTCAGGAGACGCGGGCCGATTGCTAAGCGGCGATGGCGACAGGTTGTTTGTCAGCGGTGAGGTGTCGCAGGCGGTGGACTACCGACTGGTTCGCTTTGACAAGGCGCTAAAGGACCCTGTGACAGGCGAACATCTTGGCACCTTCGTCTTGGATGTTGGGGCGGCGAGTGCGAGTGATTTCCGCGGCGAGCCCAGTGATGGCGAACTCACGGCAATGTGGGTAAAGCAGGTGCGCCAGGAAATTCGTATCGGCGATCGGTTATTGCCGATCGGCGCGTCCCAGCTTGCGCCGGGCTACCTGCCGCAAAGCCCACGGGTGAGTATTGAAAATGGATTCGTGATTGCAGTGGCAGGAGGGCTGACCCAGATGGGCCCTCTGGATATCGTAGTGATTAATCGAGGTGCGCGGGAAGGCCTGCGGCCGGGTGATGTGCTCGCGATCGAACAGTCTGGCCCGGCGGTTAATGACCCTGTGACAGGCGACTCGGTGCGCTTACCCGACATTCGCGCTGGCGTTTTAATGGCCTTCGCTGTCTATGAGCGCGCAAGTTTCGGGTTGGTGCTTGAAGCCAACAGGGCGATGGTGGTGGGCGATCGCGTAGTCAGTCCTTGAGGCCCAATTCGATGCTTAGCGGCCCCAGGGGCAGTGTGACTCGTTTTTGAGATGGGCTTTTCAGCGGCAGTTTTCTGATAGCGAGGGAGGCTCAAGGATGAGCGATGGCACACCAATTTGGTATTGACACCGGCGCTGATGCGAAATGGCTCGCCCTGAGCAACGGGGTGTGTACAGGTGCTCGATGGCTTGATGGCCTACTACAACGCTTCAATTCGCCTGATGCACTCCTTGGATGCTCGGCTGACGAAGCCCGGATGTTGGGCGCGCAGTCTTTGCAGCGTGACATCGCCTCCGCCCGCGTGCCCGCTTCGTTGCAACGCCTTATTCAGGAAGCACCACTGCATTTGATTACTGCGCGAGATCCAGAGTACCCCCCTTTGCTCGCCGAGTGTGAGGACCGCCCACCGTTTTTGGTCGTCCATGGCGAGCTCGAGGTGTTAAGAGCCGACACCCTATCGGTTGTTGGCACGCGCAAACCTTCGCTTGACGGGATGCGCGCTGCGACTGAATTTACCTCGGTAGCGACGCGAGCGGGACGCGCGGTGGTAAGCGGCCTGGCGCTGGGTATCGACGGGCTCGCACACCAGTCTGCTATAGCAGCGGGCGGCAAGACAATTGCCGTATTGCCCTCGGGCTTGGACAGACTTTATCCTGCCCGTCATCGGTATCTCGCTAACAAGATCAAGCGAAACGGTGCGCTCGTCAGCGAATTCCCCATGGGGACACCCCCCAGAAAGCACCATTTTTATCGACGCAATCGCACACTGTCCGGGTTTAGCGCCGCGACCCTGGTGATTGAGGCTGGCCGTCCCAGCGGCACCTTGCTGACGGCGTCTGCGGCGGCAGATCAGGGCCGAGATGTCTTGGCTTTGCCCTGGTCGGTTTACCACCCTGAGGGAGCCGGCTGTCGTTTTTTATTGGACGACGGGGCGATGTTAATAAGCTCGATCGGCGCACTTTACGAATATCTGGGCTGTCCCCAGCTCGGTGTAACCCCGGGTGATTTGTTATCTGCCGCGCAAACAGATGCCGCGTTGGACCCCGATCAAAAAGCGATCCTTGCGTTAACGCGATGCCGTCCAGTACCGCCTGAGATATTGGCAGCGTATCTTGGCTGGGACCTGGAACGCTGTCTCGCTGGTTTATCATCTTTGGAAGTGTCTGGCCGGCTCCAGCGAACGGGGTCGGGTTATCAAGCGACACCCCAGCGCCCCGATTAGCTCCTTGGTCGCTGCCTGCGGTAAGGTGTCGCTTTGTCGCCGATAACACCCGTTGTGAATTGCTATCAAAAACCCCGATCTGTTGCGCATTGGCGCGCACCTGTTGTCGCATCACAGCTGCGTGCGGGGGCGGTGGTTGCCTGCCCGGCGGAGGGTGTCTGGGGCCTGAGTTGCGATCCCTACAACGAAGGCGCCGTGCTTGATCTGTTGCGAATGAAGTCCCGGGACGTCAGCAAAGGGCTTATCCTTGTGGCGGCATCGCCCGAGGTTTTTGCGGCGCTGCTCGATCCTTTATCTCCCGCTGAGCGGGGCGCTGCGTTGGCATCCTGGCCCGGCGCCAATACCTGGTTGGTACCGCATCGCAACCAATTTCCCGATTGGATCACGGGGAACAATAATGAAGTGGCAATTCGGGTCACATCTGCCCCCGCGCTGGCAGCATTATGTCGCGCGATTGATGGGCCACTGGTGTCAACCAGTGCCAATCCCGCGGGATTGGCTCCGGCATCCGCCGTTTGGCAGTTGCACCGTTATTTTGGCGCCCGATTGCCCGTGATGCCTGGGGCGCTTGACCCAGACGGCAAAGCGTCAACAATACGTCGCATAGGGGATGGCTCGATAGTGCGGGCCTGACGATGGTTTAAGGAGAGTTGGATGGACGCAGCGGCGGTAGAGGCTTATCTGAAGTCATTGCAAATGCGTATCTGCGATGCGCTCTCAGCCCTCGACGGCGGCCGCGAGTTCATGACCGAGAGCTGGGAGCGCCCAGAAGGCGGGGGTGGCATCAGTCGGGTGCTGGCCGAGGGCGACGTGATCGAAAAAGGCGGCGTTAACTTTAGTCACGTGATGGGCGCAGGCATGCCGGCATCCGCTACTCAGCATCGGCCTGAACTGGCTGGCCGCAGCTTCCGCGCCATGGGCGTATCTTTGGTGATCCACCCCCGAAATCCTCATGCACCCACTTCCCATGCAAATGTCCGGATGTTCATGGCGGAGAAGGCAGGAGAGCCGCCGGTTTGGTGGATGGGCGGCGGTTTCGATTTGACCCCTTACTATGGCTACGACGAAGACGCGGTGTCCTGGCACCGGACCGCTAAGGCGGCCTGTGACCCTTTTGGCGACGACGTATATCCACGCTTTAAAAACTGGTGTGATGATTATTTTTTTCTGCCCCATCGTCAGGAGCCCCGCGGCATCGGCGGTCTGTTTTACGACGACCTCAATGAGTGGGGGTTTGATCAGACTTTTGCGTTTATGCAGAGCGTCGGCGATGGCTACTTGAAGGCCTATCTTCCCATTCTGGAGCGGCGCAAGGACCTGCCGTGGACTGAGGCGGAGCGGCAGTGGCAGCTGTATCGCCGAGGCCGCTATGTTGAGTTCAATCTTGTTTACGACCGAGGCACATTATTCGGTCTTCAGTCTAATGGGCGAACAGAGGCCATTTTGATGTCCTTGCCACCGCTGGTGCGCTGGGAATATGGCTTGCAGCCCGAGGCAGGCTCCGCAGAAGCGCGGCTCATGACAGATTACCTGACACCACGAGACTGGCTGGTAGCACAGACTTAAGGCAAAGAGGGCGCTGTCACATTCTGGCGCGCCGCACATTCTCGGCGGGAAATCTGTCGATTCAAAGGAGGCGCCGATGGAGAAGATCACCGGCCGATTTGCAGTAGTGGGTAACCCAATAGCCCATAGCCTGTCACCCCGGATTCACGCTGCATTCGCGGAGGCGGCGGGACACTCGATTGATTATCGGGCTGAATACGTTGATGTCGATGCGTTCGAAACTTGGGTTCTGGATTTTTTTGAGCACGACGGTCGCGGTCTCAACGTGACGTTGCCGTTTAAGTCTCGAGCGTTTGCGCTGGCGAATGTCGCGTCGGAGCGCGCTCGCTTAGCGGGCGCCGCCAACTTCCTCACTTGCGATCAAGACGGTCAGGTGCGCGCGGATAACACCGACGGAAAAGGCCTTGTCACCGATATGGTGGGCAATGCTCGGTGGTCTCTGCGCGACGCACGGACTCTGATTTTAGGCGCCGGTGGCGCGGTTAAGGGGGTCATGCCTGCTTTACTGTTGGAACAGCCCGCTGCTGTTTATGTGGTCAATCGCACCGCCAGTCGTGCAGAGGAGATCGCAGTGACGTTTACAGGGAGCGACGTTACGGTGTGCGGTGGCGGATATGAAATGGCGGGTGCCAATACTTGGGACGTTGTGATTAATGGCACCAGCACCGGCTTGTCGGGAGGGATGCCTGCGCTACCGCCTTCCATCGCTTTGGCCGAGGAGTGTGTCTGTTACGACATGGCTTATGGCCCCGCGGCTGCGCCATTTTTATCTTGGGCTCGGGAGCGCGGTGCGCGAGACGTGCGCGATGGCTTGGGCATGCTGGTTGAGCAAGCGGCAGAAAGCTACTTCCTATGGCTGGGAGAGTACCCCGATACTCAGGCCGTTTTATCAGCGTTGCGCGAGGCTTGAAAGGCGCATTACAGGCTACTGAGATAGCGGTCTTTGAGTGACACGTAGCCGGCGGCGCTGTAAGGCAAAAACTGGCGCTCTTCCTCGCTTAAGGGGCGCACTTCTTTTGCCGGGCTACCTGCATACAGGAAGCCACGCCGAAGCTGCTTGCCCGGTGTGACTAGCGCTCCGGCGGCGATCATCACTTCGTCCTCAACGGTTACCATGTCCATTACGATGGCTCCCATGCCGACCAACACTTTGTTGCCTACTGTGCAGCCATGAAGAAGTGCCCGGTGACCGATAGTAACGTCGTCGCCGATGTGCAATGCATAGCCCCCCGGGTTGTAAGGGCCATCGTGGGTAACGTGCAGTACCGCGCCATCCTGAACATTGGTTCTCGCGCCAATGCGAATAACCTGGACATCTCCGCGCATGGCGGCGTGGGGCCAAACGCTGGCATCGTCACCGAGATGAACATCGCCCATGACTACCGCGGTAGGGTCAATCATGACGCGATCACCGAGAACAGGGGCTACACCCAGCACCTGTCGGATATTTGATAGGCCGCGAAAATCGATGTCTGACACAATGATGCTCCAGCGGTGGATTGGGGTTGCTACACTGGCCCGGCTTTTTACCGCGCGTTTATCGAGTGAGCGAGAGTATGTCGGAATCCAAGCCCGAACCCAATCAACGTCCACGATTCATCGCCGGCGCCGTTTGTCCGAATTGTAATGCGGAGGACCGTATGGTGGTTGATACGAACCAAGACGTCAGGCGCTGCGTGGCATGCGACTTTAGGGAGAGCAGGCCGAGCGACAATTTGGCATTGCCAGTGACGCGTGTTACACGGGCCGCAGCCCGGCGCGTGGAGACTGTAGCTGACGCCATCAAAATTCTCGATAACCGAGACCCCTGATTCGATGACGCCCAAGCCCCGCTACCCGGCAACATAACCGGGGTTTATGCTCTAAATTCGCGAAAAGCATTAGCATTCATATCGTGGCCAACGCAACATACCCGCCGCCTAAGGGCTGTGATCTTTTGCCCGTGGTTTTTTCTGCGATTTCGCTATAATCCCGCGCTTTTTGACCCCTCAGTGGCGCGGGGTAAGCGCGCCATGCAAAGAAACGGAGTACTCACGAGATGGGGAGAGTTTTCTCGGCAGCGGCTTTGGCCCTGTTTGCACCGCTGGCCGGCGCTGAAAATCAGGTCAATATGTCGCCGGGTGTCACCGAAATTGGCGCCAATATCTTCGAGCTACATATGCTGATTATGTGGATCTGTGTGGTTATCGGGGTTTTGGTGTTTGGCGCGATGTTCTACTCCATTTATGCGCACCGTCAGTCAAAGGGACACCAGGCTTCTCAGTTTCACGAGAGCACCAAGGTAGAAGTGGCGTGGACGGTTGTCCCCTTCTTGATTTTGATTGCCATGGCCTTCCCGGCAACGTCGACGCTACTCGAGGTGTACGACAACGACGAGTCGGAACTCGACATACTCATCACCGGATATCAGTGGAAGTGGAAGTACGAGTACCTGGATGAGTCCGGCGAAACGGTCTCATTTTTCTCCAATTTGGCTACGCCTCAGGAAGAGATCTACAACACCAGGAACAAGGGCGAAAACTATCTGCTTGAGGTCGATGAGCCGCTGGTCATTCCAACGAATACCAAGGTTCGCTTTCTGATCACCGCCAACGATGTGATTCATTCCTGGTGGGTTCCTGAAATCGCGGTGAAGCGCGATGCGATTCCCGGCTTTATTAACGAGGCGTGGACGCGGGTTCTGGAGGAAGGGATTTATCGCGGGCAGTGCACAGAGCTTTGCGGCTCCTACCACGGCTTTATGCCGGTAGAAGTGCACGCGGTCTCGCGCGACGAGTTCGATGACTGGATGGCTGCCAAGCGCGGCATTGCTGCGGCACAAAACGAGCTGGCGATGCAGACGCTGTCGGTCGATGCGCTGATGGATCAGGGTAAAAGCGTCTATGACGCTGCCTGTCTGGCCTGTCACGGCTCCGGTGGAGAGGGCGGCGTGGGCAAGGCTATTGCGGGAAGCCCTGTCGTGCTGGGTGACATCGCCGCCCACATGGCGCTGGTCGCAAATGGCGTGTCTGGTACGGCGATGCAAGCATTTGGGGCGCAGTTGTCCGCTGTCGACATGGCTGCCGTGCTGACATATCAGCGCAATGCATTTGGGAACAACACGGGCGATGTCGTCCAGCCCGGTGATGTCACCGGCGCCAAGAACGGTTAATAGGAGAGACTCCCATGAGTGACCATCATCACGGACCTGCCGAGGGCGTTACGCGCTGGTTGTTTACGACCAACCACAAGGATATCGGTACCATGTACCTGTGGTTTTCCTTTGCTATGTTCTTGTTGGGCGGCTTTTTCGCGATGGTGATCCGGGCGGAATTATTCCAGCCCGGCATGCAACTGGTTGAGCCGGCATTCTTTAATCAGATGACTACCCTGCACGGCTTGATCATGGTGTTTGGCGCCATCATGCCGTCCTTCGTTGGCCTGGCCAACTGGCTGATACCGATGATGATCGGCGCGCCGGATATGGCCTTGCCGCGAATGAATAACTGGAGTTTTTGGATTCTGCCCCCCGCTTTTCTCATGCTCGCCTCCACCCTGTTTATGGAAGGCGGTGCGCCCGCTTTTGGCTGGACCTTTTACGCGCCGCTGTCGACGACCTACGCACCGCCTTCAGTGACGTTCTTTATTTTTGCTATCCATATTCTTGGTGTCTCATCGATCATGGGCTCGATCAACATCATCGCCACAGTGATGAATATGCGCGCGCCCGGCATGACCTATATGAAGATGCCACTCTTTGTCTGGACTTGGCTGATTACCGCCTTTCTTTTGGTCGCGGTTATGCCCGTACTGGCGGGTGCTGTCACCATGATGTTGATGGATATTCATTTTGGCACCAGCTTCTTCTCGGCCGCGGGCGGCGGTGATCCGGTGCTGTTCCAGCATATTTTCTGGTTTTTCGGACATCCTGAGGTGTACATCATTATTCTGCCCGCCTTTGGCGTGGTGTCGCAGATTATCCCTGCGTTCTCCCGCAAGCCCTTATTCGGCTATGCGTCGATGGTCTATGCCACAGCGTCTATAGCGTTTTTGTCATTCATTGTCTGGGCGCATCACATGTATACGGTAGGGATGCCGGTCGCCGGAGAGCTGTTTTTTATGTACGCGACCATGCTCATTGCCGTCCCCACGGGCGTTAAGGTCTTCAACTGGATCACCACCATGTGGCGGGGTGCACTCAGTTTTGAGACGCCAATGCTCTTCTGCATCGGTTTTCTGGTGTTGTTCACCCTCGGCGGCTTTACTGGCTTGATGCTTTCGATAGCGCCGGCCGACTTCCAGTACCACGACACTTACTTTGTCGTTGCGCATTTTCACTATGTGATGGTGGCGGGTGCTGTATTTTCGATGACGGCGGCCATTTACTACTGGTTACCAAAGTGGTGTGGTCGGATGTACAACGAGGCTATGGGTAAGACCCATTTCTGGATTTCCTTTATCGGCTTTAACATCACTTTCTTCCCGCAGCACTTTGTCGGGCTCGCGGGTATGCCGCGGCGTATCCCCGATTACGCGCTGCAGTTTGCCGATTTCAACATGATGTCTTCTATTGGGGCTTTCATTTACGGCGCATCGCAACTGCTTTTTCTTTACAACGTGATTGCGACGATCGTCGCTGGCAAGCGGGTGTCTGAAGAAAAAGTGTGGGATGGTGCGGAAGGGCTGGAGTGGACAGTGGCCACGCCAGCGCCCTACCACACGTTTGAAGAGCCGCCAGCGGTGCCCAAGCCCGCGGGCACGCTCTAGTTGCCGATTTTGGCGTTGCCACAGCGAGATGAATGATGCCCGGGCTGCGTCTCAGTAAAGTTCCCGCCACCGATACTGCGTTGAAGCTGTTGGCGGTGGCGGTGTTGATGTTTGCCTTCGTTTTTGTGGTAATGGTGCCGTTATACAATGTGCTTTGCGACGCGCTCGGCATCAATGGTAAGACATCAGGTCAGGCGTACACGTCGGCACCGATTGCCGTCGACACCTCCCGGCAGGTGACGGTTCAGTTTGTCGCCGTTAACAACGACGACATGCCCTGGTCTTTTGCTCCAGACGCGCGGGTTATGCGTGTGCATCCGGGGGCAGCAAACGGCATCGTTTTTCGCGCGGCAAACCCAACCAGCGGGGCGATGGTCGCTCAGGCCATTCCCAGTATTTCACCGAGCAGAGCCGCGGCGTATTTCCACAAGACGGAATGCTTCTGTTTTGATCAGCAGCCGTTGGCGGCTAACGCCACTGCAGACATGGCATTGCAGTTTATTGTTGATCAGGATTTGCCCGACGATATTCACACCATCACGCTTTCCTACACCTTGTTCGATATCACGGGCACGGCGCAGGGCAGTTTGGCCGCGCTGTAGAAGCGGCTTTTTAGGAGACAGTTATGGCGAGCGATACCACCACCGCCCAGGGTTATGAAAAGTATTATGTGCCGGAGTCCTCGAGCTTGGCCGTCCGCGCCACCATAGGGCTGATATTGTCAGTGTTTGGCGCCGCACTGGTCCTCAATGATATGACTTTTGGTGCCCGAGAGGAGTCGACTAACTCGGTCTGGGTGCTTACCGCCGGCCTCGTTTTCTTTGTGTTTACATTGGCCAGCTGGTTCGGCACGGTAATCAAAGAAAACATCGCCGGGATGAACAGTGGCCAGCTAAACCAAAGCTACGTCCTGGGCATGTTTTGGTTTATTTTTTCCGAGGTTATGTTCTTCGCCGCTTTTTTTGGCGCTTTGCTATATGTGCGTCAGTTTGCGGGTCCCTGGCTTGCTGGCGAAGGTGACGGTGGTCGCATGAATGGCCTGCTCTGGCCCGGCTTCGAATTTACCTGGCCCCCTGTGACGACGCCTCAGGAAGTGGTAGGTGGAGTCGACGCTCAGGTGATAGCGAATAACGGCGCCTTTTTATCGCAGGAAAAATCCATGGCTCCTGCAGACGCCCACGCCTGGTATGCGTGGTTGCCGATGTGGAACACGCTCATCCTGCTGTCATCCAGCGCCACTGTGCATGTTGCCCACACAGCGCTTCTTGCGGATGATCGCAAGAAATTTAATCGCTGGTTGGGCATTACCGTCGGCCTGGCGCTGGTGTTTCTGGGCTTGCAGGCAGCGGAATACTACGAAGCCTACGCCTTGTTTGGCTTGACTCTCAACTCCGGCATCTATGGCTCAACCTTCTTCATGCTCACCGGTTTCCACGGTTTTCACGTGGCGATGGGAATGACCATGTTGCTGGTACAACTGGTGCGGTCTTTGAAAAATCAGCACTTTACGACGACCGACCATTTCGGGTTCGAGGCGTCGAGTTGGTATTGGCACTTCGTCGACGTGGTGTGGGTGTTCCTGTTTCTGTTTGTCTACATTCTCTGATCGAGCGGTGGTTATTGGAGGGCGCCGCGGCGCCCTTTTTATTGTCATTCCGCTAAAAGCGGGTGAGGGTTGTTTTGACTTTTTTGGCGCGGCTTCCTGTCGGGAGAGTTGCTCTCAATCACTCCGAGGGAGCCGGCAAGTTGGGGCCGGGATCCCAGGGGTTCTGGTGTCCTAGTTGACCGGTAATGACGCCGTATGTGATGACAACAAGCAAGCAGGCGCCCAATCCAAGACGAACACCCAGAGAGTGAAAGAGGCGTCGCTTTTGTGAGCTGCCCTGATCAGACATCAGGAATACCAATCCAGTGGCAAGGCTCGCTACGAGCGCTATCATGAGTAGGATGATGATGAGTTTTAGCATGGGCTTGGCCTTTGGGAGTCCTTCATTGCAGGCTTCAGGGCGCTGCACCTTTCCAGCAGGTTGCCGTTATGCAGTTTAACCGAACATGGGGGCCTCTGACGGTCATGGGCGATGTCCGCGCCGTGATCGCGGGCCTCATTTTAATGGCGCTACTGTTAAATCTTGGTTTTTGGCAGCTTGGCCGCGCGGGAGAGAAGGCGGCCCTCGAGACACGGTGGCAGGCACGAAGCGCCTTAACCGCTATCGCGCCACTGGCGATGCTTGAGGAACCGCACGCCGACGGGTCTGATCAGTGGATAGATCGTGCCGTTCGCTGGGAAGGTCGATTCAGGCCAACAGACTATTTGTTGCTCGATAATCGCATCCACCGCGGACAGGTAGGGTATCACTTGATTGCCCTTGTCGAGGCACAGGGCGCGCTGATTCCGGTGAATTTGGGTTGGTTGCCCGGTGATCCGTCCCGCAGAACGCTCCCCGAGCCGCGTTTGCCTGCGGGACCTGTGATGATTGAGGGCAGGGTTTATGTGCCGGCAGGTAACCCGCTACTGATGCAAAAGCCGTTGCCACCTGAGCGCCTGCCAGCGGTTGTGCAAACCCTTTACTGGGATGATTGGGCTCAGACGTTAACCGCGCTTACCGGGCGTGATGTGCTGCCTTATGAGATCAGAATTGCCCCTGAGTCGCCATTGGCGCTCAAGGCAGAGTGGCCCATCGTTAATCAATCGCCCTCAAAACATATTGGCTATGCGGTGCAATGGTTTGCAATGGCTTTGGTGTTGGGTGTTATCGGGACTGTTCGCCTGACCAATGTGCGTGCCTTGTTACGGGCCAAGCGCGCCCCATGAAGCAGGTCGATTCCACCCTGCAACAAAAGCGGGCGCGGCGCGTCTTGCTGCTGATTGCCGGTATTCCTGTCGCCGTGATGTTGGCCGCGACCGTGTTGTGGGGGGTTGTTGAGGCCGGTTATGTGGATGTTGTGGATCGCTTTGGCACTGCCAACCATGGCGATCTGATTACGCCACCCCGATCTGTCTCTGAGGCTGTTTTCCGTCACGAGGGCGTTGCTGAGGTGCTTTGGCGAGATCTCCCTGTGAAGTGGCGGCTGCTGGTTGTTCAGCGCGGCGAGACCTGCGATATCGTTTGTCAGCAACAGCTGTACCAGACCCGACAGATTCACTTGGCATTGGGGAAGGATTTTAATCGTGTGGACAGGGTGTTGTTGGGTGACACGGCACCCGACGGGGTCCTTCTTGTGGGAGATGAGCGCTCGCAGGGCGACGCTGCGAAGCCGCGCGCTTTGGCAGCATGGTTGGCGCAAGAGCATCGGGGACTGACGCCGCTGACGCTACCACCGTCGATGCTCGAGGCGTTGGTTCCCGAGGCCAGCGTCTCGCCCGCACAGTGGTATGTTGTGGATCCTGCGGGCTGGATCATGATGCGGATGTCTGACGATTTGCATTACAAAGACGTAATCAGCGACCTGAGGTTTTTGTTGAAACACACGGGCGCCTGATACGAAATCTGATTCGATGACGGTGTGCCCGGGTTCAGGTGGCTTGTTACAGGCTCATGGTCATCGTAAACCCCCCAAGGCAAGTTATTTTACTGCGGGTGGCTCGGGAAAAAAGGATAGGGAAAGCGCGTGACGAAATCTAACACCCCCGGTGTTCGCTGGACGATAGCGGCCATTGTGGCATTCATGGTGCTGGTGGTTGCTAGTTTCGTTCACCGCGTGGGCGAACCTCGCATCATGAGCCTGGCGGAAACACGCGCGAATGGGCTGTTTTTATTTGATACACCGAGAGACCCCGGCGCCTTTGAGCTGCTGGACCATACCGGCAAACCGTTTTCCCGGACCCAGTTAACAGGGCGCTGGACACTCCTATTTTTCGGTTTTACACACTGCCCGGATATTTGTCCCACGACCCTGATGGAGCTCGCTGAACTCAAGGCGCAGCTTGCTGATACGGAGGCAGAGACAACCCAGGTGATCATGATTTCAGTGGATCCGGCGCGTGACACGCCCGAGCGGCTGGCGGAATATGTGCCGTATTTTGATCCAGAGTTTCTGGGCGTGACCGGAGATTTCGCGGACATTCTGAGCTTTGCCCAGCGACTGAATGCGCCCTTTCGTAAAGTCACCGACCCGGATAACGGATATCAAATGGAGCATAGTGCCAATGTTGCGCTGATGAATCCCCGCGGCGATTACCATGGTTTTTTCCGGGCCCCGCTCGATATCCCGAAAATGCGGGTAACCTTGCGGTCCACCCAATATCTATGGGAACAATGACGCTATGACGCAGCGACTGATTTTGGTCGATGGATCTTCCTACTTGTTTCGTGCCTATCATGCGCTGCCGCCACTGACTAACTCGAAGGGTCTCAATACCGGCGCCGCTAAAGGTGTGATAGGCATGATTCGCAAGCTGATCGCTGATTATGCCGGTGATCAGGTTGTTGTCGTTTTCGACGCCAAGGGTCCCACGTTCCGCAACGATATTTATGCGGCTTACAAAGCGAATCGCCCACCCATGCCCGAGGAGTTGAGGGAGCAAATTGCACCCATTCATGCGGCTATCCGAGCTATGGGCCTGCCTTTGGTCTGCATTGAAGGTGTCGAGGCGGACGATGTCATTGGCACGCTCGCGCTCGAGGCATCCGGTGCCGGTCGAAAAGTCGTCATTTCCACGGGCGATAAAGATATGGCACAGCTGGTCAATGAGCATGTGACCCTCATCAACACCATGAACAATACGGCCATGGATCGTGCCGGCGTCATCGAGAAATTCGGCGTGCCCCCGGAGCTGATAATCGATTTGCTGGCGTTGATGGGTGACAAAGTCGACAACATCCCCGGTGTGGCGGGGGTAGGTGAGAAATCGGCGACAGCCTTGCTGCAAAATCTGGGCGGTATGTCATCGATTTATGAGCGGCTGTCGGACGTTGCGGCTTTGCCCATCCGGGGCGCCAAGAGCCTGATGGGCAAATTGGAAGCAGCGCGAGAGGATGCCGAGCTGAGTTACACGTTGGCGACGATCAAGACCGATTGTGATCTCGGTCTAGCGGCGAAAGATATGGTTTCAGCACCTCCTGATAATGAGGCGTTGATAGCGCTATTCAGCGAGCTGGAGTTCAAGACTTGGCTTGAGGCCCTACGCTCCGGTAACGACCTCAGCGGCACGACCCCGCAGGCTGAAGCGCTGAATGCCCCCGTCGAGGCATCTCGTGCCAGCGATGCGATCACGGTTACCACGATACTCGACCAAATCACCTTGGATATCTGGTTGTCCCGGTTGCGAGCGGCCCCCTTGTTTGCCTTTGATACTGAGACCACCAGCCTCAACTATATGGCGGCAGAGATTGTCGGCGTTTCCTTCGCCCTGGAGGCGGGTGCCGCGGCGTACCTGCCCCTTGCCCACGATTACCCGGGCGCCCCTGATCAGCTCGACAGGGCGCAGGCGCTGGATCTTCTGCGGCCGATTCTCGAGGACCCGTCGATTGGCAAGGTAGGGCAGCACCTCAAGTATGACGCGAACGTATTGGCCAACCACAACATCAATTTGCGAGGTATCCGTGAGGACACCATGTTGGAATCTTATGTGCTTGACTCGGCGGGGAGCCGGCATGATCTGGATACCCTCGCGCTGTCGCATCTAGGTCAGAGCACCATCAGCTTTGAGGATGTGGCGGGAAAAGGCGTCAAGCAGCTGACGTTTAATCAGGTGCCGATTGAGCAAGCGGCACCTTACGCGGCAGAAGACGCAGAGGTGACCTGGCGCTTGCACGAGGTGCTATCAGATCGCCTGCATCAGGTTGAGAGCCTGTCTCGTTTGTACCGACAGCTGGAGATGCCACTGGTGCCGGTGCTCTCCCGTATTGAGCGTAACGGCGCGTTGGTGTGTCGTGACACCCTCGCGTCCCACAGCCAGCAACTGGGCCAGCGCATGCTGACGCTGGAAGCGAAGGCGCATGAGTTGGCCGGCGGGCCGTTTAATCTCGGCTCGCCCAAGCAGCTGGGGGAGATTCTCTTCAATCAGCTTGAATTGCCGGTATTAAAGAAAACGCCGAAAGGGGCTCCGTCT